>SMTZ1_10008901_pt1 | contig 10019 bp, 9 predicted proteins | sample DeeMarSWOR136_30_FD_25667 | JGI IMG/M metagenome (IMG submission 25667)
TATCAAGTGACACACCGTTTTGTAAGGGGTATGCCTGGACTTATCTTTGGTCGATGGCTAATCATAGGGATAACGAAATTCTCCTTGATGATGGACAGGTGTTGAAAATACGGAGGGGTCAACTACTCACATCCATTGAAAAATTGTCAGAAATATGGGGTTGGAAGTGGGGCAGAACCAGTAGATTCCTGAAAAAACTCGAAAAGTTTGATATGATTAAGCATAAACGTACAACGAAGTACACGCTTATAACCATTACACACTATGAAGCATATCAAAGTGACCGCAGCAAAACGAAACACAAGCAGAGAGCAGATAGGTATCAAACAGATATCACGGAGGTATCAGATGAACATCAGACAGACATAAATAATAATATAAATAATATTAATAATAAAGAGAATGAGGAAAAACCCTTTTCTCAACTCTCGTTAGAAATAGCAAATGACTTTCTATATCGTACCAAATCTTATAGTGTCAAGGAATCTGAGGATTCTGAGTTACAACGCCTAAGAGGTGAAGGTGGATATCCTTGTCTAGGCAAGGAATGTGACCTGACAGACCACATGTGTCAAAATTGTGTTATGTTAATTGATTGTATCTACCTGAGCGAAAGGTTTATGCACAAAGACGATGAAGCACGTGAATATCAAGTGCAACTCGGCCTTACGCTATGGGAAGTCCTGATGAATTCTTCACATGATGGCCTTTCTAGAATCATCTTATCAGAACGAATGTATGGAGGTGGAGTCATTAGCGATGCGATTGACAAGCATGGGTTCAAAAGCGTTATCATTGCTCCTATCAATTATTACAAATACACATTGTCAGACTTGATAGAACGAGACAGGTCCAAGGTGATTCGAAAACTACAGGATTTCTTTGGTAATGATGAGAATATCCAGCTATTCAAGGATTGGGAATTGGTTGTGAAGAGGTACTCTCCGAAGCGAGAAGATGCCGTACAAGAGGCACAAGGTGATGAATCAGTATGAGTAGCTGTGATGTGTTGAATGAACAGAAACAGGGGATGTGAATAGATGGAACAACGGAGAGTCCGGGTAAACTTTATAAAGCTTTCCAAAGGGGAAGATACATGGGAAACTGAGAAGACAAGTGATGTTGGTACTCGGACTCTTCAAGAGATATCAATAGATGCCGATGATTTTGAGGTTTTCTATGAATACTTAGACACCGAAGACGGAGAGGAACGGTTGTTCTCGCTACTTGAAGATTTGTTACCACTCACTGACACTACTGATATTATGAAAAACGTGCGTGCTTCTTCAGAGCGCGGGAGTATAATCGAATGATGACCGAGCATTCAAAATTACCGAAAGAAGGTACGATGGTGGCGTTGTATGCTCGAGTCTCAACTGAAAGACAAGAGCGCGAGGACACTATTGAATCCCAAATAAAATGCCTCAAGGATTTTGCGGAACAACAGAGATATATTGTCTACGATGTATATCAAGATGATGGGTACAGTGGTGAGTTACTTGACAGGCCCGACCTTGATAGATTACGCGACCATGCAGAGCAAAAGAAGTTCAAAGCTGTTCTTATCTATAGTTGGGACCGCCTCTCCCGAGAATTTTGGCACCAAGCAATGCTTACTGAAAAGTTCGACGAACTTGAAATTCCTATTATCTCGATAGACAATCCACAAATTGCAGATACTCCTGAAGCACAGTTACAACGCGATATACAAGGTTCCTTCGCAAAATACGAAAAAGGAAAAATCGCGGACCGAACTAGACGAGGTAAGCTCCACAAAGCCCGTCAAGGTATTGTAATCACAAGCAGAGCACCTTATGGCTACAAATATATACCAAAGAACAAAGGTGGTCCCAAATACACTATTAACGAGAAGGAAGCAAAGGTGGTGCGAAGAATCTTTAAGATGTTTACCCAAAAACATATGGGTATCAGGACTATATGCGGTAAGCTATATCAAGCAGGCATCTCTACGAAGACTGGAAGAGATGTATTTAGTAAGAGCTCAATCGCTCGGATAATCAGCAATACTGTTTACATTGGCAAAGCCTATTATAACAAACATAGAAGTATGAAGTCGCATAAATCACAGCCAAAGAAATATGTCAGAAGACCCAATCGCAAATTAATATTGAGGCCTGTAAAAGAATGGATAGAAATAGAGGTGCCTCGAATCATTGACACCAAAACCTTCAATAAAGCGCAAGAACTGCTGGAGATTAGGAAAAAACACTTCAGGCGTCCACCAAAACATAGCTATCTACTCAGTGGGTTGCTGATATGTGGTAGATGTGGACATAGAATTAACAGCACGCCTTATCGCAACGGGCCTTATTACCGTTGCGGTAATACGAAAAAGAAACTCGGCACAGAAAGACGCTGCGATGCTAAGTCAATCAGAGCAGAAGGAATCGAGAAAATCGTCTGGCGAAAAATCGAAGGACTCATTAACAATCCATCTCAGGTAATGAGATTTATCGAGAGAATAAAGAGTAGGCAACATGCGAAAGCTAAAGCTCACAAATCAGAAATTGACCACATTGCAGCGCGCATCCGTGATATTGATGACCAGGAAGGCAGGTATTATGAATTATATAGCGAGGGTGAATTCAATAAAGAAATTCTGAAGAAAAAACTCGAGGAACTACATGCAGAGAAGCGGACATTGATTGCTGAAAGGGATGAAATCGAAGGACGATTAGAGGATATTTCTGCACTGCCCGTTGATTTCAAGCCGTCACAACGGCTTATTAGCGAATGTCTAAAACACCTGCGTCAAAAGATGAAAGATGCTGACTTTGGCCGGAAACAAGAAATATTGAGATTACTGGTCAAACAGGTGATTTTTGATGACCATAAGGTGGTAATTCAAGGATTTATACCGATTTTTTCTTTAAAGAATGGCAGGTTATTGTCTAAGTCATCAGGATGTTATGACCACCAGCAGCGGCGATTTCGAGCGCGCGCTTTGCATGATGTTGACCCTTGACTTCAGCAAAATCGACCGGGTATTGGGAAGCTGCGTCGAAAATTTCTTCGCGATCAACTTCGGTCGGGTGAACATCCATTTCGCCATTCAGGAATGCTACGACTTCGATCAGATTGTCAAAACCATATACTCTTAATCCCTCGACGATCGCTGCCTCACGAGCATTGACCCGAGGCAGAATCACACCATCGAGTTTATTCTGCTTGGTTGCCAGAGAAAGGGAAATGGCACCCTTGACCGGTCGTAGCGTACCATCCAAAGATAGCTCCCCAAGAATCGTAAATCGCCTTAGATTCTCAGCGCGCACGCTCTGCGAAGCAGCGAGTATGCCGATTCCAATAGGCAAATCAAAACTCGAACCTTCTTTCTTAATGTCGGCCGGAGCAAGATTGACCGTAATTTTCTTCGAAGGAAAACGGAACCCTGCATTCTTTATCGCGGCGAATACACGATCCTTGGACTCTTTTACTGCGTTGTCGGGAAGCCCAACAGTTGTGAAACCAGGCAGTCCATTTGATAAGTCAACCTCAACATTTACTAAGTACCCTTCAATCCCATAAGTTGCACATGACAGTACTTTTGATAACATTCGAGGAGTATAGTAAATTATCCCAGAATGTCAACGGGTGTCATATACTAAGATGATCTTGACGTGTTTCACTAGTCACGACATTGATTCGAAGAGTATTCGGCGATAGAAGACAAACAGCGGCCTCATAGCTTGACTGATATTTGTAGTTGAATATAATACGCAAAGGAGTAATTGTGAAAAAGATATTTGGCTACGTAATTGTGGCGGCGGTTTTCGTGGTCACAATTTTCTTGATACTACAGATTAGAAAATCTGAACGTCAAGACGCTGCCCCTCAAGTTATTTCTGCAACGGCCAGTGATTATGAAGAATGGGCAGGTATTTTCATCCATGGCGAGCGCATCGGGTACTCTCTCACAAAAATATCTCGCGCCGACACCGGTCTAACAGTCGAAAACATCACGCGCATGACCCTCATCATGATGAACCAAACGCGCACCCTTACCACCCATGTCTTTGCCCACACCGACAAAGATTATACGCTAAAAGATTATTCACTGGAACTACGCAATGGAGGCCACCAACGCGTGGAAGGCAAAATTCTTGGCAAACAACTGCAACTCACTTCGTATATTCAGGGTAATCCATATACTCAGACAATAGAGCTGACGGAAAAACCCTATTTCCCTGATGCGATAGAACAGGTGATAAAAAGCAAGAACCTGCGGGCCGGTGACGAAGTAACCATACCATATTTTGATCCAACCACCCAATCATCGGCTACGGCACGCATCAAGATGCTCAGCGCCGAACAAGTAGAGGTCATGGGCGAAACAGCAACCGGCACCCGAGTTGAAATAAGCTTCATGGGTATTAGTTCGATACTCTGGCTCGATGAAGATTACAAACTGATTAAGGAATCATCACCTGCGATGGGGCTCGAAATCATACCTCTATCAAAAGAACAAGCTCTTGCCGAAATCACGCCGGACAAGGCCTTTGATCTAATCACTTTCTTCTCGGTAAAACTAGAAGAGCCGACACCCAATCCCAAAACGTTATCCTATTTGAAAGTCGAAATGCACGATATTGACCATGAGGGATTGGATCTGGAAGATGATTACCAGAAGATGACAAGTCTCACACCGTTAACAATTGAATCGACGCTTCCCGACCTGGCGAATCTGCCTGCACTTTCCTTGCCCATAGATGAGCAAGAAGAATTCCTCGAATCATCGGCCTACATCCAGTGCACCGACCGTCGAATCGTTGGTAAAGCAAGAGAATTACTCGGTAACGAAAACAATGCTATAAGCGCCGTTGCCAAACTGGTCAGCGGAGTGTATAATCTTCTTGAGAAGAATCCTACTGCTTCGCTACCCTCAGCGCTCGATGTCCTACAGATGAAGAAGGGTGACTGCAATGAACATTCCATTCTCTTTACTGCCCTGGCACGAGCGGCTGGCATTCCAACGAAGATCTATGTGGGGCTGGTCAACCTCGACGGTTACGCCTACTACTATCACGCTTGGTGTGCGGTCTGGTTGGGAAAATGGGTTCCGGTCGACCCAACCTTCAATCAATTCCCGGCCGACGTCGGTCACCTGAAGTTGAAAGAAGGTGGCATCGCAGAACAGGCTGTGGTACTTAAAGTAGTAGGCAAGTTGAAAATAATGACCAAAGAATACACCGAGTAAGCTCCCTAAGAGAATGAACCGATTGGTTATCAAGAATCTCAAGAAGAGTTTCAATAATGTATGGGCTCTGAAAGGCCTGAATCTAGTCCTAAACCCAGGTGAAATATTCGTGCTCTTGGGCCCTAATGGCGCGGGCAAAACAACTACCCTGAAACTGATTGCCGGTTTGCTCCACCCTACCGAAGGCGAGATCTTCATTAAAGGCATTGATCTGCAGAAGAACCCGATTGCGGCGAAATCGGTCATCGGCTACGTACCGGATGAACCGTTTATCTATGATAAATTGACTGGTCGTGAATTCATCAATTTCGTCGCCGGCATTTACAAGATCGACAGGGCAGACTATGAACATCGTCTGGCAGAACTTTTCACGACTTTTGGTGTCGGGTCATGGATTGATGAAATGTCTGAAGGCTATTCGCATGGTATGAAGCAAAGAGTAATTATGTGCCAGTTACTACTTCATGACCCAGATCTGATTCTGATCGACGAGCCGTTGGTTGGTTTAGACCCTAAGACCAGTAAGACCGTACGAGAGTTATTCTTGAGATTAAAGGAAAATGGCAAGACACTGTTCATATCAACCCACACACTTTCATTTGCCCAGGAAGTAGCCTCTAAGATCGGCATCATCGGTGCCGGCGAATTGAAATTCATAGGGAACATTGATGAATTAGCACGTATCTCCGGGAAGAAAGATATTGAAGAAATATACCTACAGCTTTCTGAAGTTGACCGCGATGAAAAAAAGATTACAGAGACATAGCACATCAGCTACATTTAGAAGTTTGAAAGTTAATACCTGTTCCCAACAGATCTCTTCCGCCCCTCTTAGCCCTTTCTCAGCCTTTGCCAATTCTGTCCGAATCTGTGATTTACCTGCAAAATTGAGCATCATTTTTCTCCCTTTTAAGCTATGAATGACTTAAGTCTGATACTAGGCACGCGCATCAAAATGATCTCCAAATCCATCAAATCGATGAATGCGGTAAAGGCAGCTTCTTTCATCTTCGTCGTCGGTTGTTTTGCATTTGGAGCTTACTACACTTTCTTTAGAGTCTTCAATTATCTGCTAACCGTTGAGGTCATTGGCCCGGTCCTATTGGATCGCGTGATTGAAATGGCCCTATTCGTTTTTCTCATCATGCTCCTGTTCAGCAATGTCATTACGTCGTTTTCGACCTTTTACAACAGTCGTGAACTCAATTTTCTCTTTACCCTACCGTTGCGACCAACCGCAATCTATCTCGCGAAGCTATTTGAGAATTGCCTATATGCGTCATGGGCAACACTGGCCATTGCCCTGCCGCTCGTTTTGGCCTATGGCATAGTCACCGGAGCGTCCCTCACATTCTATCCGGTTTCAATTTTCAGCATTCTGATCTATCTGGTCATCCCCGCGGCGGCAGCATCTACCTTGATCGCATTCATAATGAGGGTTTTCCCGAAACTGGGAACGCGCGAGGTTATAATCCTCTCCCTCGCCTTCATCATGGGTCTCACCTATCTCTACATCAGGATCAACAATCCTGGGCTGCTAAAGATATTCGAGACCGAAAATGAACAGGTATTGCTCCAATTCGCCGCACAGCTCAGCACGGTGGGCGGGATCTATGTCCCATCTACGTGGCTCGGCAATATCCTAAAAGGTCTCAACGGTAATTTACCACAAGCAACCTTCTACTTTGCGCTGCTGCTATTTGCCAGCCTGAGTATGATTGTCCTTGCCTTCTTTGTTGCCCAGACATGCTACGTGCGTTCCTGGTTATCCGCCGGAGAACATGGGAGCAAGCGCGCAAAACGTAAATCCGTGCTCTACCATCCTCAAAGACAGACCGCACGGACCGTCTTCATCAAGGATTTACTCATCTTCATGCGTGAACCCACGCAATGGGTTCAACTATCTGTGTTCTTGATTCTGCTCCTCGTCTACATCTTTTCGTTACGCAGAACGCCTATCTATTTCACTTTTCCACTCTGGCGGACGATTGTTGCCTTTGCGAATTTTGCCTATATTAGTTTTGTGCTGGCAACGCTGGGAGTTCGATTCATATTTCCGACCATGAGTTTGGAGCGAGCCGGAATGTGGTTGATTGGTTCCTCACCACTTTCTTTCAGAAAACTTCTGGCGATGAAGTACCTGTTCAATCTTATCACCGCCGTTGTCATCATCGAGTCTTTGTTGATATTTGCCAATCTTTTCATAAACATCGACCGACGATTGTATGTTATCATGCCCCTCATCGGTCTATTCGTCGCGGCCGCACTGGTTTCAATCAACCTCGGCCTAGGCAGCAAGTTCATTCAATTCAGCGAGGAAAACCCGTCAAGAATTGCAGCTGGCAGTGGGGGCATAATCGCGGCTCTAGTCAGTATCGCGTACGTAGGCATCTCGATATTACTTCTGGCAACACCGGCCTATAATTATCTTTCCAATACTTTCATGAATCGGCCAATCAATTATTTATTGGTTTACACGGGATTCGCTCTCTTTGTTTTACTAAGTGTTTGCGCCATCGTCCTGCCCTTAAGAATGGGCGTCAGAGCTTTGGAACGTCGCGACTTCTGATCACGATGTTGATCGTTGGTCGTATGCGGAATTCGTGAATTGTCACAATGCAGTGACGAAAAAAGTTACTTTTTCTTTTGCGGGAACACTTTCCTTATCTTTCGCACCACATCATCGACCTGTTCCTTGGGAGTAGACGCCCCCGCAGTGATGCCGACACTCTTTGCCCCTTTGAACCAAGAGCGCTTTATCTCACCGGCTGATTCAATGTGATGGGACCGCTTCAACTTCTTACATATCTGGTATAGCCTAGTAGTATTAGCGCTGTTCTTGCCGCCGACGACAATCATGATGTCGGCCTTTTCAGCCAATTTTGTTGCTTCGTTGATACGCAGAGCCGTCTCGCGGCAGATGGTGTTGAATATTTTCACTTCCATTGCATCGGACATCAAATCCGTAACCGCGCTGTTGAATCGTTCCTGATTGAGCGTGGTCTGAGGCACGACACCGAGCTTTTTCTTCTTTATCTTGTGCCGGTCCTTGTATATTGTAGCATGGTTTGCCCCGTAACCAAACAAGCCCCTCACTTCCGGGTGATCCTTCTCGCCTATAATAACAACATAATAGCCTTCGTTGATTAGCTTTTGAACATAACGTTGCGCACGTCGCACACGCGGGCATGTGGCATCGATGATCTCGCAGTTTCTCGATTCCAGTTTACGCAAAACATCGGGTGCTACACCATGCGAGCGGATAATTACCACCTCATTGCCTTTGATACCACTGATCTTCTCGATGGGACTGATCCCCCTCCGCCTCAAATCCTCGACTGCCAAACGGTTATGTATCAATGGACCTAGCGAATAGACGCCCTCGGCCTTTTTTGCCGCCTCGAGTGCAATCTTGATTGCCCGCTTCACGCCGAAGCAAAAACCACCGTGTCTTGCCCGGTATATCTTCATTTCAGTTTCAACATCTCGTCCCGAACTCGGTTGGCAAAAAGGACAAAATCTTTCCGTGTTCTTTTATAGCCGCGAGGGAAAATCATCTTGCCGAATTTAATCTTCAATTTGTTTATCCTGAGGACGAGGGATACAAACCGTTTGTTAGAGTTCGAAATATACACAGGAATTACGGGTACCCCGAAATTAATTGCAAGATAACCAACGCCTTGATGAAACGGTAAAATCATTTTCTTACGCGACCTTGTACCCTCTGGAAAAATGACCACCGCATTCCCTCTCTTTAGCAATTTGATTGCCTTTCTGATGCCGGCGGTGCCTTCAATTGAAATTGCGTTGTACGTGGTGATGAGCCAGGCGAAAAAACCAGATGCTTTGAATAGGTCGGGTTTGGCCAAAAAGTATATCTCTCGAAAGGCTGTTATTCCAACCACCGGCGGATCCAAGAACGAAACATGATTAGGTGCCAATATGACCGGGCCACTCCTGGGAATACGTCCCTCAATTTCTATGTCAGTCAATAGCTTGAACAGAGGATAAATCAGAATCCATGACAGGAACCATTTCGGACCCATACCCTTTATTATAACATAAATGCTCTCTATTTCAAGCTCTTTCGCTCGGCTCGCACAACCGCATCCCGGTGCCTAGCTATCATAACCTAATAGCCAAGCTTCACATAATAGTTGACAAGGGCGGGTTTTTGTCTATCATAATACAAATACATTTACGACAAAAAACCATGTATAGATTTGTAAAGGGGTCGCCCTAGATGACTTTTAAGTACCTACATTTTACCCCTTTACAAGAGTAAATATATGGGTATAATGAAATACGCTGTAAAAAAAGAAAGGAGGTGGTGGCAAGAGCGATAATCCATTGGGCCAGACCTTTGAGGGGTAGGGGTTTGGTTCCTAATAATCGATGCCCCCTAAATCGTTAGGAGGACAGATGAAGAAATTAACAATATGTCTCGTAGCTCTGTTTTTCGTCCCCATGCTCATGGCAAGCCCGAAAGAGGCACTGAAGTCAGACAGCTATGATCCCAACGCAATGACTAATCCGTTGCCGTCAAACGGCCCGGTACAAATCGATGATGGTCGTGCGCTCGGCGACATTCTCATGACTATCGACCTTGCGGCTATCGGCATGCCCGGCGATGGCTACGACAACGCCGGACTAACCTGGGATGGTCAGTATTTATATATCGGCAACATGTATAATAACAACATCTACATAGTTGACCCGACCGGACCGACCCTTGTCGGCAACTTCGCCGCACCGCCAACCCTGAGTTGGGGTATTGGGCATGAGCAGAACCTCTGGATAACCG
>SMTZ1_10011894_pt1 | contig 10018 bp, 8 predicted proteins | sample DeeMarSWOR136_30_FD_25667 | JGI IMG/M metagenome (IMG submission 25667)
TGCCAGGTCATAGTGCGTATCGCCCGTGCCGTCGTAGTCAATCGTCTTCTGTTGTATCGACTCCTTTGCAACCTCCAGATTAAATTTTATTTTCCCACCGGGCTTTCGAGCCTCTTGGGATAACACGCCAACCTCAAGGGCCGTAAGGGCCTTTCTGGCATCCCCGTCGCACATCACCGCTAAAAATTTCAGAGCCTTCCGGTCTGCCTCGATATCAAACTTACCAAGCCCTCGTTCGGCATCTTCGATTGCCATCTTCAATAATTTCAAAACATCTTCCTCACTGAGCGGTTCAAAAAGAAATACCGTACTGCGGGAAATCAACGGCGAATTGACTGAAAAAAAGGGATTTTCAGTAGTGGCACCTATGAAAATCAATACTCCAGCCTCCACATCATCCAGCAGGACATCCTGCTGCGCACGGTTGAAACGGTGAATTTCATCGATAAAAAGCACCGTCCTCGTACCGTCCACTGCGAGTCTGTCACGAGCACGCCCGATAATCTGCCGAATATCCCTGACGCTGGCCGCGGGGGCGCTAAGATAGTGAAATTCAGCCTTCGTGTAATTCGCAATCACCGCCGCCAAAGACGTCTTGCCAACCCCGGGCGGGCCGTAAAATATCAAACTACTGAGCCTGTCGGCCTCGAGCATCCTTGTCAGAAGCTTATCGGACCCAAGAAAATGCCTTTGTCCGATAAATTCATCAAGGTTTCTCGGCCTCATCCGAGCCGCCAGAGGCGCCGCTGAGCCTATATTCGCCTCTTCAGAGCTGCTGAACAGGGTCTTGTTTTCCGTGCCTGCATCCATCGTGGATATTATATGAAAGATAAGTAAAACTGTCGAAACTTATCTGAGGACACGTTTTGTAAGGGTTTCCGTTTTACAAAAAAAAGGTCGAGAAGCGTGGGGCCTCAATAAATCGCAGAATGGAATCCTTCTGGGGGGCTCTATGCCAGTTTTCCGGTCTTGCCTGGCCGGGATGTGGCAGATAGGTCTCCTAATAATCGCAGGCGTCATCTCTTCCCAGCCACTTCATCCAAGTGCCGACTTTGGCGATTACATAAATGCACACGATTAGCAGCCCATAAGTCCTCAGGAAAATCAACAATTGATCAAGCCCTTCAAACAGACCGATTAAAAGAGGTATGAGAATCACACCCCAGACTGCGGCACCACGGCACCAATTAAATCGGGGCGACTCCAACGATAGCCATCGCCGGGTGATTTTCAAGGCGAGCCAGCCGCAAAAGATACCTGCTGCCGCCCCGACGCACACATCCGATGGGTAGTGTGCCAACACAGCTACTCTTAGAAAACCGACGCCAGCGGCGAGGATAAAAAATACCGGTATCAAGTACCAGCCCACAAAGGGTACCAGAGCTGTAGCCACCGCAAACACGCTGGCTGTGTCGCCGGAAGGAAATGACCAGCTGTGCAGCAGACCGTTTATCTCTTGTCTCTCCAACTGTGCCTTAATAACATCCCGGGGCCGCGGCCTGCGCACCACGATTTTCAGTGAGTTCACTGTGGGGGCGACAAGCAGCAGAGCCAGCAATCCAATTAACGTCGGTCGCAGTCGACCTGTGACGTAAAACCAGAGCAGTAGTAGCCAAATCGGCACCAATGTTTTGCCCAATTGTCTCAATGCGTCAAGCCATTTACTCGAATGCCAACCGCTGGGCTGTTGACAGAGCCTCAAAAAGACACGTTCATCAAGGAGAACATAGCTGAGCAAACCGGCTAAACACAAGGCCACAATAGGAACCAGGACTGCCAAGTCGCTCTTGCGCAGCCTTCGCCCGGATGTTGGTTTTTTATCAATCATCAATCCTTCGGCCCACAAATCAGAGCCAGTACTTCAAGTATGGTGCCTTTTGAATAGTTAAAACCTCTCGTAGAGGCGATTTCGTCTAAAGCCAAAGAACCATAACGCTGTTGGATAGCGGCAAGCACGTCCTTGGGTATGATCAGGACCCCCGATTGGGGCTGCCTGGCCCAGGCGATAACCGCCTCTTCGCTGCCGAGTCGCTCAATTCGCCGGCCGATATAAAAATTCAGGGTTGGTTCAGCATATTTATAGGTTGCTACAGGCACTTCTTTGGCGGTTTTCTCCGTGATAGCTCGGGCAATCGGGGGTGATATTTTCACCCGCTCAACCGCTGGCAGCACCCCAAACAAAAACGGAATCTGAAAAACAAGCATGCCGATGAGCAACACCTTGGCACTGGCTTGGGGCCGGTCGGCACGTTGTTGACGGATGGCAATTACCGCCATGATTGACAACACTATACCCGAGGCCAGACCAGACCAACGCAAACCGGGTATCTCCAAGAACCATGGCGCGATCATCAAGACCAACGCCCCGGTAATTGCCAAGGGGCCAAAAAACCAGACTCCGCGTCGCAACCAGATTCGATCGCCGGCGCTCACCTTATTTTGTTGCGCCGCGACAATCGTACCCGCTACTGCTAAAGCCAGAGCCGGCCATATGAATAACACGTAATGGGGCAATTTGGTAGCTGCCAGGGTCATTATAATAACGATCGGCACGACCCAGCCAATCAACAAGGCTCGACAATATTGCCCACCCACCCGCCTCCCGACCAACGCTGAGACAGTTCCAGGCAGGTGCATCGTCCAAGGAAAAAAGCCCGCGATAATAACAAGCGGATAATACGGCAGATAGAGCAAAAAGTTTCCACCGTGATGTTCCATTGGCCTAATTGCGCGAGTGAGTACGTGACGGCCGATAAAAACACGTAAAAACTGACCCTGGGTAGCGTTGTTAGCCGGAATAGCCCAAGCAATAAAAATCAAACCTCCTATCACAAGGGCGGCCCCGACCTGCCAAAGACACCGCCAGGCACCAGCCTTGGCTCCCCTGTTCAGCCACAAAGTAGCTGCTATTACGGGAATGGGAAACAGTCCTATCGGCCCTTTGGTCAGCATGCCGAGGCCTAACGCGATACCCATGAGAATTATGTGAGATACGTGCATTTTGGAGCCGGCTGCTTGCACAAAGACTGCCATTACAGCAACCATGAAAGGCAAAAGCACGGCATCGGCGGTCGCAGCGGTGCCAATACAAAGCATCATCAATGTTGAAGCCAGAATAACCATGGCCCACAACCCTGCTTTCACACCCAAAAGCCGCTGCCCGACGAAGAATGTCAATAGACAGGTCAGTGCGGTACCCACCGCCGCAAAAAAACGGCATGCAAACTCTGTTGGCCCAAACAGCCGGATTGGCAAAGACATCAGCCAGTAAAACATCACCGGTTTGTCAGGCCACAAATCGTTGTTGAAAGTAGGGACCAGGTAATTGCCCGACTCTATCATCTCCACCGTGGCACGCGCAAAGCGGGGCTCGTCACGATCCCACAAGGTGGTACGTGTTGCCATGAAGAGATATATGCTCATCACTGCCAGGGCGATCAGGATCGCCACTGTCCACGGAGTGCCGATATTTCCGCTTTCCTGTTGCAACTTCATTACGTTTATTCCTTAAGGACGTATACCTCTTTGGCCGGTGAATTATAAGAGGGCGGAGCGCAAGACACAACATATTTTTCAAGTGACTGCTCAACGTTTCGCACAAAGTTACAGAGGTGTTTTTCTGGATTTACCGAATTGCAACCATTACAACTGCAGCAATTTTGATTTACCACTTAATGGTCCTTGCAGGATTGTCTTATCTGATTACACTGCCGCTATCAGTTGTCGCGATAAAGTTTGTAAACAAAAACGATTTGGTCAAGCTCAACAATACAATTACAGGCAAATTACGATTCTTTTGCATCCAACTTTGACTTCAGTTTCTATTTCTATAAAGTCAGGAGCTAAGATTTTCCGATACAATTTATGGAACCAAACTAATAGGAAACATAGAAGAATCGGGGTATTGGCGACTCTATATTGCCTCTCAAAACAGACAGGACAATGTTTTATCTGTCATGTCCTCACGCCTCGCGTATATTACACGCAAAATGCACAAAATTGTCGAAAATTTAACTTCTGAGGATTTTTATACCGGTCTTTCGCCCCATTTCGCCGCCACAACCCACGCAAAAAAAATCCTAAAAAAACTTTTTTTTATTTGATTTATAGCTATGAACCGATAAACTCTTTAGGCAGGAGGTGGATGATTTAATCTTATAACGTATAGTATAACGATATTACACGTAACAAATAAGGTTAGGTTTTTAAGGAGATGCGTATGAGGCAAAATGGAGTTTTATTTGTTGTCGTGATATTGTTAACTATGACAGGCTTTACCCAGGCAGAACAGGACAAACTCGGTGTCGAAGTCGATGTCACTTGGGTCAGTAAGTATCTCTGGCACGGCTTCCCGGTGTTCGACGACCAGCCGGCTTTTCATCCCAGCATAAATCTCGACCTATATGATACCGGCTTCAGTATCAAGGTATGGGGCGCTTTTGGAGACGCAAGCCGTGTAAAAACGTACCAGGAATTTGACTACACTTTGGCTTACGATTGCCGTGCATTTGAGGGCGCTGACTACGCAACCGATATTAGATTCAACTTCATCTTCTATGACTTTAAGGAGTGGGGTATCGATAAACATGAGGTCGGTGCAGGATTCACCTGGCCGAATATCTGTCCCACCGGAATCGTCCCGGGGTATTATTTCGGCTGCATGTGGCCAAGAACGCACTACGGAACAGGTGACAGTTACCTCCAAGGCGACGCTTCAGGATTCATCCATGTTTTCAGTCTTGCTTATGATTTGACGGTGCCGGGCTTTTTGCCTGACACTGACGAGCAGGTCCTCAATCTAACCACCGACCTAACGTACAACGATGGTTACGGTGCTCGTTATGGTGGTCCCACGGCGGACCATGATTGGTCACACACGACCTTCGGCATCGCCACGGACATCGCTATTGGAGAGCTGACATTTACCCCCGCAGTCTACTACCAGATCTCGATGGACAAGTCAGTCAATGATGAGGATGAGCTGGTTACTGGTTTAAGCCTGTCACATCGTTTTTAAAGTACTGTTTTTTGGAAAGTTAGAAAAGTTTTTTAAAGGAGATGAACATGAAGAAGGTAATTTTGTTAACTGCTGTAATTTTTTTGAGCGCAACGACTTTTGTTCAGGCACAGGATGGAGAGCTTAGTGGAACTCTCGATGTAACCCTTCTGAGCCAGTATATTTGGCGTGGTTTCGCATGGTTCGGTGAAGACGGCGCCATTCAGCCCAGTGTCGACCTGGACCTCTATGGAACGGGGCTTGGCCTGAAGGTTCTCTGGTCAAAGGGCTTTGGAAGCGGCAACGAACTTCTAGAGAGACTGGACTTCGCCTTATATTACGGCAATACGCTCTATGAATACGAAACTTACGCCACTGACTACCAGGTTGGCTGGGCGTATTATTATTTCCCAGATGGGCCGGCGCCGATACCATCCGGGAATCTTGATTTTCAGGAATTCTTTGCAACTCTTTCCTGGCCTGAAATCTGCCCCGAAGGTGTCGTCCCAAGCTACACCATTATTAAGATGTGGCAATCCGAAGAAGGTTCTGTAATGGCCGATATTTCCGGCTGGTTACACATCCTGGGAGTCGGATACGACCTACCCATAGAAGGCCTGCTCCCGGACACTCCGGAGCAAATCCTCCATCTCTCTGCAGCAATGGTCTACAACGATGACGTCGGCTGGGCTCAGCCCACGGACAGCGACTGGTCACACGCCGTCTTTGGCGTCACTACAGACTTTGACCTCGGTAATGACCTTACTTTAACCCCGGGAGTTTACTATCAATCATCCTGGGAAGACGACGTAAATGAATCAGATGAATTCTGGGCCAGCGTGGGTGTGTCGTATGCTTTCTAAAACGACTAAGTAATATCAGCAAAAAAGGCCGGTCTTAAAAAGCCGGCCTTTTTTTTCTTAGCCCGTGACTTCAACCCCGTTGGAAATTTCCCCCCTGCCCCATCCTGCGACGGGAGTGACTGGGGCTTGCCCTTTTTCTGCCCTATTGCCAACCGTAGAATTTCTAATACCAATTTCATTTACTGATTGCCGATTGCATGAACTTGTCATTCCTGTGAAAGGGCCTGTTGCCAAAGTTCAAAAGGAACGGTTTGAGGTTGCCATGCGATTCTTCGAATCGCTCGCAATGACCTGAAAACGCATTTGGTGTCATTGCGAGGAATGTAATGACGAAGCAATCTCGACTTTTTCAACAGAACCGAAAGCAGGAATCCAGGCCTTTCCAGCCCGTATTTTACGCAATCGTATGGGCATTTTTTAATTAGGATTGGTATAACAGGGTCAAAACCCTAAACGGAACGATACTAAACAACTCTGCTGGTTATAAACTTCGCTGTTTCAATCAATGCGTCTTTAGCATCGCTTTCTTTCAAACCACCCAACGCCCCGACCGCTCTGTCAACAAACTCCTGAGCCCGGCTGTGTGTATATTCCAAACTACCATAACGGCCTAACATCTCTGTTAGAGCATCCTTATCGTATTGTTTTCTCTCGAGATATGAGCTTATAACCGCGCCTTTTTCTCTCTCGCCAACTGCTCCTAACAAATGTATCACAGCCAAAGTCAGCTTATGTTTGTCAGCATCTCTGCCAAGTGTCTTGCCTGTTTTGCTTTCATCGCCGATTATATCGAGCAAATCATCGGTAATTTGAAACGCAATGCCGGCATTCATTCCAAATTCAGCCAATGACCTGGCTTGGGTTCCGGTCGCCTGCGCCGAAAGCGCCCCAAGATGACAGGCACTGCTAAAAAGAACCGCACTCTTTTCGGTGATTACGTCGATATATTCCGATTCGCTTAATTGCCAATTCTGCCTTTGAATTATCTGTCTCAGCTCACCTTCACAGACCCGGACCGCCACATTAGCAATTATCTTAGCTACCTGCGGTCCCAGTTCGGCGGACATCTCGAAAACTCGGCCTAATAAAAAATCGCCTAACAACACAGCCGCTTCGTTACCCCAAAGATTATTTATCGTGGGCAGTCCACGCCGTTTTTGCCCTTCGTCGATAACATCATCGTGCAGCAGCGTAGCATTGTGAATCATCTCAACAATCGCTGCGACACGGATGTGCTCGTCTGTGATTTTGCCACAGCAACCTCCGGCAAGCAAAACCAGACCGGGGCGAATCATCTTGCCGCTGCGGCCACGAACATGTTTGAGCAATCGGTTAACATCACACACTTCAGCAGGAGAAGTCAGCTGCTCATTGATTAGACCTTTTACCCTGCTGAGCTGACTGTCAATAAGCCTGAAAGCAGGAATCCTGCTTTGTGGGACAGAAGCTGGTCTATCGGTATGTGTCGGTAACTGCATAGCGTTGAGTCCAGCACCAATTATGCGTGAGCGTAGGTTCATGCATAATTGGTGCTGGACTACTTTCCCTTTCCGTGGGCATATTTGAAGAACTTTTGTCTCAGCAATTTTGTGATAGGCCCCGGCTTGCCGTCACCGATAACCCTGCCGTCAATCTCGACAATGCCAATGACCTCCGCAGCCGTGCCCGTGAGGAAAAATTCATCGCAAACATACAAATCAAATCTCGTCAGATTCTTCTCAACCACTTCAAGATTTTCTTCCTTGGCCAGCTTGATAACAACATCACGGGTTATCCCTTCCAGCGAACCTGCTTCAGCCGGGGGCGTGTAAATCACACCATCCCTTACGATAAAAACATTATCACCCGTCGCTTCGGCCACATATCCTTCGTGGTTATACATAATCGCTTCCGGAACCTCATAGTCCAGCGCCTCAATCTTGGCTAAGATGTTATTCAGATAGTTCATGCTCTTGACCTGGGGCGGAATCGCCAAAGGATGATTACGAACCGTAGTCGCACTGATTACCTTCATGCCTTTTTCATAAAGCTCTTCCGGATAAAGCTGAATGTTATCAGCTATGATAATTAATCTGCTGTCCGTACAGACGAAGGGGTTCAATCCCAAAGTTCCAACACCACGTGTAACAAGCAGTCGAATGTAACCGTCTATAACACCATTGGCTTCAACAGTCTTTTCAACTGCACTAATGAGCTTGCTTCGGCTCATCGGAACCTCAAGCCGAATCGCCTTGGCTGAGTCATAAAGCCGTCTGATGTGGGCCTCTAATTCAAATACCCTGCTGTTATATACACGAATACCCTCAAAAACCCCATCGCCGTAAAGCAGACCATGGTCAAAGACGGATATTTTCGCATCTTTTTCGTCAACAAGTTTGCCATCAAGCCAAATTTTCAGTGCCATAAAAAACCCTCATAATTCGTATAAATCCGAAAATTAAAGAAATTAAAAAGTGCCTAAAGTGAACTAAAGTGAACTAAAGTTAATTCCAAACTTTAGGCACTTCAAACTTTAGGCACTTCAGTTCACTCGATATTATTTCGGATTTATCTTTAATCCTTCATCTTACCATCGACCAATGTTACTATCCGCCCGGCTCTTTGGGCGATCCTCTCATCGTGGGTTACCATCACAATCGTCTGGCCGAGACTGCTCAACTCTTCAAGGACGTCTAAAATACCATTTCCTGTCGCAGAGTCAAGATTTCCTGTCGGCTCATCGGCCAAAAGCAGCCTCGGCTCATTCATCAAGGCCCTGCCGATATCTCTCCGCCGGATAACTGATAAGGCTTATGGCTGCTCCGTTCAGACAATCCAAGCTGCTCAAGCAGCTCTCTGGCACGCCTCTTCGCCCATCTACGGCATGCAAACCAGCCAATAACGCTCTTGCCTGCCATCACCGGCAAAAAAACATTCTCCAGCACACTTAATTCGTCCAATAAGTGATAAAACTGAAATACAAATCCCACCATTTTATTGCGGAATCTGTTCAGCTCGCCGCTACTATGCCGGCTCAAATCCCGTCCTTCGAACTTGACAACGCCCTTATTCGGCTTATCCAACGCGCCCAATATATGCAGCAGCGTGCTTTTACCGCTGCCAGAGGCCCCCACTATGGCCACAAATTCGCCCCTCTTTATAGCCAAATCGACCCCTTTGAGCACTCTGACCTCGGTCACACCCATTCGATAAGATTTATAAAGCCCTTCGGCCTTTAATATGAAATCGTCTTTTCTCATATAATCTCTAATCAATAATGCCCTCTTTTAAAAATCCTGCACATAATGACAGAGTAATCAACAATAGTCAATAATATTGTCATCCTCGCAAGCCGTTACCTGTGCCCGTGAAGGCCGTTAGCAGGGACAATAGTCAATTACAACTGGTTCACCTGCAGAATCTCTACCGGCTTTTGCTTCGCCGCCAGCCGGCTCGGAAGCAATGCACCGACCAAACAGGCAATAATCGCCGAAAGGACAATTGCTACTAACACTTTTGGGGACACCTGGTTTGGTACATCACCTATCGCATAAATCGTCCTATCCCACAATTGGAACTTAAAATGCTCAAAAAGCCAATCTTCTATCTGGTTTATTTTCAGCAAAAACAACCAACCGCCAAATAAGCCTATACAAGAACCTAAAAGGCCCACTAAAAAAGCAAAGCCGGAAAATAATTCAACAATATCCGCGTTCGAGGCACCTATGCTCTTCAATATCCCTATGTCTTTACTCTTATGGCTGATAATCATATAAAACACAACAAAAACGATAAAAACGGTCGTAATCCCCACAAAAGCGAACATAACTGTCATCACCGTTTGTTCCTTCTCCATGGGGGCGATGGAAGAACGTCTGTTATCCTTCCAGTTTTGTACAGTGACGGTATCCAATAAGTACGCCTGTCTTTCGTCTGCCTTTTCCTCTTTGAATTTTTGCCACAGCGAAGCGACCTTTTCACATCCGGTCTGCAGTTTGACATTCGGCTTAAACTTTATATGAATCGCACTGGCCCTCTTGACAGACCCCCCCATGCCGCAAAGTCGCTGGGCCCACTCGAACGGCAGATAGACTAATGAAGAGTCCACACGGGCCAAACCGCTGTGTGAATTATCACTGCAGTAGAAAGTTTTTGTTTCAATCAACCCAGCCCCGGCATT
>SMTZ1_10023622_pt1 | contig 10018 bp, 11 predicted proteins | sample DeeMarSWOR136_30_FD_25667 | JGI IMG/M metagenome (IMG submission 25667)
ATAAGGTTGGAATGGGATTTGTAGAAGAGTAACTTTTCTGTATAGGGGAAGATTGATGGAAAAAATTTTCATTTTTTTATCATAAAAGTAAAATCTCAATAGTGGGTTTATATGATCGGATCTCAGCCAATCGCAACAGCTATTTCAAGATGGATCCTTGCCTTTGGAAGAAATGAAAAGTTGTTTAATTGAACTCAACAGCTATTTCCTGCCTAGACTGAGGTTGCATTTTTTGGGTAGCCGTTGCAGGTTTCAACGGGCATTCGATAAAATTAGCAAGGTGGAAGGATATTGGGATTCAGTTAGTGTTCGATAAATCAGTAATTCTCTAACAGGGGGCTTGAGCTTGAAGAAATCCCGGTACAGGAAAATAAGTGCCTTTCGAGCCTGATCCACTTGCCAGGGCTCAATGCCGTTTTGCACCTCAAGGCCTTTCAGGAAACCGCCCATGTCATTAACGGAACGGGATCTGAGTTTTTTACCCTTAATTGAAATGGTGAATTTCTGCGCCCAATTGACGTAGCATTCGGCGGTCTTTTTAGCGATTCCAGAGGCGACCGCTGCATCATAGTAAGCTGCCAAGAAGGTATTGACGTTATTTGGTTTTTCTTCCATAATGTTACCCTACTGGGATTCAATTGCGCATTGCCTATCTCGGAATTCAAGGATATTGTCAAATACGGAATTCCAAAATACTGATTACTTTGGTTTCCACCCAATATATGTTGGATGCAGAAAGATGAAGGAGGAGCATCATGGATATTCGGACACTAACAACATTCTTTATGTGGTGTACAATCATAAACGGAGCTCTCTTGGTCCTCTGGACCACAATGTGTATATTGGTCCCGGATTTGGTGTACCGTACGCAAAGCAAATGGTTTCCCATTCCCCGAGAAACCTTCAACGTGGTCATTTACTCTTTCCTCGGGTTGTTCAAAATCGTCTTTCTGGTCTTCAATGTGGTTCCCTACGTTGCTCTGCTGATCGTCGGGTAAAAAGGAGCATCCAACAAAGCCTTGCACTTGACGGCTATTCCGCTGCGCTCCATAGCCACAAGTGAAGGCAGGCGTTATCCGAACCTGAGATATCTGCAATTTAGTACTTTTTCAGAAATATTTGGATATGATTTCGATATCCTGACATCTATCGATTGGTAGCGGTTCATTTTGGCCTGCTTTTTCTTAGGCAAGATGTTTATTTGGAGATGCATTCAGCAGATTTTGCCCATCCTGAATTCTGTTGATAGCAGTTAGAATTAAACGCCCTGACAGAAGGCTTCTATGATGTGATGGGGGACCTCCTTAAATAATTCAGTATTTCTCAAGCAGGAGTTGAAGTGGACCTTAACAGATTTGGCTATTGTTCATGAAACGAGGTCCCCACGATTGGATTATGCAGCTGAAAAAGGAGAAGTCATAGCTGAAGACTATGACTAGCAATTGATCAATTGATTTATTGAATTACTTAAGGATTGTCCCCCTTCCTTTATGTTCAAATAATTGGCTAAATCTTTGGCATTTAACATCTCTTTATTCATAGCGTTAGGAATCCGTGAAAGACAGCTTAATAAAAGATTTTCCTTTGTCAAAAAAAAATAACAAAAACCACCTGTACTACCTTATAATAACTTACATTCCGTTTATCTAAAAAATCTTATTCAGCAAATCCTGGGAAACTGGACACTGCTTAAGGGCTCAAGAATCCTGTGGCCTCCTATATGCGTTTTAAGAAGAACCTTTCTTCTGTTCTCATCAACAACCTTACCTATAATTACTGATTCTCTCCCCAAGGGGTCGGTCTTCATTACCTCAAGCACCCTTTCAGCATCTTCCCGGGGCACAAAGGCAACAAGTTTTCCTTCATTGGCCAAATAGTATGGATCAAATCCCAGCAGGTCACATACTCCTCTTACCTCTTCACTCACTATTATCTTTTCCTCATCTACCACAACACCAACATCAGATGCATTTGCGATTTCCCACAGTACAGTTCCAAGGCCACCTCTGGTAGGATCCCTCATGACATGAATTTCAGGGCACTCCTTTAACATCTTCTGAACAAGGTTGTTCAGGGGGGCGCAATCGCTTTTTATCTCCCCTTTTAAAGAAAATTCACCCCTTGCAAGGAGGATTCCTATCTCATGATCTCCGATGGAACCGCTGATAATAATAACATCGCCGGGGGTAGCTCGAGAACTCTTAATATCCACTCCTTCAAGAACAATCCCGACTCCGGAGGTTGTGATAAAAAGCCCTTCTGCCGCCCCATGCTCAACAACCTTTGTATCGCCTGCAACTACCATTACATCGGCCTCCATAGCAGCGTTCTTTATAGAAGAAAGTACTCTCTCAAGAATTTCCATAGAGAGCCCTTCTTCCAGTATAAAAGAGGCAGAGATTCCCAAAGGTCTGGCTCCGACCATGGCAAGATCATTGACCGTCCCACAGATGGAAAGCCTTCCTATGTCACCACCTGGGAAAAAAAGAGGTTTGACTACATAGGAATCAGTGGTAAAGGCAAGCCTGGATCTTTCAATGGGGATTACCGCGCTGTCATCAAGGGCAGAAAGAAGTTCGTTTTCAAGAAAAGGTAAGAATAGTTTAGTGACAATGTCATGACTCAATTTTCCACCTGCCCCGTGGGCGAGTAAAATATTTTTTTCCTTCATTTTAACCGCCGTATTTGTAAAAAGCCGCACAACTGCCCTCTGATGAAACCATACAAGGCCCTACAGGATCTTGAGGAACACACCGTGTGCCAAAAAGAGGGCATTCCGGAGGGCTCTTGAATCCTTGAAGAATCTCACCACAAAGACAACCAGGCGGGTCCGGCCTATCTTCATAGGGAACGTTAAAGACCTCTGCCGCATCCATTTCTTTGAGTTCCTCCCTGAGTACAATACCGCTCTCCGGGATCATACCCAGACCCCTCCAGCGGGCGCTCACCGGTTTAAAGACTTCGTTCATTATCTTCAGTGCCAGGGGATTCCCCTCTTTTCTCACGGCTCTTTTATACTGGATTTCTATCTCAGATCTGCCCTCGTTATACTGGCAAAGCAGCATGTATATGCCCTCCAAAATATCAAGGGCCTCAAACCCGGTAATTACTCCTGTGAGGGAAAATTCACTTGAAATAAAAGAGTATGGTTCCCTTCCGATGATGACACTGACATGACCGGGAAGAATAAAACCGTCTATCTTTACATTTCCCGAAGAAAGCAAGGCCTTCATTGCCGGCGGAATCAACCTCTGGGAGGAGATAAGATAAAAATTCGATATTCCTCTTGTCTTTGCTTCCTTCACAGCAGCAGCAATAGCAGGAGAGGTGGTCTCAAAGCCCACCCCAAAGAAAATTATCCTTCGTTCTGGTTCTCGTACTGCAACCTCCAGGGCATCTAAAGGGGAGGTTATCACCCTGATGTCCCTGCCCATGGCCCGCTCCTGAGAAAGGGACGAATAAGTGCCCGGCACCCTCATCAAGTCGCCAAACGTTAACAGGGTTACATCTTCTGATGCAGCCATAGAAATAGCCCTATCGATCTCTCCTACCGGCGTTACACATACAGCGTATGCCTGATCTAAAGATTGATACGGTATGGGTCCCGCATACCTCCATAAAACGGAAATGTCTATGGGCGAGTCGTGAAATCTTTCTCAGCATTACCGTTGCATTGCCGTCTTTGCCCATTCTCCTGCCTTTATTCATATTGGCCTTTCTTGAACTCCTCAAAAAGGCGTAATGTCTCCAGAGCGTCCTCTTTTTCGAGTCTCTGAATAGCAAACCCTACATGGACAAGGACGTAGTCTCCTACTTCAACATCGGGACACAACATAAGGCTTACTCTTCTTGTTATACCGCCAAAGTTGACGTCAGCTGAATTTCCTTCTATTGAAACTATATTTCCGGGGACCCCTAAGCACATATATGATCTCCTTATTCGTCTTTCCTATTGGTAAAGATAAAGATTGATGGTAATTCCGGGGTCCAAGCAATATCCTAATCATCGAGATTAACTGCATAAAAGGCCTGCCCCAGGGATATGCCTCCATCATTTGAAGGAACTTTTTGATGGATATGAACCTTAAAGCCACCCTCTTTCAGGGTATCCCACGCCTTGCCGAGGAGAAGTGTATTTTGAAACACTCCTCCGCTCAAAAAGATATAAGACAATCCGTTTTCCTGCCGCATCTTTTTTGCCACAGTATCTATAACCCTGACCATGGTATTGTGGAAACGAGCGGATATAATGGCCGGATTTTCTTTTCTTTTTAAATCCTCAACAATGGCTTCTATAATGGGATCCGGGTCCACGATAATGCTTCCATTTTCATCCACGGTTTCAAATGGATATTCCCCTTTCTCTCCTTCCTCTGCAATCTGCTCCAATTCTATTGCAGCTTGTCCCTCATAGTTTACTCTTGTCCTCATACCGAGAAGTGCGCTCACTGCATCAAATAGCCTTCCAGCGCTTGAACACAAGGGTGAATTTATGTGAGATTTCACAGCCAATGTTAGCTGTGCCCATCGCTCCAGGTCACAATCATTTACAAAGGGGATTGAAAGTCCCCCCAGACCCCCATAAATTCTTTCAAGGTATGCTGCTGCTATTCTCCAGGGCTCCTGCACTGCCTTATCACCGCCTGGGAGAGGGATACATCTCAGGTGGCCAAGTCGTTTATATTGCTGAACAGTTACCTCTAAGAATTCTCCACCCCAGACAGTGCCATCTTCTCCATATCCCGTTCCGTCCATAACTACTGCCAGACAGGGCCCTTTGGCGCCATATTCGGCCATACAGCTTAAGGCATGAGCGAAATGATGCTGGACCCCGAGCTTAGGCAGTCCAAGGCTCATAGCATACCTGGTAGAAAGATAGTCAGGGTGTAAATCATGGACTACTAATTTCGGTTCTATTTGAAACAGTTGCTTATAGAGTTCTATGCCCCGCTCAAATGAATCCATGGTCTCAAAGTTTTCCATATCCCCTGTATGCTGACTCAGAAAAGCGGAATCGCCCTTTGTGAGGCAAAAGGTGTTTTTCTGGTCGGCACCGCAGGCAAGTATGCTCCTTCCGTGCCCATTAAACTTAAAGGGGAATGGCGCAAACCCCCGTGCCCTTCTCAGAAACGTCACCGCTCCCTTCAATTGCTTGACCACAGAATCATCACACCGCGTACGGATCTCCCTGTTATGAACCACATAGAAATCCGCTATCCCCTTAAGACGGGAAAAGGCTTCGCTATTACGAAAAGCAATCGGCTCATCGCTCACATTTCCGCTGGTCATCACAAGAATATCGGTCTTTTCTTTAAAAAGAAGATGGTGAAGCGGCGTATATGGCAGCATAACCCCCAATGTTCTCTGAAATGGGGCTACGGATGGTGCAATAGGTGCATCTTTTTTTCTGGGAAGAACGACAATGGGCCTTTCCTTGCTTTGTAAAAGCTCTCTGGAGAAACTATCCAAAAGGCAAAACCTGTCAATTACATCCAGGTCTCTGCACATAACGGCAAATGGTTTGTCTTCCCTAAATTTTCTCGCACGCAAGCGGGCAACAACTTTTTCACTGGTTGCATCACAAGCAAGATGAAAACCTCCAAGACCTTTTATAGCCACAATCTTGCCCATGTTGATTAATCTTACAGCTTCGCTTAGTGGGTCATGAGTCGTGAGCTCGTTGCCTGAACTATCCACAAGCTGAAGGGTGGGCCCACAGTGCGGACAGGCATTGGGTTGGGCATGAAACCGCCTGTCCAAGGGGTCGTGGTATTCCCTGCTGCACGGAGCACACATGCTGAAGGCTGACATTGTGGTATTGGACCTGTCATACGGTATATCTTCAATAATAGTAAAGCGGGGGCCACAGTTGGTACAATTGATGAAGGGGTATTCAAAGCGCCGGTCCCGTGGATTAAAGAGTTCTTGAAGGCAATCGCTACAGGTGGCAATATCAGGAGAGATTAATGCAAGCCTTTCCTCTCCTCCTTGGCTGACCCTTATCTCAAAATCCGTGTACCCTATAGGTGGCTGGTATGTCACGGCGGTCTTTCCTATAACTGCTATGGGAGGAGGTGATGAGAGCCCTGAAAGGAATCCATCTACATTATTTTGTGTGCCTTCTATTTCTATGGTAACGCCTTTTTCATCATTAAGGACCCATCCTTTGAGATTATGTTCTAAGGCAAGGCCATAAACAAAGGGGCGAAACCCAACTCCCTGGACAACACCCTCAACGTATATACAGGCTCTAATTTCTTCCATTGGTCACCCTTCATTTGAGCCTATCTTCTATCCAGTTTATCCAATCGGGAAGACCCTCTCCTGTTTTACATGATATTGGTAATATTCTGAGCTTTGGATTGACCTTTAGGGCATCGCTCTGAAACCGCTCAACATCGAAGTCAAGATATGGCAGCAAGTCAATTTTATTAAGCAGCAACACTGAGGAAACCTGGAACATAAGGGGATATTTTAAAGGCTTATCATCTCCCTCTGTAGCTGAAATTATCATCGCCTTGTCATCCTCACCTATCTTAAATTCCGCCGGGCAAACCAGGTTACCGACATTTTCTACAATCAGAAGTTCTATGTGATCTAAGTCAAATTCCTCAATTCCGTTTCTTACCATATTTCCATCCAGATGACAGGCGCCTCCTGTGTTAATTTGTAAGGCAGGGACTCCATGAGCTGCGATCCTCTCAGCATCTCTCGATGTTTCAATATCCCCCTCAATTACAGCGATCTTTTTGGTATCTTTCAAGTTGGTTATCGTTTTCTCCAAGAGCGTTGTCTTGCCAGCCCCCGGGCTTCCCATAAGGTTCAGCACGTAAATTCCCTTCTCGTCAAAGAGCTTTTTATTCTGGAAGGCTATTACCTCGTTTGCCTCAAGAATGTTCTTGACTACCTTCACTTCCATCGTCTATTTCCATTTCTCTTATTTCCAATTCTCTCCCCCCTATCATCTCCACTTCTACGCCTTTGCAGTGTGGGCATACCATAAAGGGAGCATCTGAAACACTTACCTTTTTGCAGGTATTGCATCGTATTGCAATGGGCACCTCTTCAATCTCAAGGGAAGCCCCATCAGCCACACCTCCCGTACTCAAGGCCTCAAAAGCGAATCTCAAGGCATCCGGCATTACCCCGCTTATTCTTCCTATGCGGAGTTTAACATTGATCACCTTTGACCCTTTGTAGGGGAGAACCTCCTGCTCGATAATCTCAAGGAGACTTAAAGCTATCCCGGATTCGTGCATATTACAATCCTTGCTGATTATCCTGAATCCACGAGAATGCTCGGAGATAATTTTAGCTGAAGCATCTTCGATGTTCTCACTTAAGGACTAATGGTAGAACACATACAAGCAAATAACTCCGCCGTAAAGGGCGGAGTCATTTGCTTCGTTCCCAAAATTCATCGCTCCCAGAGATGAACAATGCTGAACAAAAGCAACAAGCGATACCTCTTGCTGGTATGTATCACCCTTACCATAAAATGGGAAAGGGAAGGGGAATTACCCGTTTATGCAGAAGCCTTTAGTTCATCTAATACTAGTTCAATGATCCTGGGAACCTTGGACTGGATCTCAGGGGTGAGTTCCATCCCCATCTCTACGGATTTGGGCTCAACCCCGATTATGGTGGTTTCGGGCACCTTCCCAACCAATCCTGACAAACGGATCACTTCCAGAATCCCAATCTGATGAACGGACATCTTAGAGGTGTCCGTGTTATTTATGAGATCTTCGGGCCCAAATCTATAAATGGACCCGGGTGATCCACCGCCTTTTACCGCATCGATTACAACTAACCGATCAATGTCCATCACTACGCCCATGAGACGAAGGCCGTCGACTCCTCCTTCAACAAGTTCTACTTCGGGCGGAAAGCCCATCTCCATCATTTTATTGATTACATGAACCCCTATTCCCTCATCTGTAAGGAGCACATTGCCCAGCCCCAGTACCACAGTTTTTTTCTGGGCATCGAGGGTGGATATATCGAATGTGCTTAACGTGCTCACTCTACTATGAATTTCCGAAGTTCGTTAGTCTTGGGATCAATAAGATGAATGGCACAGGCAAGACAGGGGTCGAAAGAACGGATTACCCGCACCACATTAATGGGATTATCGGTATCCGGTACAGGAACCCCGATTAATGACTCCTCATATTGTCCCCTGACCTGTTTCTCATCCCTGGGAGATGCGTTCCACGTAGAGGGAACAACTGCCTGATAATTATCAATCACCTTGTTCTTGATCTTCACCCAATGACCCAGAGCGCCTCGTGGTGCCTCATAAAAACCGGCACCCATTCCCTCCACCGGGGGCTCCCAGTGATCGGTGTCATGGATCTTGAACCCCGGTTTTGTCATGGCCTCGAGCAGATCATCACACCATCTGGCGCAGGCATCGACTACCAGTTTGGTCTCGATGGCCCTGGCAGCATGGCGTGCTACGGCCCCAGGTTTCGCACCCTGTTTTACCAGCCCAAGGAGCGTTGGGTTCTTGGCTATTATCATCCTGGCCAGAGGACCAACCTCCATTGGTAGTCCGTCATAACGAGGCGCCTTGACAAAGGAGTAGGCTCCCTTTCGATCCAGGTCAAATTCTTGTGTGCCATTATAGGGGTGCTGTGGTTTGTCCTGCTTATACCAGGCATACTTTACCGATTCAGTAATCTTCTCCTGATCAACGGGGTGTACGTTGCCGTTGTTTGCACCGAAGCCGATGATGACCCCCTGTGGGAATACCAGGTTCGTACCTTCAGGGTCTTTTTCCAGCGCACCGTAAGACAGGTAATTGTGGTGACCCCCGCCCAGTCCCATTTTCGCTAGAGGAAACAGGGGCCCGGTACCGAATGCCAGCACATCGGGTATGTAGACTTCATTGACGAACTTTGCCTGCTCATCGAGCATGCTGCGAAACCTGGCCACCATATTGATGTCAGGGTACTGGGTGAATCCTCCGACCACAATGCTCTGGTAGTGGGGTGTACGACCTCCGAAGATGGCGCCCATATTTCTGGCCTTGGCATGCATTGAAAGGGCGTCGATATAGTGCTTCACCGCGGAGATGACCATATCCGGATCTGTGACACAGAATTCGTCCGGTTTATACCTTGGGGTAAGGGGAAAGGTATCGTTCGACTTGACCAGGCCCATGATCTTATCCTTGACGGAAAGCAGGTCCTTGTCTTTGCCGTTGTAGTTGGCGATGGCCATGATATCGATATAATCGAGCGCACTGAGGTGGTAGAAGTGAAGCACGTGGTCGTAGATATATTCTGCGCCCATTGCCAAATTTCTCAGAAGCGTACCCCCCCAGGGGACCTGAGCGCCGAAGGCCTTATCCAGCGCACGGGCCGAAGTCAGTTGGTGAACGCTGTAACAAACCCCGCAGAAACGGCTCGTCACAAAAGGGAAGCGTCTCAAACCCACGAGCCATGGTACCGCTACTCCAGGCATCTTTTACCTTGCCGTTTTCGACCTCCACCTCTATCTTGAGGTGACCCTCAATCCTCGTGACCGGATCAATAACTATCTTCTTACTCATCTACACCACCCCCCTTCTCAGGTATTTTCCTTTTTCGGGATCAGCCCGGCCTTTTTCCTGGCCAGGATATTCTGTGATTTGTCGCCCATTGCCGTAAAAAGAGGGGCCATACCGATATAAAAATCGGGCTCGGCACAACCCTGACATCCGGCTCCACAATCAATGCAGAAATTTATCCCATCATTCCATTTGCGAATGGGGCAATCGGAATAGGTATCAGGCCCCTTGCAGCCCTTGTCAAGAAGGCACCAATCCTTTTGTTTGGGATCATTCCAATCCTCAAGAAATAGCCCTTCGTCAAAATAGCTCCGGCGCCTGCAATTGTCGTGAATTAACTGCCCGAAATATGCCTTTGGACGGCCTAGTTTGTCCAGAGCAGGCGCTTTCCCCTTCACCAGCAAATAGAGAAGAGTACCAACCAGATGATCTGTATGGACAGGGCATGTCGGAAGATTGATG
>SMTZ1_10033598_pt1 | contig 10017 bp, 13 predicted proteins | sample DeeMarSWOR136_30_FD_25667 | JGI IMG/M metagenome (IMG submission 25667)
CTCGGCCTTGAGCTTTCGATGGCATCCCTTATAACAGTTATTATGGAACGCATCCTTCAGGTCATCATGACAGGATGAGCATTTGTTGTACCCACCTTCCATGTCCACGTGATGGCACGCATCGCAATCGAAGCCGTAATCCTCGCTGTGTTGGGTGTGGGTAAAGGTTACCTTCCCCCACCAACTTTTCTCCGCATAGTAAACCGTATCAGGGGGTTCCGTCTCCGGCTCTGCCACCACTTTGACGACCTTCTGCTTTTCCGTGCTTACGACAGGGCTCGCCCCAAACTTGTGCATACCTTCCCTCTCCTGCGGGGCCTCCGGGAGACCGATGATGAACGTTAGAGCAATCCCAAATGCGAACATGCAGCAGAGAATCACAATGGTCCTTTTCATTCCCCTTACCTCTCTTTTTATCTTCCCATGGTATCACACGCCTATTGAGATCATGAGCACTTCCATATCCGAAGAAAGTTAAATATATATACCTGAATACGGCTTCGAAGTAAACAAAAAAAGGAGACGGCAATAATCCATACCATTTCCCCCTTTTAACCCCTTTCAACCAAAGCATTGAATGAATTCCTAATTCCTACCTGCCGAACCTCCTTTCCCTCTGTTGATAGTTTCTTATGGCCCTCAAAAAATCGATTTTTCGAAAAGCGGGCCAATTGACATCGCAGAAGTAAAATTCGCTATAGGCGCTCTGCCATAATAGGAACCCGCTCATCCTGATTTCACCGCTTGTCCTTATGATGAGATCGGGGTCGGGGAGATCTAAGGTATATAAATGCCTGCTTATTTCGTCAGGAGTTACCTGGCGTATGATATCCTCCAAGGATTCGCCATTGCTGAATTTTTTCCTTATTAGGTCTTTGAGAGCGTCAGCTATCTCCTCTCGCCCACCATAGCCCACCGCGATATTGAGGGAAAAGTCATCATAATTCTCTGTAGCTTCTTCGGCTTCCCTAATCACCTTTCGGGTTGTTTCAGGGAGAAGCTCCATTTTACCAATGGCCTTGATCTTCATTGCCCTCTTATGGGTAAGGGGATCTTGAGACAGTTGTTGAATCTTACCCTCGATAACTTGCAGTAGTTCCTCCACCTCTTTCTGCGATCTGGACAGATTTTCCGTGGAAAATACCCAAACGGTGATATTGCGAATTTTCAACTCTTCGCACCACGATAGGACCTCATCGAGTTTGTCAGCACCCTTTCTGTGGCCTTCGGTGATGGTCTTTAATCCCCTTTCAATGGCAAATCTTCGATTCCCATCTAAAATGAGCCCGACGTGACGTGGGGGTTTTTTCCCCTTCACCTCCGAGAGGAGCTTGTTTTCGTAAAAGCGGTAGATTAAATCTTTGATAGGCTGCATTTTCCCTAATACCTATTTTAGCATCTTTGCCTGAAGTGTAAATCTATTTTTTCCGGGGCCTCCTGGACTTCTGAATGGAACGACCCGTTCCAGAGTGTTGGTTTTCCGGGGGATTTTCCTCATGGATAACGGGGTTCGTCTATAAATTTCAGGAAGCTGCAGGATTTTCATTGTTGCAAATCCTCAATGGTTTCTATTATAATGTTAATTTAATTGGAAAATTCCTGTGATGAAGCAGGAGACAAGAAAGCGAAAGGAGATAGATTTCAAAGATGGAATGGTTGACGACGATTGTAGAGTATTACGATCAAAATAAGATTGCCTTTGCTATCGCTGCCATCACTATCTGCGTGTTGCTCCTGGCTCGTTTCAGATCCCTGCTTTTCAGATTGTTTCTCGTCGCATTGGTCCTTTTCGGGACGTACTTTTGGGTCACTACCCTCAGCGCAGAGGTCTCGCAGTTCAAAGATCTCATTATCGAACGCCACATTTTTTGGTGGATTTTCCACATACTTGTCCTCTTAATCTGTACGGGATTTCTCATCTTGGGGATCAATATGCTCCGAGGGGCCTACGCGATGCAATATCCCGTCAGTTTCTTCATTGCCTTTTTCGGTTCATCCATGATGATACTAATCAGCGGGAGTTTAATAGTGGGTTTCATTATCAGGATAATCCACCGCTGGCGAGGCGTATTCAATAACCATGTGAGCCAGGGATGAGTTCACAGGGATTGGGGCATATCAGTGGGCTGGGCTAGATAGATTCACAGAGAGGAGCCCCCAGGGCATGATAGAAGAGTATGATTGAATATAAGGTAGCGGAAACCAGCATCGTAACCGACGATCAGCTGGAGGGAATCATTAACGAATGGGTGGGGAGGGGATGGTCGTTTGATGGTATTCACTTCGTCAGGTATTCACTTCGTCATTCGAGAGTCATCAAGGCGTCCATCAATGGCTTTTTTACTGTTTACTAGGGAGAAAGAGGGTAAGGCGGAAGGCTGATATCGATTCTCTTTACGCAATGAGGAATCTGATATGAAAAGCGCACACTGGATTATATTTCTTTTGATTTTACTTGGGCTGAGCTTTTTTTGGATCTATTCTCTTTATAAGCGCCCGATCAAGAGCCTGAAGGAGGAGACCATCCAGTTGAAGGCGGACATTGAGTCGCTCACAAAGGCGGGAAAGGTAACGGCTGAAAAGATCGGGGAGGAGAAGAAAGCGCTCGAGGGGAAGATTAATGCTATGATGGCACAGATCAATAAAAAAGAAGCCAGCCTCAAGAAGCTCAAAAAGGAGACCCAGTTATATCAGGGAAAATTGACCGCCCTCAAAGAAAAGATTGAGCTGAAAGAGGGGAAAGTGAAAGAACTAACTACCCGCGAAGAGGTAAAATCCCAGGTTTTGTCTAACGTTAAAAAACAGGTAGAAGAGCTCCACAAGGCAATTCAAGATTTGAGGGAAAAGGGTGAGGCTAAAGATCAGAAGATAACTGAGTTGACCCACACTGTGGAGAAGAACCGGCAGGAAAAGAAGTTGATACAAATGCGTATAGAGAACAGGGACCAGGTGATTCAGGGTCTAAAAAAAGAGCTGATTCATTTCCAGAAAGATCTGGCGAAGGCCGAGGCCCAGAATCAGGAGAAAGATCTCATTATCCAAGATTTGAAGCGGCAATTAGGGTTGGCCCAAAAACCCGGAATTCCCCCGCCTTACGGGGGAGGGTCGAAATAGTGGAGATTCCCTTCCTTGACTTGAATTCCAGATATAGCCTATATTGAAATATGTGAAAACCCCGGTCAGCTTGAGGCATTCGATGGCTAAGGGAAAAGTCCTTATCGTTGATGATGAGGAGAGTATCTTGAAATCCCTCAGTGGGGTTCTCGAGGATGAGGGATATCAGACGATTACCGTCAGCAATGGCATTGAGGCCCTGAAGATATCTGGCAGGGAATTTCCGGATGTCACTTTCTTGGACATCTGGATGGCTGATATGGATGGTCTGGAAGTGTTGAGGAGGTTGAAGGCGCAGGATCCCGATGGGGTTATTATCATGATATCCGGGCATGGGACGATTGCCTCAGCGGTGAAAGCGGTGAAATCAGGGGCTTTCGATTTTATCGAAAAGCCGCTCAACATGAATGAAATTCTCCTCTCATTGGAAAAGGCAATGGAACATCGGAACTCTCTCTTGGAAAACCACCGGCTTCGCGAGATCGTCCGGAAAAAAGATCGCGAGACACAGCCTTACCTTTTTCCTGCAATGGAGGCAGCTGAGACAGAGGCCCACATCCCTCCACCAAAAAAAGCCGCGGAACATTCTTCTCCTCCCATTGGTTCGCGGAGCTTTCCGCAAGGGAGAGGAGCCCGTCAAAGAACCTTGAAACAGAGTATGATACTCTATGGGACCGGCCTCCATTCAGGCCTGAAAACAGGTCTTATGCTCCTGCCCCTTCCTTCCCATAGCGGGGTCCTTTTCGGCAACATTTATGATGAACAAACGGTCCCGGGAAAATTGATGTATGTGGAGGGGACGGATCACGCAACCTCTCTGCGAAAGGGACGGATCACGGCCAAGACCATAGAGCATTTCATGGCCGTCCTCCATGCCTACGGTATCAATAATCTCTTGGTGAAGATGAATGAAGAGATCCCCATTATGGATGGTTCGGCATTGGATTTCTGCAAGATCATTGAGGAAGCCGGAATTGAGGAGCAAGACGAGGTATCAGGGGAATTGGTCATCGACCGTCAATATACGGTAGGGGAGATTGATCCAGATAAGAAGTATATTTCTATCGAACCCTCGGACTATTTTGGGGTACGGTACCTGCTCAATTCTCCACCCCCCATCGGACGGCAGGAATATACCTTCATCATGAGGGATGAGGGGGCCTTCAAGGAGGAGATCGCCCCTGCCCGGACCTTTGGTTTCATCAAGGATATCAAATCGTTGGCTAAGATGGGCTTGGTAGAAGGGGGAAGATTGCACAACGTTATCCTCCTGGATGAGGGGAGGGTTATGAACACTACCCTCAGGTTTCCCGACGAGTTCGTGCGGCATAAGATCCTGGATATCATTGGTGATTTTTACCTCTTTAATCAGCCTATTAAGGGCTGGATTACTGCCAACATGACAGGCCATAGCGACAATATTGCGCTGCTCAGGGAGATTCAGAAGGACTTTGGGTAACGAGTCGAGGAAGACCGGGAGATTGTGGGGCCCAAAAGGGCCCCTATGGCATGAGTGTAGCGGAAAACGGCCTAATTATCGGTATCGGATAACCGAAAGGGTGTATCCAATGCCCCTAACGGTTTTAGGAAGGTAAATTTGACGGGATCGACGACCAACTTCCTCCCTGTCAGACTGAGGTTTCCAGTGGGGATTGTAAAGGGTAGGAAGACAACGAAAATTGTCGACCCGACGACGATGGAACATAAGGCAACTGGTCTCACAAAGAGAAGATCCGCCGCAACTTCATCCGGCGAGGGCTCCGATTGTTCCGCGGCCCAAAGGGGCGTCGCCGATAAGGATACCAGGAGCGTTATCCCGGCCAAAACACAAACTAATTTCTTCATGAATATCATCGTTTTCCCCCGTTAAAATTCCCGCCTTACCCTTCATTATTAGCAGAGAATTCCCTGCTTTTCAACTTTTTCCTCAGTTTTCTGTCAGGTCTCTCCCTCTACGGCGAACAATGCCATAATGGGCGGGGACATTTAGCCGGGTTTACAGGTGGTGCAGGATGTTGCGGTACATCCTGTGCAGTTGGAATCTGACGAGGATTTAAACCTCCCTTCAACGGAAAATCCGCATACCGACATCATTTTCTTCACCCCGCTCGTGTGGCATTGAGGGCATTCTATGGATTCGTTTCCCTTGAGCACGAGCTTTTCAAAGCAATTGCCACATTTCTGGCATTCATATTCGTATATTGGCATGGTCGTTTCCTATTTCTCATGGGAGGCATGGGTTCGCATTTTCCTCAGCTCATTGGCTATCCCATTGGCCCTTTGGGCCCTCCGCACATCCTGTTCGACCTGATATTCCCTTCCCATTTTGCGACAGATCTCCTCGGCTTTTTTCAAATGCTTCCCCTTTCCCCTTATATGGTTCTTAAATTCTAAGAGTCCCTTGAACTTTTGCAGAGCTTTTTGGTAATCGTTGGCGTAGTATGAACTGGCTGCACTCGCAAATTGACAGATGAATTTTAGCATTCTATTTTCCGGATGCCTGCGCAATGCCTCCTTAAAAACGGGGTGTGCCATATCGAAGTACTGGCTTTCCAAATAACTGTTCCCAGCAGCCCAATAGGCCTGGTCAATCCCCCCCTTGTACATGGAAGCAAAGATTTTCTCAAGGCCTCTCCTTCCATAAACCTTCTGAAGCAAGGCCCTTTTCTCCAAAAGAAACCTGGTTAATACCTGGTTTTTGGAATATTCTCCGAGCAATTCGCCCAGTTGTTCCTTTACGTCGTGGAACAGTTCTTTCAGATCCTCCATGCCCTCCTTTAAGCCTTGTTCGGCCCGCAATATGATCTTCCTAAAACGATCGAATTCACTCCCCGGAAGGGGATTACCGAGCCTTTCTTCGAGCTCCTCATATCTGGGCCCGTAAACCTCCAATTGGTAGAGATTTTCCTTGAGTTTCATGGCTTCATGGAAAATGGAGCCCACTGTCAGGTCAAAAAGTTTCTCCTTCTCATTGGATGGTTCCCCCTCATGATATCGAAAACGAGAATGACACCTTTCCTTCAAGTTAAAGAGGGGTCTGGATCCTGTGGCATCGACCAATTCCTCCAATTTGGAGAACTTCAGATTTCCCTGATGGTATCCTGTCACCATATCGGCAAAAATGAGCGCAGATTCCAAAAACCCCTTTACGATCTCCACGATTCCCAAGTCTTTCATTCTCGAAGCCACGCCCGAAAATTCCTTCTCCGATGGTGCGGTTCCAAAAGCAATTTGTTTTATTATAATCGGTGCATCTCCCGTTGTCAATGAATGGGGAAGCAGACACCCCCTGAAGGGTCCAGGCATGCGCAGCCACCGACAAGGAGAATGCGTCCCAAAAGGGGTTGACGGGGAGAGCAGAATAATTATATATAATAGGTGTTCGGCTATGGGTCGACCTATCTCCATCAGAGGAAGGAGAAAATATGGCGATTAGGGTAGGGATAAACGGTTTTGGAAGAATCGGAAGGAATGTCTTGAGGGCGTCCCTCGATAAAAAGGAGTTGGAATGGTTGAGGCAGGGGAGGATTTTATCACCGTCAACGGGAATAGAATCGGAATTACGGCTATTCGGGACCCAGGCCAACTACCCTGGAAAGAGCTTGGCGTAGAGGTCGTTGTGGAAAGTACCGGAATATTCCGAGATAGGGCAAGCGCATCCAAGCACTTGGAGGCAGGCGCGAAAAGGGTTGTCATTTCTGCCCCGGCCAAGGATCCAGATGTTACTTTAGTCTTGGGGGTAAACGAGGGCGATTATGAACCGGGAAAACATCAGATTCTCTCCATGGGGTCTTGCACGACCAATTGCCTGGCACCCATTGCCAAAATCCTTTCCGACGAATTCGGCATAGAATATGGCCTGATGACGACAATCCACGCATACACCAATGACCAGGTGATCTTGGATTTCCCGCATTCGGATCTCAGGCGAGCCCGCGCAGCGGCCATGTCCATGATCCCAACCACCACGGGAGCGGCAACAGCTTTGTCCTTGGTTATACCAAAATTGAGGGGGAAAATGGATGGCATGGCCATTCGCGTCCCGACAGCAAATGTCTCGGTTGTCGATTTGGTTGCTTGGCTAAAGAGGGAGACAGCCGTTGATGAGGTGAATGCAACCTTCCAAAGGTATACCCAGGGAGAGATGAAGGGAATACTTAACTATTCCGAAGAACCCCTTGTTTCCATCGACTATAACGGGGACCCCCATTCCTCAACGGTGGATGGACTCTCCACCAATGTCATCGGCGGAAAGATGATCAAGGTAATTTCTTGGTATGATAATGAATGGGGTTTCTCTAAAAGAATGGGGGAGTTACTTACTTTTATCTCGAAATAGGATTAGGTTATTGCATGGCCTTAAGAAGCATTGAAAGAATCCCGTTGGAAGGCAAAAGGGTGTTCATACGCGTCGATTTTAACGTCCCCATGGATGAATGCGGCCACATAACCGATACAACCCGGATAGAAAATGCCGCTCCAACGATTACCTATGCAGCACAACGGGGGGCAAAAGTCATCATTGCCTCACATCTGGGGAGACCCAAGGGGAAGGCCGATCAAAGATACAGCCTTTCGCCCGTGGCGAGGCAGTTGCCGGGGATTCTTGGAAAACCTGTTGCAATGGCGGAGGATTGCATCGGGCCAAAGGTGGCTGAAAAGATTGCAGGGATGAAGGAAGGCGATATCTTACTTTTGGAGAACCTTCGATTTCATCCAGGAGAAGAGGCCAACGATGCAGCTTTCTCGATGGAGCTTGCATCCATGGCTGACGTTCGGGACAGCCCATCGGGCCCATGCATCTACCGAGGGGATTACAAGGTATATGGATGTCGTAGGAGTTGGTTTTTTGATGAAAAGGGAGATTGATTCTCTCGAAAGGTGTACTGCAAACCCGGAACGGCCTTCCATAATGATAGTGGGGGGAGCTAAGGTTTCTGACAAAATCGGGATCATCGGTCACTTGCTGAATGAGGTAAATACCTTACTCATAGGGGGAGGAATGGCTTATACGTTTCTGATGGCTACAGGGGTCGAGGTGGGAAAATCCCTGGTCGAGGCAGATCCCTGGTCGAGGCAGATCAGGTAGATCAGGCCCTGAGGACTGTCTCAGAGGCAAATCGGAAAGGGGTGAAGTTTCTCCTTCCCATTGATCATGTCGTGGGGGATCGTTTTGACTCCAAGGCCACGAAAAAGATCGTTCCCAATGAAGGAATACCCTCCGAATGGATAGCGATGGATATCGGTCCGAAGACGGCAAGGATATTTTCGGATGAGATCAAGGAGGCCAAGACCATCGTGTGGAATGGCCCCATGGGGGTCTTCGAGATGGAAGCCTTTGCCAAGGGAACCATTTCGATTGCAAAGGCAATCGCCCAATCGAAAGCCTTTAGCATTGTAGGGGGTGGGGATACGGTTGCAGCGGTCAAGATGGCAGGAGTGGCCGATAGCATTTCTCACATTTCCACGGGGGGAGGAGCCGTTTTGGAATTCCTGGAGGGCAAGAACCTCCCGGGAATTGAGGCACTCAGACAGAAGGCGGAAGGCCATTAGAGATGAGGATGGGATATGCGTAGACCAATTATGGCGGGCAACTGGAAGATGAACAAGACTGTTTCCGAGGCCATCGATTTCATTCGCGAATTAAAAGCCTTGGTGGCCGATGTAAGGAACACCGATATCGTTGTCGCTCCAACCTTTACGGCATTGGGGGCGGTATCTCGGGAGATTCAGGGAGGTAATATCGAGCTGGCTGCTCAGGATGTTTTTTGGGAGTCGAGCGGGGCCTATACCGGGGAGATATCCCCCGGCATGTTGAAGGATGTTGGATGTCGATACGTGATCATCGGGCACTCCGAACGGAGACAGTACTTCGGTGAGACCAATGAATCGGTACATAAGAAGATTAAAGCATGCTTGGCCATGGATTTATATCCCATCGTATGTGTAGGGGAGGCCCTTGAGGAGAGAGAGGCTGGAAAAACCTTTGATATGGTCAAAATCCAAGTTATTCAATGTCTGGAAGGATTTTCCCGGGAAGAGGTGGAAAGAATAACCATTGCATACGAGCCCATTTGGGCCATTGGAACCGGGAAAACAGCTACCCCCCAGCAGGCCGAAGAGGTTCATGCATTTATTCGGGAACAAATGGGACAAATGACCAATCGGCAAGTATCCGAAGGGGTGAGAATTCAATATGGGGGGAGTGTGAATCCGGATAATATCTCCGATCTCATGCTTCAACCGAATATCGACGGGGCCCTGGTAGGAGGGGCGAGCTTAAAGGCGGATGCCTTTTCGAGAATTGTCAAGTTCAAGGGAACGTGATAAAATAATACTATTATTACTCTATTGAGGTTCTTAAAATGATTACCGGACTTTCCCTCTTACATATCTTTGTTTGTGTAGCCCTGATTCTCATCGTGCTTCTTCAGGCCGGAAAGGGGGCGTCTGTGGGTGCTGCCTTCGGCGGTGCCAGTCAGACCATCTTTGGCAGTCCAGGCGCAGCGGGCTTTTTGACCAAAATTACCACAGTGGCTGCTATCCTGTTCATGATGACCTCCATCTTTCTCACCATGTTCTCGACTCAAAGGCCATCTGCGGTTTTGGAAGAAACCAAGACAGAGGTCACGGAAACCCTCCCATCGAAAGAAGCCCTGCCAACTCCTGGCACGGAGGAACGGAGGCCGGAAGCTCAATCGCCGTCCGAGAAACCGGGGCAGCAATAACGCATTTGAGTGGAGAGACATCCCATATGGAGGGAATGAGATATAGATTCGCGATATTGCCGAAGTGGTGGAATTTGGTAGACACGCCATCTTGAGGGGGTGGTGGGGAATACCCGTGCGGGTTCGAGTCCCGCCTTCGGCACCAAAATCAATAAATTGGCTGTAATCTCAATAG
>SMTZ1_10008904_pt1 | contig 10016 bp, 8 predicted proteins | sample DeeMarSWOR136_30_FD_25667 | JGI IMG/M metagenome (IMG submission 25667)
CCTCACAATGATTTGGAGTTGTACTCTCAGAATGAATTATAACTGGGACATTTACATCTTTTGCTCTTTGCATCCCATAAAAAAGGATTTTATTAGAATCATCTATAGTCTGTTCATCGACAATAAAATGAGGTCTACCGATCTCTCCAATTCCAATGCATTTTTTTTCTTCACATAATTTTGCAGCTTCATCAATTCCCTTTTTCATTATCGATATTGCTGTTTCTCTTCCAAATTTTTTAGCCAATTTTAAATAATCAACTGGGTAAGGTCCAACTGTTACAAAAACATTTATATCAATATTTGATCTAATCGTTTCAGCCATTTCCAAAGTCTTGATATAGCATTGTTTATAACCTTTATCACAAATAACTAAATTTATCATTGGAAGCTGACATAGAACAAAATGAGTACCTCCGAATTTTTTAAATTCTTTAACAGCATCTAAAAAACGTCCATCTTGTCTCAAATGTAAATGATTGTCAAATATTATCAATAGACTATCACCTATAGAGTTTTAAATGATTAATAATGTATTATAGCAGTAAATAAAAAATTAGTCTAATATCTAAATTTTTTATGTCTCCTAAAATAATATAAGATGCTATGATCAGTTTTATAGGTTTTTCCAGTAATCATTTCAATAATTCCTTGTGCTAATAGCCAGCCAAAATACCCCATAAAAAACGTAAAGAATCCAGCTATGCTATATCCAATTATAATTTGGAAATAGTTATCTCCTCCAGTTAAAAATAATACAAATATTCCAACTGTAATAAATAAAAAAATTAAAAGAAATACCCATCTTAAAGCATGAATCGTAACCTTTATTGTCTTCATAGGTATATCTTGAAATGGTATTTTTTTATAGATAAATCTTGTTCTATTGTTAAGATGGTTTCTTCTGCGTGGCATATTTCTTCTCCTAGAAATTAAAATAATTTTTGGCGAGTGATCCCAATGTGCTATAATGTAAGGTAGATATAAAAAAGGTAATTCGCAGATAAATATGCAGATATAAAACAGATGCATATGCACATTATGTGCGGATATATAAAGTGGGTATAAGTTTTCAAAAGATTTAATAGTATAATTATAATTAAATCTTGGGTGCAGGAGAGGAAATGAATAACGAGGAAGAGGATAAAGACGAAGAAATACAACAGAAAGTAGAAAGAAAAAATCGTATACCAAAAGAAAAAATATTAGATGAATCTTTTAAAAAAGCTGAATTATTAAAAAAGTTTTCTAAAGAAAAAAAAGAAGAACAAATATTAGTTAAAAAACCAATCATAAAATTAGGTTTTATTATAGCAATTATTGCAATAGTCGGATTGGTTTTTATTAATTTCATTCCATGGTTGTATATAAACTATCAATCAGATTTTGGAATAGTAGAAGAATATTTTTCATTTGCAGATTTTAAGAATTATCGAATTGAACCTAATGAGATTAATAGCATTTTTGAATCGACATGCATTAATTGTAGTGATAATAGCAATAACTATATTGGATTAACATATAATGATTTTATTAATACACCTACGATAGCATCTTATATTTTTATTTTTCTATTAGCGATTGGTATTATTTTTACAATATTTATATTAATTGATAGAAAAAAGGATTTTTATGAAGAAACAGTACTTATTGTTCATTCAATTTTTACAGCTTTTATAATAATCATAGGATTGATTTTAATATTATTGAGTTTTAAATTCTTTAGCGCGCATTTACTACTTCAAATAAATAAACCTTTTATTGAAGTTTTAGGTTTGAATAATATTAAACTGTTTTATTTCATGCCTTATGTTTTATTTATTTTTTCTATCTCTTTATTTATTATTGGATTAACATTTATTAGAATTAACCTAAACAAAGCAGTCAATAAATTAGAATTAGATAAATCAAAAGAATTAGATTTCAATTATAGATTTGGGAGTAAAATATAATGGAAATACGCACAGTTAAAACAGCTAGAAAAAATTTAATTTGGATTATACTTTTAAGTATTTTATGTCTTATTTTGATTTCTTTTCTACCATGGATATCAGTTACAGAAGATGGTATGCTAAAAGAAAACCTAAATTTTAACTATGAAATGATGAAAGGTAGTAACAACCAACAGATAAACGATCTAGCAAGAAATCTGATGTATATCAATATTTTATTTTGGACTATTATTGTAATTAGCCTAATTTCATTTCTGTTTATAACCTATTATGCATTAATAAAAAGTTCATTTTTTAGTCTGATGATGGTTTTAACTTCAGCATTTATAATATTTGCCCTTAGTCTTTTGGTTATTTATTTTCAAATAAATTTTTCAAGGTCTTTTAATGATATCGAATACATTTCAGCATCAATGATAAATTCTTATTTTGCCTATGCTTATATTCAATTTATTATCAGTTTAATTTTAATTGTTTTTTCTGTAAAATATACTATTACGTTCTTTAAAGATTCAATAAAATTATTTAAAAGTATTTCTAAACAAAAAACAAAGACAATCAATGAAATTGAAGAAAAAGATATAACTACAAAATTTGAAGAAAAAGAAATAGGAGCTTCAATAAAAGGACTAAAAACAAATAAATCTTCATTTGAATCTGAAAGAGAAGCTAAACTTGCTGAAATAGAAATAATGCTAGCAAAAAAAGAGCAAATCCCAGATAAAGATAAAATTGATGAAGATAAATCAAAATCAGAGCCAGAAATAGAAGAACCAATAGAGTTATCATCTCACGAAGAAACCCTTGCTGTTGTTGAAGAAACAAAGCAAGAAATCGAACAAGAAAACAAAAAAGAAGACCAAGAAGAAAAAATTTCAATACAACCATTTCCACCAGAGAAACCAAAAGAAAAATCCAAAGATACTGATGAGGTTAAATTATCTCAATATTTTGAAGAAGCCTTATCTTCTGCTATTAAAAAAAAGCAATCTAAAATAAAAACGAAGGAATCTATAGAAAAAGATGTAAAACAAAAGAAACCATCTAGTTCAAAACAAGTAGAACAAAAACAAGAAAAAACAGAACCTATTTTTCAAACTGAAAAAATATTACTTGAAAAAAAAGGAAATAAAATAAAGAAAATTTTTAATGTTAAATGTCCTGAGTGTAATCATATCTTTACAAATGACAAGGAGGGTAATAATAAAAAGATAAAATGCCCTGAATGTGGAAAAGAGGGAACTTTAAAAAAAGAATTTTAGGCATCTGCTACTATCCTTATTACATCCCCGTCTTTTAATTCGTGGTCAGCACCAATTATTCGATGAGCCCTTGCATCTATTGCTCTTATAAAATGATCACCAAGATCTGTATGAACCTTATAAGCTAAATCTTTAGCAGTACTTCCACGTTTCATAAAATGCGCATCTGGTAGGATTCTTCCTTCCTTGTCTGTTAGATGTGTCTCATCCTCAACAGGATATACAACAATTAGGTCTAGCATTTCTACTGCTTTTTCTATGCAATTTTGTACACCAGTGGATCCAAATCTTTGTAAAACATGAGTTTTAATAAAATTCAAAGCTTTCAATTGTTTTTCAGTTAATTCTGACTCTTTTAAAATATTGAAATTATTGCTACCTGGTTTATATTCTATTAGACTCTTTTTTACTGCATTAGAAAGTGCAAGCTCGGATTCGGCACTGCATAAAACTACAACGTAATTTTTTTTATTTAATTCCTCTGATTTTGCAATAAATTCTGGAGGCGCTACATCACACTTATTAAAAGCAATAAGCATGGGCTTGCTTATTTTTCTAACATGATCAGTGAGGTTTAGAAGCTCCTCATCTGACCAACTGGAAGGTTTACTATTATCAATCTGTAAAGATTTGATTGCACTGTAGATATGTTCCTCTTTTATACCAAGTCCAGTTAATTTTTCTCCCAATAATGATTCTATCTTTTTACCTTCTAGTTCGCTTTGTCGTGCAACAGTTTCCCAGCTTTTCTTAATTATTCCCATCAACCAATAATTAATTTCCTTTTCTAAGAACTCAACATCATCCATTGGATTATATGTTCCAATATTACTGGGATTTCCCTCTGCATCTGTACTTCCAGAAGAATCAACTATGTGAATTAAGGCATGTGCCTGCCTTAAATCATCAAGAAACTTATTTCCTAAACCTCTTCCTTTAAACGCATCTGGTACAAGTCCAGCAACATCTATTGCTTCAATTGGAACAAAGCGTGTACCATTAATACATTTAGAATTATGCGGAGTGCATTTGACATTAAATTCCTTACATGGACAAGGCTTATTAACATACATCACTCCCCTATTTGCATCAATTGTTGTAAAAGGGTAATTTGCTATTTCTGCATGGGCATCGGTTGCAGCATTAAAAAATGTGGATTTCCCCACATTAGGTTTTCCAACTATACCTATCTGCATGCTCATAATATTTTACTCCAGCATATGTCCTACTTCTTCAACAACATCTGCATCTGTTTCAAATCTTTTAACCTTCTCTTCAGCTTTAACCTTTGAAGGTGCCATAAATGATATTCCATTTTTGGCAAATAGCTCCCCATTTACAGTTGAAGTTTTGGATAGATAAATTTTATTTCCAGAGATATTTCCAGCAACAAATGCTTTATCCTCAATTTTTACATCTCCATTTGAACTTATGTTTCCTTGTACTGTTGTCTTTTTATCACAAAAAACATCTCCGGAGGATTTTAATGTACCATGGATTATTGAATTATTTTCAATAAACACATTTCCTTTTACATCAAAATTACCTAAAAGTCGGGATTTTTTACCAACACGAAGGTTATAATCAATCCTAGATTTTTGAATTCCAATAATTGTATTATTTGGAATAAAAAGAAACGTTTCAGAAATAGGTATCGTGTCCCCTTCATTTTCTTCAATTTCTTCAAGAATACGATCAATTTCTTCGCTATGACCCATTTTCAATAGCTGTAAAAGATATATAAAAATATATATGACTATTGGAATTGGACTACGTATATTTATCCAACCTTTAGCCTCAAAACCTTTCTCGATTTTAACGCTGTCACCAACATCAAGATCTCCACTTAAGGTAAGTTTACCATTAACACTAACTTTCTCCCCAAAATAAACATTACCCCCGCTCTTAACATCTCCACCGATATTTGAAAAAATATCTACTCGAATATCGTTTGATGATTCTAGATTACCATCAATAATAACATGTTCTCCAACAAAAATTCTACCATCAGTTTTAATACCAAAATTAATTAGACAACGATCTCCAATAACAACATCTCCAGTAGTAATAATTGTATGCTCTTCAAATTTGGTTTGATCTGGAATAACAAGAGTCTTACGGTCAAAAGACATTGTAAAAGCAATATACTTTAACGTATTATAAAGTCAACGGAGAAACAATAAAAATAGATTTTATTCAGTAAGCCATTCCTCATCTATTTTTTTATAATTAGAAATTTCTTCTGATTTGAACCATAAATTAATCTCAAATTCAGCAGTTTCAAAGCTATCTGATCCATGTATTATATTTCTACCAATAAATTGACCATAGTCTCCACGTATTGTTCCCATTGAAGCATCCTGGGGATTAGTTTTTCCCATTATAGTTCTAACAGTATTAATAGCATTAATTCCTTCTAAAACCATAGCAACGACAGGTGATGAAGTAATATATTTTACAGTTGGTTTAAAAAAGGGTTTTCCATTGTGAATACTATAATGTTTTTCAGCAAGTTCTTTTGGTACAGAAACAAACTTCATCGCAACAATTTTCAATCCTTTTTTTTCAAAACGGCTAATAATCTCACCAATAAGTCCACGCTGAACTCCATCAGGTTTTATCATGACAAATGTTCTTTCATTTTGCATATATACACCATAGCAATGTGGATATGGGATATAAACCCACTTTATAGAATTAACGATGTGTCGTTTAATAGTTCCATTCCTAAATAGGCAAGAGTAAAGCTAGTAACATTAAATACAATATGAGCAATTATCGAAGAATACAAATTTCTTGTTTTAAAAACAATATATCCAAGAACCAAACCCATCAAAATAACCATAATAACAGGAATTTCTTTACCATAAGACATATGAGCAATGCCGAATAATAACGCAGTCATAACAACTGCAAAAGGTCCTCCTGCATAATTCTCAATTTTATCATAAAGAAAGCCTCTGAAAAAGATTTCTTCACCTATAGGCTGAACAGCAATAAGAAAGAACAATACAGGCCAAGAAAATAACTTTTGAAGTTCAGGAAAATTGCTCAAATCTTGTGGTTTAAAGCCTATTTGTATCAAAGCTAGCTCCATTATAAAAATTATAATAAAAATAGCCACTGCAGATAATATACCCCAAAGAAATGCCTTATCAATGTTCTGACTAACAAGTTTAATACGAGATAATATTTCTTTAAAACCTGATTTATTTACAAAATAATACCAGGCAAATGGTACTAAAATAAAAATTGCAATTACTAGTAATTGACTTTGAACAGCAACAATTTCAGGTATATCTATGGTATCAATCAAATCTGTCGCATTTAGAGCCATAAAATATGTAATAATTGGTAGCAAAAATATTAACAAAAAGCTTAGTAGAAGTAGCAGAAGAGCAAAAATATGCGAGGGTTTATCAAACTTAAAATCCATTGAAAAGATAGAAACAATTAACCTTTCATAAAAGTTTTTAAATATTGGAGAATGTTACCAAAAAAACATTTGGGCCCGTGGGGTAGCTTGGTCTATCCTTTTAGCTTTGGGAGCTAGAGACTCCAGTTCAAATCTGGGCGGGCCCACTAACTCCTTTTGAAGGAATTCTGAGGAGAGTTGGCCTTTTTTGCCAAACTCTGGTTTTTTCCATATGCTTTCCTCTCAAAATTTTTTTTTCCATCCTCTTAATTTTTTCTATATCACTCTAATTAGGTTTAGCAGTTTTTCCAGCAATGAGAATTACTTAAAAAACCAGAGTTGTATTATTTCGTAAAACTCCCCTGAAAATCTCTTCTGTTGGCCTTTGTAAGTCTGGGCGGACCCACTAATTTTAAAAATAAATAATTTTAAAAAAATATAAAAAAGGTTTTGGGGTTATAATCCCAAAATATGTTTTAACCAAGGAAGTTTGTTTATAAGATTTTTAAGTAATACTAAGAGATAAGTATTCTGATATTCTTTGTTTCTTGGTATGTTTACAGGGAAAGGGTCTGACCAGACACTTTCGTTATCATTGATATCTTTTGCTTTTACCTTAATCTGATATGCTCCTTGTTTATACCATGTATGACTAGCACTACCAGTTAGACCAGAATTGTAAGGTCCTACCCAACCACTATTAGAACCATCTCCCCAATCAAACCAGTAATAAACTTGTTCATTTTCAGGATCATTTGTAGATGTAGTATAGGTTAATTTTTTCAAGATCTTACCAGTAGGTGGTCCATTTGGTATAGCGGGTTTATCCGGTGGTTGATTACCTGCTATAATTGTTAGGGTATCAGAAGCAGGTGTTGAATCAGAATTTCCAACACTGTTTGTTGCTCGAGCTTCAATTGTGTGTGTTCCTTCAGATAATGGTTGAGTTGTAAAAGAATATGGTTCAACTCCTTCATCCCAATCTCCATCATCTGGGATAACATCATAACTCCATGAACCTCCATCCACTCTAAAAACTACTTCCGCAATAAAATTTGTTGTTACATCATTACCTGGTCCATTTGGATTGTTATTTTGTAAAGGAATAACTGTTGCAGAACCAGTATAAGTTGGTGTTGGATCCGACGTTGGATCTGGATTATAAGGTGTCAAAGATGTGTCAGGTTCTGTATCAAGAATATCAGCTATTCCATCAGAATCTGTATCCTTCCAACCGACCTGCAATTTTGAACCACTAGAAACACATTGAGCTAGATTATGCATGATACATCCAGAATTCTCAACATCTGCAGCATTTAGATATCCACTATAATCCGTGACACCATTGTATTCATCGGTTGCATAGAAAATATGACCTAATTCATGAGCAAAAACTTCCTTTAATGTTGGTCCTGGTGGTCCGCCTGGTCTTAAATGCGGACAAACAGTAAATGGACCACCAAGATAAGCATAAGCATGGTAACTATCTGAAAAGTAACCATCTGCATCATTACTATTATCAATTAGGAAAACAGTAAAAGCCCAATCTGTTCCATAATAACCGGGTAATGTTTCGGTCGTGTTTCTTAGATAATTGCTATAATCTCTAACTCTTTTAATCCAATCACCATTTGTATAGCCAAGTTTTGCCATAGACTCGTTTACCCATAATTGCTCCCAAGAATCATCAGTTATAGCTGATGGATGCGTAATTGGCTCATAGCTGATATTTATAGTTTGAACCTCACCATAAAACATTAAGGTATGTTTATCTAAATTTTCAGCGTTGAACCAATTGTTCCACATAAGATAACCACCACCTACACCAAACCCTCCTAACGCAGCATCCTTCTCTTGTTGAGTCCAATCTTCAGTACTTGGATCTATTGATCCATCACTTTCTAAAAATATTATTCCAATAGCAACAGTTCCAATCATATATTCACTTAAATCATAATAACCTGGATTAGGACTACGATCTCCGCCAGCATTTTTAATATCAGGTGGTATTATAGCATCATTTTGATATAAATATCTATAATTCTCATTAATCTCTTTTATCTTGGATATTCTTAATATATTGGTTCCTTCAGTTGGTAAAACAGCAACAATCAACAGCGTACAAAACAAAATACAAATTATTTTTTTTCTCATTTTCATACCCCCCTTGCTTAATATATTATCAATAGGATATATAAAGTTTTCATTATTAATAGTATAGAATCCTAAACTTAATTCTATTTTTGAATTTTAAAAAATTGCCAATAGATTTTAATAGTCTAGAAATCAGAGAATTTTTTTAAAAAATCCCTCAATTTAATCTTTTAGTCATATAGAAACATTAATTTTAGATTTATTTTGTTCTTTTATAGGAATATTTTTAATGTGATAACTCATCTAGTATATGCAATTGTATACGTAGGCCGATGGGATGAAATCTAAATCAATAGTTATCCTACTATTTATATTACTCATAATAAATTGTTGTTTTCCGGTTAATAAAATAGAAAACTGTATAGGTGGGATTTTACCAAAATTTTATGTAGATGATGATTACGATGATTCTACGCCAGGTTGGCAAATTGATCATTTTGATAGTATTCAAGATGCAATAGACGCCTCATCTGCTGGCGATAGAATTGTAGTTTATGCAGGAACCTATAATGAACGTTTAATAATTACTCATCAACTGGATATTTTTGGTGAGGAGAAAAATACCACATTTATTGATGGAGGAGATAATGGAGACGTAATAAATATTTCTGCAAAATATGTAAATATCAGTCATTTTACAATAAGAGATTCTGGTAATAATGAAAATAATTCAATGATTTTAATAAACTCAGGAAACGCAATAATAACTGATAACAAGATTACAAGTGGAAAGAATGGAATTTTAATCAATAGTTGTAATAGCATTATTATATATGATAATATTATAACTAGTAATAGCGGAAATGGTATTCAACTAAATAATTCCGATAGCAATCAAATATCCTACAATACTATTATAAGTAACTCAAATGGATTGTTTTTATATGATTCCTCTTATAATATAATTCAGTTTAATTATGCTATAAAAAACAATGACATCAATGGCTTGTTTTTAAATGAGACGTGTAATTATAACACTATTTCGGACAATAATATATCAAGTAATGATGAAAATGGAATATATCTAAATGATCATTGTGATCATAACACATTATCTAATAATGAACTTTATAGCAATTCTGATAGTGGGATAAGATTAGAAAACTCTAGCAATAATAAAATAAATAATACTATTGTAAAAAATAACAATAATTATGGTATAATGGTTGTTGGTTCTAGTAACGAAATATTGAATAGTTTAATTAAATCAAATGGGGAGCATGGTATTTTTTT
>SMTZ1_10008906_pt1 | contig 10016 bp, 15 predicted proteins | sample DeeMarSWOR136_30_FD_25667 | JGI IMG/M metagenome (IMG submission 25667)
TCAGACCTATTTCATCTATTACAATCTTTGCTATTTTTCCAGCTGTTGTGTCATCATCAGACGATATATTAAAGATATTTACTTTTTCATTGCTCTTTTCAACTGCTTTTATTATTCCATTAACGCAATCAAGAACATGGATATAGCTTTTGCTCTGCTTCCCATCTCCTAAAACCTCCAGCTCTTCTTGATTATGATGCAGTTTATTGATAAAATCATAAATAATACCATGTCTTTGTCTTTGTCCAATAACATTTGCAAATCTTAGTATCCAGCTTTTCATATCAAATGTATTGCAATAGCCTGAGATTAATGCTTCATCAGCTAATTTTGAAGCACCATATAATGAAATTGGAACAAGAGGGCCATAATCTTCTTTTGTAGGAATCTGGGTTGCATTTCCATATATAACAGAAGATGATGTAAAACATATTTTCTTGATTTCATTAATTCTCATTGCTTCAAGAATATTATCTGTTCCAACAACATTCATATTAAAGTCAAGGTTTGGATATTTTACACCAAGACGTATATCAACATTTGCAGCAATATGAAATATAATCTCTGCATTTTTAATATTTTCCAAACAAAAATCCTTGTCAGTTAAATCACCTTTAATAAATTCAGCTTCGTGGTTAACAAATTCCTTTTTTCCAGAACTTAAATTATCAATTATAATAACATGATTGCCAAGTTCAAGAAGTTTATCAACCAGATGTGAGCCAATAAATCCTGCTCCTCCTGTCACTATTATTCTTTTATTTCTAAGTTCCATATTCTTCTATTTTTTTTAATCGCCTGACATGTCTTTCAGCTTCACTAAATGGTGTTTCAAGCCATATTCTTGTCATTTTCTTGGCCAGCTCCTTGTCCATTGTTCTTCCACCCAAACATAGGATATTTGCATTATTATGCTCTCTGCTTAATCTTGCTGTTTCCTCATTATATGGAAGAGCAGCTCTTATACTTTTATGCCTGTTTGCAGCAATACAGCTTCCAATACCTGTACCGCATATCATTATTCCCCTGTTCTCAGGATTATCAAGAACACCATCAACAACTTTTTTTGCATAATCAGGATAGTCAGCTGGTTCAATTGAATCTGTTCCAACATCTATAAATTCATAACCCAAACTTTCCAAGAATTTCTTAATTTCTTCTTTTAAAGTATATCCTGCATGATCAGACCCTATGTATATCATTTTATCATCTTTCTCAGACCTTCTGTTATTACACCAGAAATATCTATCTTGCTTGTACCTCTTCTAATTGTATTTGTTGTAATAACTTCATCTGCCCCAGCTGCAAGCAATTTATCAAGGCAGTTTCCTATAAGAAGTCCGTGTATACTAATGCAATATATATTTGGAGCATTTTTTTCTTTTATTAATTTAACAACTTCAGCCATTGTTCCTCCTGTACTTATAATATCATCAACAATAACAACCTGTTTATCTGAAACATCAATTTCTTCACTCATATGTATTTCAACATTTTCAGCATCAATCCTTGTTTTTTCCAAATACACAACTTGGCAGCCAAGCTGTTCAGCTATTTTGCCACCCATTCTTACAGCACCTTTATCAGGACAAACAATCACTGGATTAGGCCATCTGCTTTTAATATATTCAGCAATTACAGGAATAGTTGTAAGTTCATGTGCAGGTATGTTTTTAAAAACTTCTTTTAATCCATTTCTGTGCAAATGCGGGTCAATTGTGAAAACTTCATCTATACATCCTTCAAGTAATTCTGATACAATATTTGAAGAAATAGCTTCACCGCTTCTGAATCTTGTGTCCTGCCTTGAATATACAAGATATGGAACTACTGCTTTTACTGATTTTGCACCAAGGTCTTTTGCAGTATATGCCATAAAAAATAGCTCAATAAGATAATCATTTGGATTGCCATGTATTGTTTGTATCAAAAGAACATCTTTGCCTTCTATACCTTCTGGAAACCTTACATCTATTTCACCGTCAGGAAAGGCACTTCTTTCAACTTCTAAAAAATGAAGATTCAAATTTTTTGCAATCTTCTTTGCAATCCTTGAATGTCCTACAACTATCATTTTATCACCTTTTTTATTCTGAATTGTATTGTATCAATGAATATATATTATAACCATCTAGTTTTTTTCTTGGGTTTAAAAAACTTAGCTCAATTAAAAAAGCTAATTCAATAATATTTCCTCCTAATTCTTTTACAAGCTCAGCTGTTGCTTTTATTGTACCACCTGTTGCAACCAAATCATCTACAATAACCACATTTTGGCCTTGCTGAATAGCATCTTTGTGAATCTCAACAGCATCTTTTCCATATTCTAATTCATATTCTCTTTTGATTGTTGCAGCTGGAAGTTTGCCTGGTTTCCGTGCTGGAACAAAACCAGCTCCTAATTCCAAAGCAAGCGCTGCTCCAAAAATAAATCCTCTGCTTTCTGTTCCAACCACCAAATCAACTTTCTTGTCTTTGTATCTTTCTGCTAATTGTTTCACACTTTCCCTGAGTGCATCCTTGTCTTTTAACAATGTTGTGATGTCAAAATAAACAATGCCTTTTTTTGGGAAATCAGGTATATTTCTTATTTTTTCTTTAAAATCCATTTTTCACACCAATGCAGATTTAATTGCTTCTCTGCATTCACAATCTTCATATTTTATTTTTGGTATAACATTTAACAAAACCTTTTTAACATTGTCTGCATTTTTATTCATTGTCTTTACAATCTGCTCCCATGTGACATTTTCTTTTGTTTCCATAAAACAATCATAATCAGTGCTCATTGCAATTGCCTGGTAGCATATGCCTGCTTCTCTTGCTAATACCACTTCTGGTATGGTGCTCATATTTATTACATCTGCTCCCCACGTCCTGAACATTCTTGATTCAGCTTTTGTTGAAAATCTTGGACCTTCAATTGTGATAATTGTTTTATTCTTATGATATATTAGCTTTAATTCATCCATTGTTTTTGCAACAATATCTCTTAATTTTAAACAAAATGGGTTTTCCATTGCAATATGGCATACCTGGTTTTTGTCATAAAATGTGCTTTGTCTTTTTGTTGTTCTATCAATAAATTGGTCTGGAAGAACAAGATGGCCTGGTTTTATTTCTTCTCTTAATGAACCAACAGCTGTTGTTGCAATCACATGTGTACATGCTTCATTCTTTAATGCCATGATATTTGCTCTATAATTAACATTTGTAGGCATTATTGAATGTTTTTTTCCATGTCTTGCAAGAATCACAACATCAACACCTTTTATTTTTCCAATTGTAAGAGAAGAACTTGGTTTTCCAAATTTTGTTGTTACATTTTTTTCTTTTTTATCTTTTAATAACTGCAGATCATCTAAACCAGAACCTCCAATTATGCCAATTTTAACCATAAAATATCACCAACACCCGTTTTATGCTAACAGAAACTTATTTATATAAGTATCGTTTAAGGATTCTGCATGAGTATAAGTGATTTTGTAAAATTAATAAGGCCACAGCAGTGGTACAAGAATCTGTTAATATTTCTACCCATTATATTTGTAAAGGAATTTTTTAATGCAAATGCATTGTCAAGAGTAGTAATGGGTTTTTTTGCACTTTGCTTGATTTCCTCAACAAATTATATTTTAAATGATATTATTGATAGGAGCAGGGATAGATTACATCCTGAAAAAAAGCACAGGCCTTTAGCAGCCGGCAGAATATCTATTGGTTCTGCTCTTGGTTTAGCTGTTCTTTTATTTATTATTTCAATATGGATTTCAAATCTGCTTGGCAATTATTTTGTTTATTTTGTATTGGCTTTATTTGGTTTAACACAAATTTATTCATATGTTTTAAAGAATGAACCATTTGTTGATATTACATTAATTGGCGTAAATTATATTCTGAGAGCAATGTCAGGTGCATTTATCATATTTCCAGGCCAAACAATCAGAATAAGTCCTTGGCTGATTTTATGTCCTTTTTTCCTTGCTTTATTCTTGGCAACAGGTAAGAGAAGAGCAAATATTAAATTATTAGGGAAAAAAGCAGTATTGCACAAGAAAATACTGAAATATTATACACTTGAACTCACAGATTCTCTTGTTGCAATTACAACAACTTCTTTGTTAATATGTTATGCCTTGTTTAGTTTCAGCTCTGATTATCCAAATTTAATTTATACACTGCCTTTTGCTGTCTATGTAATGTTCAGATATATTTACCTTGTAGAGCAAGGCTCAGAAATAGCACGAGATACACATTTTTTAATCAGGGACAAGCCAATTATGATTGCAGGATTAATTTGGGCTGTTGTTTTGCTTGGGATTATATATTTGTTCTAATATTTTTGAAATAAAGTTCCCCATTCAGTTTTCATGAATTCTTTAATCCTTTTCTTTCCAATCAGAGGATACCAGATTTTGTCATGATAAATCCCAGAACCCATTATGCACAGATTAAAGAGCTTTGTGTGGAATAATATTTTTTCAAAAATTGGAATCTTTTTCCTTAGCATCTGGTCCCAGAAAATCACAGGGCTTTTCTTGGTTTTGAAATTGAAATTAACACCATAAATATCTTCACCTATAATTTCTATCTGGTCAAAATCACCGCAGCCAAGACCTCTGTCATGTGCCATTTTGATAAATGGTATGGTCATAGGGTCAAAACCAAACATCTTAGCTTCAACAGCGTCAATTGCAACTTGGTCAGCACTTGCAGCAATATAATTCTTGACAACAGGTATCATTGTTCTTGGACCTTTTCCATTACCAGCTACTGTTCCGTCCATAACAGCAAGTATTCCAGGATGTATTTCTTTTTCCAGAACCAGTAAATCAACAAGAACTTCATGGATTTTTTTATGGCAGTGATGTCTTTTTTCTGTTATTAATCCACCAAATGCATCTTTTATTGCTCCTGTTATTATTGTATGGCCGTGGCATTTGAAAGTTGGCAAATGGATTATGCTTTTGCCAATAAAGAAACTAGGTATTTCATGACCTTTTGGGAAAATCTCTGGTATTGCTTCTAATTTTGCGTCTTTTAATTTATATTTTGACCATTCAACTTCTGTTAATGGCTTGAATCTTAATCCATATTTTTCTAATACTGGAAGCCATCTATTTTCTCTTGCACCAAGCCATGGTTTTGTAACAACTGTCTTGTTTTCAACTGGATGTATTTTTTTATAACCATCTTCAATTAATGTTTTTAGCACGCCCTCTAACTGCCATGGCTGTGTTGAACATGCAGGAAAATATAGGCTCCATGACAAGTTTAATTTCAAAATTACTTCTCTTTCTCTTGGAAGAAATTGCTGATATGCTATTGACCTCATTAAACTGCTGTAATCATTAATAACTGTTTCAGGTGATGTTTTCATTATTGCAACTTGTGGTTTAATTTTCATTTTTGTAATACTTTTAATCTGACTAAATGGTCTTTTTTAATTATTTCCTCATTTCTATCTAGTTTTTTATCTATCCAAAAATAATATATGACCATGAGAATTATTAAGATTATTATAACCAATACAAGTATGCCAATTACACCTAATATACCCATTTTTATTTTAGAAATTCAAGTAATATAAAAATTATTCGCCCGCAATCTTTACTAATACTCTCTTTTTTCTCTGGCCGTCAAATTCTGCATAGAATATTCTCTCCCATGGACCAAGATGCAGATGTCCTTTTGTGACAGCCATTGTGACCTGATGCCCTATTAACTGCCTCCACATATGTGCATATGCATTATCTTCTCCTGTCATATTATGTTTATAATCACCTGTTTTCGGATGCTCTGGAACAAGTCGTCTAAGCATATCCTGGTAATCTTGTATAATTCCAGACTCATTATCATTTACATACACAGCAGCTGTTATATGCATTGGATTAATCAGAACAAGACCTTCTTTAATACCTGATTCATCTATTGCTTCCTGCACTTGGTCTGTTATATTGATGAATTCAATTCTCTTCTTTGTATTAAACCAGAGTTCTTTTGTATATGTTTTCATTTTGAAAAAGCGGGCCTATTGGGATTCGAACCCAAATCAACCGGTCCGAAGCCGGTAGCACTATCCTGGTTATGCTATAGGCCCATAGCAGAATGAATTAAAGAAATTGTATTTAAATGTTTATAAAATAAAAGAAAAAAAGAATTACTTTTTCTTCAGCAAAATCTCAATTGTAGACACTCTTACTTCTTTGCCTTCTTTGTTTTGGAATTCCTCGCTGTCAATTTTAATGTCGCCAACTTCTATTTCATCTTTGAGAAATCTCTTAGCTGCCACTTCTGCTACATCAACTGCTCTGCTGATAAATTTTCCTCTTGCTTTTACAAATACTTCATTTGCTCCTTTTGTTGTAAACTGCATCACTACACCAGTCACATAGTTCATAAAAGGCTTTCCTCCTATGAAGATATTGTTGTCTGCCATTTCTAATACCCCCTTAAATTTCTTTGACCTCTTGTTTGCTTTTTATCATTCGGGTTACATATCCAGCAATAATATTCCTCAGCTTGTTTGAAGGAATGCTGGCATATTTCCCAACTAGTTGTTTGTTTGCTTCAAAGTCTGTCTTAAAGTCTTGCCTATGTTCTTTCACAAGCTTACGTGTTATTCTTTTTATTAGTACTGTTTTTATTCTTCCCAAAGTCATCCCTCAGAAGTTTTGAAATTACCATTTCATTTATAAACTTTTGCCTTCCAAAAGTGAAAACCGAAGGATTTTTAAATAACCTATTAATTCTTAGGCTCGGGAGAGAGGAAAGACAAAGAGACTTTCTCTACTAAAACCAGATTAAGGTGATTAAAATTAAAGGCTTATTGCCTAGTTTAAGGGAACAGAATCGGTATATATTGTTTGAGGTAATCTCTGAGAAAAAACTAGATTACCCATTAATTGCAAATACCATACTTGAAAGCTGTAAATCATATATGGGGGTTGTTGGGTTTGCAAAAGCAGGACCTATGCTGATAAAAAACAAATGGGATAAAGAAAAACAAACAGGCATAGTAAAAGTTAATAGAAAATATGTTGACTGGATAAAAGCTTCATTTACAATGATAAGGAAAATCAAAAACAAGAATGCGGTTGTGAGAAGCAAAAAAGTATCAGGAATCTTAAGAAAAGCTTGCTAGGAGGGGTTTATGATGAGAGAAAAAACACATCAAATGATGGGATATGACAGGGCAATAACAATGTTCAGCCCTGATGGAAGACTACTTCAGGTAGAATATGCTAAAAAAACAGTTAAACAAGGTACAACTGCAATAGCAATGGTGTGCAGTGATGGTGTGCTTCTTGTTGCTGACAAAAGATTGATGGACCCTTTGATGGTTGTAGAAGGTGTTGAAAAGACATTCCAGATAGATGACCATATTGCAGCAGCAGTATCAGGTCTTGTATCTGATGGCAGGGTTTTAATTGAAAGAGCGCAAGTAAAAGCACAGCAGCACAAAGTAACATATGATGCCCCTATTGACATTATTTCTATTGTCAAGGATATCTGTGACCTAAAACAGCTATGCACCCAATCAGGCGGATTAAGACCTTTTGGTGTTTCATTGCTTGTAATTGGAATTGATGCAGACGGAAGGAAACTATTTGTAACAGAACCATCTGGAATATATTTCCAGTACAATGCAGCTGTTATAGGAGAAGGTGAGCTTGAGATTGATGAAGAGCTGAGAAAAGCATACAAACCAACATTAACAATAAATGAAGGTGTTAAAGTATGTATTGCTGCTCTTAAAAAATTCTTGGGCAAAGAATTCAATTTGGACAGGATAGAAGTAGCACATGTTAGGTCTGATACAAAAAAATTCAAGAAATTAACAAAAGACGAATTAAAAAAAATAAAGTAAAATGGTGAAAGGAAATCTTTTATTAGATGCACAAAAGGTTTTTTTCAACAAAGCAAGGCTGAAAAAAGGTGGTGAGAACTTTGAAATAGTTATTGAAGTAGAGCCTGCTATACGCTACAAAGAAGGAGAGGATGTTGAGATTAGTGAAATTCTTCGAGACGAGCATATTTTTGCAGACGCAAACAAAGGAGAGAGAGCTTCTGAAAATCACATGAAAACAGTTTTTGGTACAACAGACCCATTAAAGATTGCAAAAGTCATATTAGATGAAGGAGAAATACAAATTACTTCTGAGATAAGGGAAAAAGAAAGAGAAAAGAAAAGAAACAAGATTATATCAATGATTGCAAGCGAAGCCATAGATCCTGGAACAAAACTTCCTCATCCTCCTGAGAGAATAAAATTAGCAATAGCAGAAGCAAAAATAGGTATTGATATGTTCAAGACAGCAGAACAGCAGTTTGACCATGTTGTAAATAGATTAAGACCTATACTTCCTTTATCATTTCAAAAAAAGATTCTTTCTTTTAGAATACCTGCTGAATATGCTGGCAAAGCACAATCATTAGTCAGAAGAAGCGGTGTTATAGAAGCAGAAAACTGGGCAGGTGATGGTTCTTGGGAGGTTACAATTAAACTTTCACCAGGACAAGTAGATGATTTAACAAGTCAATTAAATAGTCTTACTCATGGTGCTGTAAAAATAGAGGAGAAATAAAATGGGATTAATAGCAAAAGACAAAACAATTGTTGTTCCTGGCGAGATTTTAGCAGAGGGCATGGATTATTTGCCAGGACAAGGAGCATTCAGGGAAAAAGAAAAAGTAATTTCATCAAGACTTGGTCTTGTCAATGTTGATGGAAGAGCAATTAAAGTCATTCCTTTGGCAGGTACTTATTTACCAAAAAGAGGGGACCAGATTATATGCAAAGTGCAGGATATTTCATATACAGGCTGGAGAGTTAATACAAATACAGCATATACAGCTGTACTTTCAATGAAAGAAGCAACTACTGCTTATATTGAAAGAGGAGCTGACTTAAGCAAGTATTTTGCAATTGGTGATTATATTATGGCTGAAGTTACAAATGTAACTGAGCAGAACCTCATTGATATTTCAATGAGAGGGCCAAGACTGAAAAAACTAATTGGCGGAAGAATAATTGAGGTCAGCCCTGTAAAAGTTCCTCGTATAATCGGAAGAAAAGGCTCAATGGTCAGCATGATAAAAAATGCAACTGGCTGTGAAATAATTGTCGGCCAGAACGGCTTAATATGGATAAAAGGAGAGCCTGATAATGAAAGATTAGCTGTTGATACAGTAAAATATGTTGAAAAAAATTCACATAAACAGGGATTAACAGAAGATGTTGAAAAATTCCTAAAAGAAAAAACAGGCAAGTAAAATGGCATATACAAAAAGATTAGACGGACGAGCATTTGATGAGGTAAGAGAGATTGAAGCTAAAGTTGGTGTAATTAAAAAAGCAAGAGGTTCTGGCTATTTTAGAATGGGAAAAACAGAAGCATATGCTGCTGTTTATGGTCCAAGAGAAATATACCCAAAATTCTTGGCAGACCCTAAGAAAGGAATCTTGAGGTGCAACTATAACATGCTTCCATTTTCAAGTTCAGGTGAAAGAGTAAGACCTGGTCCAAGCAGGAGGAGCAGGGAAATAAGTATGGTAACTCAAAAAGCAATAAATCCTGTTCTTGATTTGTCTGATTATCCAAACTCTGTTCTTGATGTTTTTATTGAATTAACACAAACAGATGCAGGAAGCAGATGTGCGGGCATATGTGCTGCATCATTGGCATTAGCAGATGCAGGTGTTATGATGAAAGACCTTGTTGTTTCAGTTGCAGTTGGCTGCATAGATGGCCAGATAGTTGCCGACTTAACATATGAAGAGGAAGCTTACAACGGCAAGGTTGCAGATATTCCTGTTGCTATTCTTCCAAGAACAGGTAAAATCACTCTTTTGCAAATGGATGGTGAAATGTCAAAAGAACAATTAATGCAGGCTTTGGAATTAGCAAAAAAATTAGCGCCTAGCTTTTATGAAGTGCAAAAAAAAGCATTAAAAGCAAAATTTGAGGAGAAAAAATGACAACGCACACAGGAGAGCATGTTAAAGAACTTGT
>SMTZ1_10036025_pt1 | contig 10013 bp, 10 predicted proteins | sample DeeMarSWOR136_30_FD_25667 | JGI IMG/M metagenome (IMG submission 25667)
TCCTCTGGTTAGAACTGTCGCATTCCCTCAAAGCCAAAAGCATGTGAGCCGAAGTCGCCTGAAAATCATTGATTGCGGACAGCATCTCAAGATGATAACGATTGCGGCGGGATTTGTGCATTAGCTCTGCGAGCTGCGCTTTGAGCCGCAGATATTTCTCTGACTCATCCACAGCCATCTCAAGCCTTTCTTCGTTTTTCCGGCTCCATTCTCCGGGAACACCCGGATCCGGAAGGCTAATGAGCTCCTGTACACTCCTATGATCACCCTTCTCGCATAGAGCCCTGTTCCAGAAGGAGACCGCCTGAAACAGTTCGGAATACAGGTGGGTGACATCCACACACTCCGGGCCAAACTCCCGCTGAAGGTAGGCGACTTCGAATTCGTCAAGAGAGCGTCCTTCAGGATTCCAGCTGAACTCGCCTGATGCGATCAGCCCTCTCCAGTAGGTTTCCATGTGCGGAGAAGAATCATCCCAGGCCGTGCAGAGCATCCCATCGATATCCTTCTCATCAGCCAGCTTTATGAAGCTCTGGATGATGTTGACTCTGTCGTCCTGAGGAAAAAGAGGATGGACATTCTGAGCCGCCGTGGCAATCCAGGCTTTCAAGCCTCGTTTCTTAAACCACTCCAGAGCCCGAATGTTGCCTTCCTGGCGAGCCAGTGTGTAATTCCAGCGCATGTAAACACAGTTCTTCGGATACTGCTCGAGCACGCTGTCCAGGATCGGCTCTCCTTTCTCCCAGAGCGGAGCGACTTCTTTTGGCTCAAGGTCACTCCACATGGTGTCCCAGACTCCCGCATACTTAAAAAGCATGTCATCCCAGAATATCGGAACACGGCCATGCTTCTGGGCAAACTCACAAACCCGCCTGAGCCAGTAAAGATTGAGAGCCAGTTTTCCTTCTTTATCTGCCCGGGGCTTGCAGCGGGGACACTGGCCGATCTCTCCGACTTCATCCCCACCGACATGCAGATACCGGCTTCCCGGCGTTGCATCGAACGCGTCCAGATAAAGGTCGAACAGTACCTCATAGGTTCCCTCATCACAAGGGCAGAAAGCCCAACGGCTCTCCGGGTCCTCCCGAAGCGGCGCATATTTCTCATGTTTGAGGATAAAAGTGGCATGTCCGAGTCCCTGCACGAGCGGGCTGACCTCCACATGACGCTCCCGGGCGTACTGTGTGAGCGCTGCCATCTCATCAATACTGATGGCTTGAGGCGCTCCGACAAGCGGACGCCGCCTGAAGCGCAGCTTATCCTCAAATTCAAAGATAACGGCATTTATCTTATAACGGGCCAGACGGTCTATACTGTCGTAGTAGTATTTCATGGTATCCAGATGATGCTTGACATCGATGTGAACGGCTCGATAAGAGAGGGCCGGATAATCGTTTATTCGGCAAGCCGGGATGGGGATGTCCGTATCGCGTGAATCCTCGAGGAGCTGTTCAAGGGTTTGGCAGCCGTAGAAGAGGCCTGCTTCTCCTCTCGATTCCAGACTGACCCTGCTGTTTTTGATGTGCAAGATATACCCCTCTTCGGATTGAGGCAGGTCTTTATCTTCGGAAAGTGCGAGAGTCAGCGTTCCTCTCTCGTCCTCTCTGGTGAGAGGCAGACGGGAGAGAATCGATCCCATGATTGGACGAGACAAATCTCCTTCCAGCCGGATGACCTTTAACTCGTCTATTCTCAAACCTTGTCCGTTGAGGAATTGAACCTTGCGGGGCTTGGGAAGGATTTTAAACGGGAGAGGAGGGATTTTAAAACATGAGAGAGATGTAATGCCCAGGGCGATAAACAGGCAAAATATTCTGATAAATAGTAATCCGCGCATCCTCATCCGATTTTCTCCTTAAAGAAAATAGCTAATCCGTTTTTCTATTAACTTATTAAACCAGCCGTCTTCATAAATCAAGCTCTAAACATCAGTAAATAACTCGGGATATAAGGAGCCAACGAATTGAAAATGGGCTCAGCGAGTTTTTGAGGTTAGTCTATTCCCGCTTTAAGCCTAACACTCTGACTGGATCAGGGTGAAAATGCCCTTTTCCGTCCCACCAGCCCTGGACATATGGGGGCGCCGGAGCGATGGCTTCAGGCATGGAATGAGATTTTCCTTCTGCCAGTTCCAGCCAGCCCCGGTCGGTCTCTAATCTGATCTCCGGCTCTTCCTCTTGTCCCTGAATATCGGATAGAGCCACAAAATGAGTCCATTCTCCGTCTCGACCGACTATCTTCCCTTCTACGTAATACCCCTCAGGTTTCCTGTAATCATCCCGCGCCAGGAAAGTGTAATCCTTTAAAACTATACACCCGGGAATTTCATCTGGTGGAGAGGGCAGGTCAAATATTTTCACTTCTTCAGCGCCCCAGTTCTTTCGATGCTCAATATCTTTCTCCAATACAGTGCTATCTTCCGTGGCCACGATGAATCTAATATACCCGCTCTTTTCCCAAGATCGAGGCAAATGTCCGGGCGCATACAGGAAAAAGTAAAACCAGAGATGATTTCTTCCTTCAAGCTGGGGATCATGCGTATACCCGCTCACTTTCGGCAAGGCGTACCCGTCTTCATCCAGGACTAAAGCATATATCTTGAATTCAGGAGATAGAGTCTGAGTAAGGTCTATTTTAGCGGTTAAAAAATGTGTGCCTTCGCCAATAATCTCCAATCCTTCAAAAGCCTTGATCATCTGACTTTCATCGATTGAACTGGAAGCAACTTCTCTGGATTTTTCAGGACTACATCCAATGAGAATCAAGAATACTAAAAGCAAAAACATGAGATGAGTGCGGCTTAACTTTATTCTCATTACCAATTTTTATTCCTTCTTATTTAGTTCAATTTTACCTTTTATTAATTATCTCGCAAGAATTTTAAAAGAAGTTTTTACTTTACGTTCAAGGATTAGATTTAATCTTTGAGCTGATCCCAGTTTTTAATCCTGTATCTCTCGACTTTGTAATAGCCGGTATCCGGATCGGTCTTGTAAGTGTAGATAAATCCTTTTTTAATGACACGAGGATTAATCTCGTGTATTTTGACTTTGTAAAGGTAATATCCTTCCTTGTCGAAAAGGTCAAAATATGTCTCCTCTTCTTCTTTTACAATTGACTTTGGCTTAGTGAAATAGATATGGCCTTCATCGTCTGTTAGTATATTTGTGAAGAAAGGCTTGTATTTGGCGAATTTATACAATTTCCTTAAATCTCCCTCAGCCCATTGAACGCCACCTCGTCCTTTCATCCTTTCAATTCTATCCTCAATATACTCACTTTCTTCTTTTTTTGACGTCGGTACTCGTTTTTCCTTCTTTTCAATGATATAGGCTACTTCCCCTGTCGAGTTAACCACCCACAATCTGAACTCATCAGAATATCCGTAGAGTCCCAATTCATCATTCACAGGACAGAAAGACAATCCCGGGCTATAAGGAGGGGACCCGCTCATGGCAATACCTCCCCCACCCGAAAGAGATTTTGTCAAAACAACACTGGGGTCGGGAAAGCTTGCGATCGTATCGATTTTTTTTCCGTTTGAATCGATGAGAATGACATCATTTGAAGCTTCCTCTTCCGTGCGAATACGAGCCCTTCCTAAAAAATTTTCTTCCTTGGTGACTAAGTAGGATCTGATGAAAAAGTCAATGTTAATACTTCTTTCATAAGTGTGATCTTGATTGAAAATCAGGATTTTTCTGAGTTCATCAACATATAATTTGCCTCCCGCGCTCAAAGTCATTTGACTGGCTCGTTGAAATTCACCAGGACCTTCACCCTGCCGCCCAATCGTCTGCAGATACTTGCCATTTTTGTCATATTTTTGGATTCGATACTGCCTGGAATCAAAAACATAGATGTTCCCCTCCTCATCGACTTCAACATCAGAGACTCGCATAAAATTATAGTTCTCGTCGAATTCTTCCCCCCCGATACTCAAATCCAATTCTAATTCGAACTCGATCTCACCGTACAGTGGCTCCTCAGGATTTTTTACGACCTTTACTCCCTCCTCCTCTTCAATTGCTCCCTTCCATCCAGCTTTTTGGTTTCCGATTGCACTGATAAAAAGGAAAGAAAAACAAACAACTGCCAGAATGGTGTATTTTGTTTTGGATTTCATGCTTCCCTCCTTTTCTTGCTTCTAAAACCACAACACAGAAATAATAAATCATTGAAAAATTATACTCTCAATGAGGCTTTAATCAATTGGAGAAATGTGAGTTCACTTATCCCTTTGGTAGCCCACCGCAGTGTAAAAAATAGCCCTGTCGAAAAAAAGTATCACACGGTTATTCAAATCCAGAGCCTGATTTAAATCCAGAGCATTATCCAGTAAGCCTTCGGCCAGAATTTTCAGCCATAAACGCCGTCTTGTCATGATCAGCGCCTGGATGATTTCAGAGAGGGCAAATCCTTCTTTACGGCGTTTCGCTCCGAGTGCTGTGAAGTGTTTGGCGATTTCCTCTTTAGTCGTTTCCCGCGAGATCCACTTCCCCAGATGGCTGTAAACGTTGAATGCCCGCTCGTAGATTTCTTTCTCATCATAGGTACGAAAGGTGGCTGTGCTATCGCGCTTCTGTAGGTCCTGGATTAAATTTCTCGACAGCTCATCTGCATGGCTCTCGATAAGTTTCACAAGTCTCTGGTATGCAGGAATAAAGGATTTTGATTTGGTCGTGTTCATTTGCATTTCCCCTTATCTTCTGTATTCAATTATAAATAAGGCCAGCAGATTGTAATTGAGTGATCAAAATAAACAGCACATCACACGATTATGCAATTTATATTTAAGCTTTTCAAACAAGACAGAGATTTGTCCCCAGGATCGATCGTCCTATCCACAACATTGATATCCATATGATTATCCTACTTCTCTGTTTTATTCAAGAGCAACATTTGTGCCAATGTTGTTCGGCCTCCATTTTTGATGGCTTGAAAATATATTTTTCTCTGGATCGATGACAATTTAGAGGCTTACTAGGGAAGAATAAAGATAAATAAAATAAATTCATTTATGTAAAGAAATTTAACGATTTATTGAAGGAAGAAAGTATTTCCGGATGAAACCGTTTGTGCATCATGTGTTAAGATTTCAATTATTCTTTTTTTATCTTTCCCGAAAAAGAGAAAGGAAAAATGAATGTGAGAAAATGGCAGTACACGTATTTTAAAAAGTTTTATTCCTTGATGGAGAGCCAGTTTTTTATCTTGAACCGTTTGACTACCCTGAAGCCCTCTTCAGTGGAAAATATGATAGATATAATACTTATTAAAATGAGTCTGGTTTATCGGGCACTACATACAAGGAGGCCTTAACCAATGGATGTGTTCTCCACGAATTTCGCCACGATCGACTGGATCATCGTTATGGTCTACATCTGCATTCCTGTGGTGATTGGAGTCATCGTCCGTAAATACGTGCGCCAATTGAGTGACTTTATTGTCGCCGGACGTTCGCTCAAGTTGTTTGTCGCCATTGCCACACTGACCGGGACGGAATTGGGCCTGGTGACAGTCATGTACAACTCCGAGTTGGGCTTCCTTCATGGCCTTTCCGCGTTTCATGTGGGAATCATCGAGACTGCATGCATCCTTGCCATCGGGCTGACCGGATTCATCGTCTACAAGCTCCGCGAACTGCGGTCAACATGGGACTATTCCTTCAGGCCGGAGCCCGTTTCATGATGGGAGTCACCGGATACAGCAACCCGGCCGGGTTGAAAATCTTCATGTCGGTCATGTTGATAATGGTGCTCATCTACACTGTTCTGGGAGGCATGGTCTCTGTTGTCCTCAACGACTTCCTGCAGTTTTTTGTGCTCTCCATCGGAATGCTCATCGGATCCTACTTTGCCATCTCCAAGATCGGCTGGAACAATCTCTTCAAAGCTCCTGATGTGGTCGATCAGGCATCCTGGTTCAACCCGGTTGCTGAAGGCTCTGGCTTTGGCTCGATTTACGTCATCTTCATGGTGGTTCTCACTTTTTCCGCCGGAGCATTGTGGCAGTCCGGGACTCTCCGTGCTCTTTCAGCAAAATCCCCTAAAGTGGCCAAGCAGCTCTTTGCCTGGGGATCAATATCCTATCTCGCCCGCCGTGTCATCCCGATGCTCTGGGGAATCTGCGCCGAAATTACTCTCCGCATTCCAGGGCCCGCATGCTATTAATAGTCAATTCGGCATGCCGATATTCATCGCCAAAGTTCTGCCGAGCGGCTTTTTAGGACTGATCGCAGCCGGCATGTTCGCCGCGTTCATGTCCACACACGACAGCTATCTCCTGAGCTGGAGTTCTGTGATCACACAGGATATCATCGCACCACTCAAAAAAGGAAAACTCTCGGATAAATCGCGTCTTTTCATTACGCGAGTCTCCATCGTCAGCATCGGCCTGTTCCTGCTCATCTGGGGGCTCTGGTTTGAGGCGCCTGTCTCCCTCTGGAATTACATGGCAGTGACCGGGACTATCTATTTAGCCGGAGCGTTCACCGTGGTCACAGCCGGACAATCGGACCCTGGACACGGGGAGAGAATGTTCCCTTCTACGCCAGTGATAAATTCATCGGCTTGATGACTTTTGCCATCGCCATACTGGGAATGATCATCGGTTCTCTTCTCTTCCCTGACAAAGATAAAAAACCGGAGGTGGCACAATGAGCTGGGCCCTATTCTGGAAAATCGTCCTCATCTTCTGTCTGTCTGCCTATTCACTCCTGGTGGTCATTGTCATATTTGGGGGGATTAGAAATATAATCGACATGCTCAAAGAGCTCAGCGCCCCCCGTGACCAGGGATAGAAGATAAGAAATCAGGAATCAGGTTTCCAAATTCTGCGTTAAACAATCCAAGACAAAACAAAAACAGGAGTCGTACGTTAATTTTCCGTATCAGACTCCTGAAAAACTAAAGACCAAGCCTTCATTTCCGTGTAAGACAGCCAGTGACTTTAAAGTCCTGGTTTAGTAGAATAGAGAAAAGGGTTCATCCGCAATTAAACATCTCACAGGAGAACAAAGTGAAAGAATCCTTCATAAAGAGAGATACGCAATGATTAAAAAAATACATTTTCTTTTGACTTTTCTTATCGTCATTTTCTGCGCGCTGAATTATTTTCCAACAGAGACGTTAGCTAAAGAAACGAGCACAATCCAAAAATCTGACGACGTCGTTGTTGTTTCCAATCCCAAAACGCCAGAAACAAAAATGCGCATTGTCTTTACGGAGGAACTTTCCATAGGCGAAGCAGAGGGAGGCGAAAATTACATGTTCGGCCAAACCATTTATTTTAACACTGACGAAGACGGAAATTTTTATGTGAGCGATGCTGATGCACATAGAATTCAGAAATACGATCCTGACGGCAAATATCTTCTCTCCTTCGGCAGAGAGGGGCAGGGGCCTGGGGAGTTTGGCAGTTTGTCATTTATAGGATTTGATAAAGACAACAATATCTACATAAATGACGTCCAAAACAACAGAATTTCTTTTTTCGATAAGGAAGGCAAATACTTGAGGCAAATACGCATGACAGAGAGATTCTCTAATCCTATTTTCAATTCAAAAGGTTTCATCATTGCCAACAAGCTCAGTTATTCTGAAGAAGGCAACGTCCAGAAAACAATCCAACTTCATGGCCTTTTTGATGACAAATTCAATCTGGTCGAAGAACTTTACAAAGATGAGATCGAATTTCCGCTGCCAACAGGACTGGATTTATCTTCAATGGGAGACTTAATTGCCAAGGTTTTCAGTATTGGGGCATTCAGACCGCAGGTCATAACCACAGTGGCAGATAATGACTTCATTTACCTGGGTTATCCGGATAAATACGAAATCAATGTTTTCTCCCCCGGAGGTGAATTAGTCAAGAAAATCACAAGAGAGCATGATCCCATTCCGGTGAGTCAAAAAGATAAAGAAAGTTTTGTTCAAATGGCCAGTGAGGATCTCCCAAGTGTTTTTACTGAAGACCTCAGAGAAAAAGCTTTTCAAAATGTAAAATATCCGAAGTTTAAGCCCGCTTATCAAGGTTTCACATTGATGGAGAACGGCTGGCTGTGTGTGATAGTTAATTCCGTTGAGGATGAATACACGCTTCTCGACCTTTTTGACCAGGAAGGAAAATACAGCGCCCATTTTAAGACACCCATCCCGGCAGAGGGATTGCTGGCTGGATTCCTCTTCTTTAAAAACGGCAAAGCGTATTCTGTTGCCACTGAAGACGATTACAAATTCGTGAAGAGATACAGCATCGAGATTCAAGAATTCAAAGATGGAAAGTGGGTTCAAAAGAAATAAAACCCGCCACTGAATGGAATGAAACGCGAGTAATAAACAGCATTTCCGATTCCGTATTAACTCCCCCACCCCCGAATAAACCAAGCTCTACTCGTACCTCAGTGAATCAACCGGATTGGCGGTCGCGGCCCTGATTGTCTGAAAACTCACGGTCAAAAGGGCGATGAACAGGGCTGAGGCTCCTGCCACAAGAAAAGTGAACAAACCCAAGTTCACCTTGTAAGCAAAATTCTGAAGCCATTGAGTCATCACATAATAGGCAATCGGCCAGGCAACGATATTGGCGATCACAACCCATTTGGTGAACTCTCTGGAAAGAAGAAAAGCGATATGAGAGACCGAGGCGCCGAGTATCTTCCTGATGCCGATCTCTTTGGTCCGCTGTTCCGCCGTGAATGATGCCAGACCGAACAAACCCAGGCAGGCAATCAGGATGGCCAGCATGGCGAACACACTGAATAGAGTGCCGATTTTCTGCTCAGCCCGGTAAGCCCTGTCAAAAATATCATCGAAGAATTGATAGTTAAAGGGATACTGGGGAGAAAATTCCCTCATTTTTCCTTGAATGAAATCAATTGTCTCGGAAAGGTTTTGCTCTCTGACCTTGACCGAAATGTATCTTCCGGACTCCGGGTTTAAATATACATAGAGAGGTTTTATTTCCAGATGGAGAGAATGCATATGGAAATCTTTTATCACACCGACAACCGTTGCGCTCTGTCCTCCCCGGCCCCAGTGATTCATTTCTCGCCCTAAAGGGTTCTCCCAGCTTGGCATCCGAGGGAAAATCAGGCGAAAAATTCCTTCCCCTCGCCATCTCTATCTCGAATAAGTCAATAAACTCATAATCTCCTTCTGTCACATAAATCGGGATGTGAACATCGTCGGATTTTCCCGGCCATTCGGCGATGGTCTCAGAGGTGACATTGTTAGGGAGGTTTCTTGACAAGGAGACATGTGTGATATTCGGATGGCTCTTCAGTTCTGTCCTCAACGCTTCCATTTTTTTCGGGAGATTCCTGTCGTGAATGCTCATGACAAGAATCTGCTCCCTGTTGTAGCCCATCTCTCTATTCTGGATGAAATGCAGTTGATTCCTGACAACGATGGAGCTGGCAATGAGGATGATGGAAATGACAAACTGAGCCACTACCAGTCCATTCCTCAAGGTCTTTCCTTTATTTATGACCTCTGCCGAAAGAACCTCTTAAAACAGATATCGGCCGAAAAGAAGATATGTATACGGACGGGTAGCTCCCGGCGAAGAGCCCGACAAAAACGACCACAGCGAATAGGCCCAGAAGGAATTGAGGATTCTCGAGTAAATGCAGTGTCAGCGGACGCTCGATAAACCTGTTGAACGCCGGATAAACCTGTTGAACGCCGGCAACGACACGGCAACAATAATTCCGCCGAGTAACAAAGAAAGCAAGGCCATCACCACGGATTCGCCCAAAAACTGCCTGATCAACTGCTTTCTGTGCGCCCCCACGACCTTTCTCATCCCTACCTCTTTGGCCCGCTGAGTGGAACGGGCCGTGGCCAGGTTCATGTAATTGATGCAGGCAATGATGAGGATCAACAGGGCGATGGACGTAAAAATGTAGATATATTTAATATCACTGTTGGGGCTGATCTCGAAATTGACATGAGAATACAGGTGGATCTTGGTCAAGGACTGAAGCAGATATTTTGTCTTTTGCCCCTGAA
>SMTZ1_10017115_pt1 | contig 10012 bp, 7 predicted proteins | sample DeeMarSWOR136_30_FD_25667 | JGI IMG/M metagenome (IMG submission 25667)
CCCGTCTGGCTACCCCGATACCGAAACGCATAAAATCAAGGTGCTCGGCACTATGGGCATCCGTATTAACAACTAGCTTAACCCCCAGCTCCCGTGCCCGATAGGTATGAGTGTCCTTAAGGTCAAGCCGACTAGGCATGGCGTTGATTTCCAGAGCGGTGCCAGTCCGAACCGCCGCCTGAAAGATAGTCTCCATGTCAACCGCTACCGGCTCCCGTGCTGGCAAGAGGCGGCAGGTTGGGTGTGCCAGAACATCGACGTTCGGGTTTTCGATAGCTCTTATGATCCGCTCCGTCATCTGCGCCTCACCCTGGCTCATCCCCGAATGCACCGCCGCGGTGACAATGTCCAACTCCCTAAGCAGCTCATCAGGCATGTCCAGACTGCCGTCAGCCCGGATATCAACCTCCATTCCCGCAAAGAGATGGAGGCCACTGACTTCCCGATTAAGCTCCCTAATCGCTTGTATCTGCTGCCTCAGCCGCGCTGCCTCCAGCCCATGGGCAATACCCCGCCCGGCGGAGTGGTCAGAAATCCCCAGGTACTTATAACCCCTAGCCTTGGCGGCTTGAGCCATAGCCTCAAGATTGTCATGTCCGTCGCTCCAGTCGGTGTGAACATGGAGGTCACCCTTGATGTCAGCTAGCTCTACTAGCTTAGGTACGGTGCCCGCTTCAGCTCGGGCTATCTCCTGCTGCCCTTCTCGTATCTCGGGAGGAATGAACGAAAGACCCTGCCGACGGTAAAAGTCTTCCTCGGTGGCAAACTTCTCTAGCTCCCCCATATTGAGGTCAGTGATGCCGTATTCCGATAGCTTCAGTCCCAGGCGGTGTGCCCGATCCCGGAGGTTAATATTGTGTTGCTTACTACCCGTGAAATACTGAAGTAGCGAACCATACGAGTCGTGCTCCACAATTCTGAGGTCAACCTGAAGCCCACCACTAACGACCACGCTGGCCTTGGTGGTGCCGCTGGCTAAAACCTCCCTTACCTGTGGTAGACTGACAAACGCCTGAATCGCCCCGAGAGCATCGTCTGCCGTGCCCATAAGGTCAATATCGCCGATGGTCTCCCGAAAACGCCGCAGGCTCCCGGCCGGGGTCAGATTCTTAAGCCCCTTAACCCGGCTGAGCCCGGCGATAATCTCATCCACCACCTTAAGCGCCTCACCAAGGGGAATACGCTGGTCTTTCCGCCTTAGGGCTTGAATGTGACGCTGGATGTTTTCCGAAGTCCTCTCTCCCATGCGGGGTAACGAGGCTACACTGCCCTCAGCGATCGCCGCCTCAAGTTCATCTATCGACTTTATGTCAAGTTCTTTGCTAAGTAGCATCGCCGTCTTGGGGCCAATACCGGGCACCTCAAGGAGAGTACTAATCCCCGCCGGGAACTCCGCCTTTAGTTCGTCGTAGTACTTGAGATGTCCGGTGGTTATGAGCTCGGTAATCTTCTTGGCGATGGCCTCCCCCACCCCAGCCACCTCCCTCAGCCTTTCCTCCCGGACCAATTCTTCCACCTCCTGGGGCAGGTGCTCCAGGGAGAAGACCGCCCTCTGGTAAGCCCTTATCTTAAAGACATTTTCCCCTTTAAGCTCAAGGAGGTCAGCGATATCCTGAAAGACCTTCGCGACTTCGGCGTTTTTCACCTTCCGCAGCACTTCTTGTATTTCTTGCCGCTGCCGCAGGGGCAGGGGTCGTTGCGCCCTACCTTGCCACCCCCAACCTTGACCGCCTGCTTTCGGGGGGTAGGTGAGCTAGCGGCGGCAACCCGAGCCATGGGTGTCTCCGCCTGCTTTGGAGGCTCTTCCCTCTTTTTAATGGTCACGTGGTATATCATATGCACCACATCATGCTGATAGGTAACCTTTAGCTCCTCAAATTGCTCAAAGCCCACATTGCGGTAGGCATCAATTGACCTCATCTGGCGCAGGCTCTGCCAGCTTGCCTCCTGGCGGCGCCCCTCCATCGCCGTGAGGTGCTCAATCCACAGGCTATCCAGAATACGCAGCATCATCAGCCGCTCCAGCAACCGCATATTCTCCACACCCATTTCCTTCTCACGAGCTTCATATGCTGCCGCTGAGTGCTCAATGAGCTTATCTTCAATCTCCGATGGCTTCATCTGGATAAGGGTGGTGGTATTTAGCTCAGGCGGCAAGGGGAAGATAGTGCCCATCTCCTTAACCAGCCCTTCCACATCCCAATCAGCTTCGTTGTTAGCCGATAGAAAATCCGTCACGGCACTCTGTATCTCAGTGCCCACCATAGCCAGGATATTTGATTTGAGGTCGGCACCACCCAGAATCTTGCGCCGCTCATCATAGATGAGCTCACGGTGGGTATTAACCACGTCGTCATACTCCACCAGGTGCTTACGGACATCAAAGTGGTAACCCTCAACCCGCCGCTGCACATCCTCAATCGCCTTATTAATGAATCGGTTCTCAATCGGGGTATCCTCGTCAAATCCCAGCCGCTCCATAAAGCCCTTCATCCGGTCACCACCGAAGCGCCTGACGATGTCATCCTCTAGGGAGACATAAAAACGGGAGCTACCGGGGTCGCCTTGACGCCCCGAGCGGCCGCGGAGCTGATTATCAATGCGCCGCGCCTCATGACGCTCGGTGCCCAAGACATGAAGCCCGCCGGCGCTAATCACCCGGTGATGCTGCTTCTCCCACTCATCCCACGTCCGCTTATCTTCCTTCGGCGGTTCCTTCCCGCCAAGCACAATATCAACGCCCCGCCCGGCCATATTGGTAGCCACGGTGACGGCCCCCGGCTTGCCCGCCTCGGCAACAATACCCGCCTCTTTCTGATGCTCCTTAGCATTAAGTACCCGGTGCGCTATCCCCCGCTTCGTCAGACGACTACTCAGGTCTTCTGACTTCTCAATAGACACCGTACCCACCAGCACCGGCCGCCCCTTCTTGTGAAACTCCTCAATCTCACGCACCACCGCCTTAAACTCTGGTCCGGGTGGTCTAGGCGAATCATCGGCTCATTGGTCGGAATAACCAAGACCTCGAGGTTATATATCTTATGGAACTCCTCAGCCTCAGTGACCGCAGTACCAGTCATGCCGGCTAGCTTCTGGTACATGCGGAAGTAGTTCTGGATGGTAACGGTGGCAAAGGTCTTAGTCTCCCGCTGCACCTTGACGCGTTCCTTGGCCTCAATTGCCTGATGCAGCCCTTCAGAGTAACGGCGCCCAAACATAAGCCGTCCCGTGAACTGGTCAACAATGATAACCTGACCGTCCTTGACCACATAATCAACGTCCCGCTTATAAAGAGCATGGGCCTTAAGCGCGCTCTCCAGGTGACGAATCAGTGAGTGATTCGACGGGTCATAGAGGTGGGGAGACTTAAGCAACCCGCCTCGGGCAAGCGTCCTCTCCACGTTGCTCATACCGTCCTCAGTCAAAGCCGCGGTGCGCGACTTGGCATCAATGGTATAGTCAGCTTCCAGCCTCAGACGCGGCACGAGCTGGGCAAATACCGGGTACAGCCGCCCCGCCTCTTCATCCGGCCCGCTGATAATGAGTGGTGTTCGGGCTTCGTCAATAAGGAGGTTATCCACCTCGTCAACAATGGCATACTTAAGCTCCCGCTGAACACAGCGCCTAAGGTCAACCACCATATTATCCCGAAGGTAGTCAAAACCAAACTCGCTTGAGGTGCCGTAGATAATGTCCGCCTGGTAAGCCTCACGACGGGGGACAGGACGGAAATGACGCCAGGGGTCGAGTTCCTTACCCGAGTCGTAGTCGGGGTCAAAAAGACGGGCCGGGGTGTGTTCGTCCGGACTCTGCATCGGGTAAATGCTGGCGACAGTTACCCCCAGGGCGTGATAGACCGGCCCCATCCAATAGGGGTCGCGCCGGGCCAGATAGTCATTAACGGTAGCCAGGTGACAGCCCTGACCGGTCAGGGAATTGAGATAGAGTGGTAGGGTAGCCACTAAGGTTTTACCCTCACCGGTCTTCATCTCACTGATCTTACCCTGGTGGAGGACAATGCCCCCGAGGAGCTGCACATCGTAGTGACGCTGACCCAGGGTCCTTTTCGCCGCTTCCCTCACGGCGGCAAAGGCCTCAGGCAGAAGCTCGTCCAGCGTCGCCCCGTCTTTCAGACGAGCCTTAAACTCGCTAGTCTTGGCCCGAAGCTCTTCGTCGCTAATCTTCTCAAACTCAGGCTCGAGCTCATTTATCTTATCTACTATCGGGTGAAGCCGCCGGAGCTCCTTCTCGTTAGAATCAGTCAGCCGGCTGAATAACTTAACCACTCTCTCTTCCCTCAATTAGTGACCTGGCCTTATCAGCCATCCGCTCCCAGACCATAACCCTAACCTCACCCATGCCATCAACAGCAAAGGCATGGACAGAACGGGCCGCATTTGACTTAAGGAGACTGGGCACCCCGTAGCTCTCCAGCAAGCCCTGGATAACCCGCGCTTCCTCCTCCCCGACTGCCCGATACACCTCAATCATCTTTCTGCTCTTGCTCAAACATAGCTCCTATGGAAAGTCCAGTGTGGATGCGGTGTATTGCCTCACCCAGTAGTGGTGCAATGGGTAAAATAGTGATCTTGCCCAGCTTCTTGGTAATGTCCACCGGGACGGTATCAGTAACCACGACCTCCTTCACTGGGCAGGCAGCTATCCTCTGAATAGCCGAACCGGAAAATATCGGGTGCGTGCAGCAGGAATATACTCCCCTGACACCCCGTTTCTCGAGAGCGGAAACCACATTTACCAAGGAACCGGCCGTATCTATTTCATCATCCACCGTGAGCGCTAGCTTACCTTCTACCTCACCAATAATATTTAATGCTTCGCTACGGTCAACATTGCCCACCCGCCTCTTTTCCACAATCGCCAGGGGAGCATCAAGCTTGGCCGCCAGGTCTCTGGCCCGCTTAGATATCCCTATGTCGGTAGCCACGACCACTAGGCTCTCGTTAAGGCTCTTCTCCTCAAAATAGCGGCTCAGGATGTAAAGAGCCGTTAGCTCGTCAACCGGGATGTTAAAAAAGCCCTGAATTTGAGCGGCATGCAGGTCTACCGTCAGCAGCCGATTAGCCCCGGCCACGGTAAGCAGGTCGGCGATTAGCCGCGCCGTTATCGGCACCCGCGGCTGGTCCTTCTTATCCGTGCGACCATAAGCATAGTAGGGAATCACCGCCGTAATGCGTGCCGCCGACGCCCTCTTTAGGGCGTCAATCATGATTAGTAGCTCGACCAGGTTCCTATTAACCGGAGAGGAGAAGGGCTGGATGACAAAGGTATCCCGCTGGCGTACATTCTCCAGGATGCGAACGAAGATGTTCTCGTTACTGAACTCAAAGACCTCGCACTTGCCCAGGGGGATATTAAGGTAATCAGCCACTGCCTGGGCTAGAGTCGGGTGGGCACTACCGCTAAATACCTTTATTTCATCCATCGTCACTGCCTCCTGCTAAATAAGCCTTTTTCATACTGAGAAACCTGTTTACGAGTCATCAATCCCCGGTAATGGAAAGCGCCGACACATTTCGTTAACCTCCTGGCTCACCTGGCGCCGAAGGTTCTTATCACTAATATTATTCACCACCCTGACAACTAGGGCTGCAATCTTCCTCATCTCCTCTTCACCAAAGCCACGTGTGGTTAACGCTGGTGTCCCCAGCCTGATGCCACTGGTTAGCCGAGGCGGGTGCGGGTCAAACGGGATAGCGTTTCGATTAACGATAATTCCTGCCTCCCCCAGAGCCTCCTCAGCCTCCCGACCAGTAACCCCAGTCTCAGTAAGGTCAACCAAAACCATGTGATTATCCGTGCCCCCCGAGACCAGACGTAGTCCCAGTCTCTCAAGCTCACTGGCTAAGATGAGGGCGTTATCCAGCACGCTACGCTGGTAATCGGTAAAGTCAGGCTCAAGAGCCTCACGGAAAGCCACCGCCTTGGCGGCAATAGCGTGCATCAGGGGACCACCCTGCATCTCGGGGAAAACCGCGGCATCTATTTTGGAAGCCAGCTCCTTTCGACACAGGATGAAACCACCACGCGGACCACGCAGCGTCTTGTGCGTCGTCGAGGTTATGACGTCAGCATAAGGCACCGGACTCGGATGTAGACCCACGGCTACCATACCCGCTATGTGCGCCATGTCAACCATAAGCCTGGCACCCACCCGGTCGCAAATACGCCGGAAAGACTCGAAATCGAGAGTTCTGGAATAAGCACTGGCCCCGGCCACGATCAACTTGGGGCGGTGCTTTACCGCCAGCTTCTCCAGCTCCTGATAGTCAATCCTTTCCATTTCCCGATTAACCCCGTAGGGTATGAAATGGTATGACTTCCCGGAGAAGCTCACCCGGCTACCATGGGTCAGGTGACCGCCGTGAGCCAAACTCATCCCCATAACCGTATCACCGTAGTCAAGCAAAACGTAATAGGCCGCCATGTTGGCCTGAGCCCCACTGTGGGGCTGAACATTAGCCTGCTCGGCATGAAACAGCTCCTTAGCCCGCGCGATAGCCAGGCTCTCCACCACATCCATATTTTCACAGCCACCATAATAGCGCTTCCGAGGGTAACCCTCAGCATATTTATCAGTCAGAAATGAACCCTGAGCATCAAGCACCGCCCGACTAGCATAGTTCTCCGAGGCAATAAGATTTATCGTCTCCCTCTGCCGCCTCACCTCCATACCAATAGCCTGGCTGATTTCTGGATCACTACGATCCAAAATACTCATTTTCCCTCCCCGCTTGAAGTCTACAACCGCACCCTGACACTGTCAACAACCCCGTTTAAATAACTCTTATAACCCCGCACAAAAGCCCGGGACATGCTTGAATATCAGGAGAGAATAAGGGAATGGGCTAGCACCCAACCTTCAATCGGCTGACCTAGCAATATCATCCACCACCTCTATTATAATGGTTAAACGGCAAAACTTAAAATGCCATGGTCTAACTAACCGCGTGCCCAAGCCGCAACCATGACTCCACCCCACCGTTCCCACAGGCTGTAGTACCCAAGTCTGATTGACTTGGTATAGTGCCCATGCTATCATCATAGTTAAAAGGTGGCTAAGTCCTGATCTAAGTAAATGAAATAACATGTCAACACTAAGTGAGCTGTGTCAGGAAATCCTCACCTGCCAAAGGTGTCAAGTACTAGCCGAAAACAGAACTAGAGTGGTTCCCGGTGAAGGGGCTGAGAATGCGATTATCGTGTTCATTGGTGAGGCACCGGGCTGGCATGAAGACCAGCAGGGACGTCCCTTCGTCGGCCCCGCCGGTATTTTCCTTAACGAGCTGATTAAATCTATTGGTCTAAAACGGGAGCAGGTCTACATTACCAACGTAATTAAGTGCCGTCCACCTCAGAACCGCGACCCCCTGCCCACCGAAATACACAACTGCCGCGGTTGGCTAGACCGCCAGGTTGAGCTAATCAACCCCAGAATGGTTGTCACCCTGGGGCGTTACTCCATGGCCATGTTCTTTCCCGGCAAAAGCATCAGTAAAATCCACGGCACCGCTCATAAGCAGGACAACATCATCTACTACGCCATGTACCACCCAGCCGCCGCTCTCCACCAGCAGAGTCTGCGCCAGATAGTCGAGGCTGATATGCTCAAGATTCCCAAAATCCTCGCTGAGGCAGAGACGGTCAGTGAAGTAAAACCAGAACCGAAGCAACTAAACATGTTTGAGGGTTGAAATTGTGTCTAGAGCAAGATTAAAAATAATCCCCCTCGGTGGGCTAAACGAAATCGGCAAGAACATGATGGTAGTGGAATACGAAAATGATATTATCGTCATTGATGCCGGACATATGTTCCCCGAAGAGGAGATGCTGGGTATCGACCTAGTAATCCCTGACGTAAGCTACCTTTTGGAGAAGCGGGAGAAGATCAGGGGTATCATCATCACCCACGGGCATGATGACCACACCGGCGCTCTGCCCTATATTCTGCCCCAGCTTAATGTGCCGGTTTACGCCACTAAGCTCACCAAGGGTCTTATCTCGGTTAAACTTAAAGAACGCAAAGCCCTAGCCGGAGCCAAGCTCAAAACCATACCGCCCGGGGGTAGCTTCACCCTGGGAAAATTCAGAATAGAGTTCTTCCCGGTCTGCCACAGCATCCCCGACGCCGTGGGGCTAATCATAAATACCCCGCTGGGCACTATAGTTCACAGTGGCGACTTTAAGGTTGACTACACCCCGGTCAGTGGCAAACCAACCGACCTATCCCGCTTGGCCCGATTAGGAGCCAAAGGTGTGCTGCTGCTCCTAGCCGACTCTACTTACGCCGAGCTACCCGGCTACACGCCGACAGAACAGGTGGTCGGAGAAAACCTAGACCACGTTATGGCCAACGCCCCGGGCAGGGTGATTATCACCACCTTTTCCTCACTTATCTCACGCATTCAGCAGGTTATTGACGCCGCTGCCAGACACGAGCGCCGGGTCTTTATTGTCGGACGCAGTATGATGAACACCGCCCAGATGGCCCTCAAGCTAGGCTATCTCAGTGACCAGAAAGGAGTCCTGGCACGGCTTGATGAACTTAAGGGTATGCCTCGCAACCAGATTGTCTTCGTCACCACCGGCTCTCAGGGGGAGCCCACTTCAGCCCTGGTACGTATGGCTAACCGGGACCACCGCCAGCTTCATATCCTCCAGGGCGACACGGTAGTTATCTCCGCCACCCCGGTTCCTGGCAACGAGGGACTAATCAATAGAACCATAGATAACCTGTTCAAACAAGGCGCCCAAGTACTATACAGTAAGCTAGCTCAGGTCCACGTCCACGGGCACGCCAGCCAGGAAGAACTGAAACTACTCCTAAACCTAGTTAAACCCAAGTTTTTCATGCCGATTCATGGTGAATACCGCCATCTGAGCCTTCACGCCAGACTAGCCCAGTCAGTAGGTATCCCCGAAGAGAACACCTTTGTGCTGGAAGACGGTGATACCCTAGAGCTCAGCCCCGAAGCCGGTAAAGTCACCGGCAAGATAAGCTCAGGCAATGTCTACGTGGACGGGCTGAGCGTCGGCGACATCGGCAGCGTGGTCCTCCGTAATAGGCGAATGCTATCCCGAGACGGAATTGTCGTTGTCATTATTACCATTAACAAGCAAACCGGCAAACTGATGGGCCGCCCCGACATTGTCTCCCGAGGCTTTGTTGACACCCGGGAATCCAAGGATATGCTGGAAGAGAGCCGTGACCTGGTAGCCCACACCCTAGACCATAGCGGTACCCGTCCCGCCGAGTGGAGCCTAGTCAATACCAAGGTCAAAGATGTCCTAAACAGGTTTTACTATGAGCAGACCAAGCGCCGCCCCATGATACTACCCTTCATGGTGAAGGTGTAGTCTAGGAATATCCGCCTCACTGGGAGATTATTATGGCCAAGAGAAAAGCCAGAACCCAGAATAAACCCCAGGCAAAAGCTGGAAAAAGCCAGGTAAAGGGTGTCTCCCTCCACCGACCGAACTGGCGGATAGCCGGCCGAGTGATACTGATTGCCGTTATTGTTGGGGTACTATACTGGCAGTGGTCAAATATTACCTCGTGGGCAACTAGCGTGAGAGACGAGACCCTGAGGCTATTCGGCTGGGGTCTTGTGCTGCTTATCATCGCCCTGGTCAGCCTGGGGGTGGTGACGTGGATGAGGAGGAAGAGCACTCCCCTCCTGGTTCGCCTTCGCCAGTGGTGGGGTGGTATCGCCTTCACCTTCGCCATCTGGGGAATACTGGCCTATTTTGCCCTCGGGGGAAGTATTGGCCAGTACCTTATCGGCTTCCCCGCCTCAAGTTTTATCGGCATCCCTCGGATAATCGGCTTAATCCTGGCCGGCATGGCACTGGTAGCCCCCAGCGTCTTCACCACCGCCGTCCGAAAGGCAAACTCCTGGCTCAATAGGCAACTCCAGAGACGTCCCGCGCCCGAACCAACCGAACCGTACCCAGTAGTGCCACCACCGATTACCATGACTCCGACTCCCCGACC
>SMTZ1_10008914_pt1 | contig 10011 bp, 9 predicted proteins | sample DeeMarSWOR136_30_FD_25667 | JGI IMG/M metagenome (IMG submission 25667)
GAAGGATACACGACTATCTCGGGGTAAATCTGGTGAAGAAGCCCGGAATACCCACCATCCTCATACCCACGACTGCGGGGACGGGGGCGGAGGCAACCCCCAATGCGATACTCACCGATGTGGAGGAGAAGCTGAAAAAGGCCGTGGTAAGCCCGTACATTTTCCCCACGGTGGCCATCGTCGATCCCCTCCTGACCGTCTCCATGCCCCCTGCTGTGACCTCATCCAGCGGCATCGACGCCCTCACCCATGCCATCGAAACCTACACCTCCAATAATGCCAATATCCTGAGCGAGCTCTTCTCCAAGGAGGCGATAATCCGTATTGGTCGAAGCCTGAGAACCGCCGTGGCCAACGGCAACAACATGGAGGCCCGCTATGATATGTCCATCGGGAGCCTCTATGCGGGGATCGCCATTACCAACGCGGGCACGACAGCGGTACACGCCCTGGCCTATCCCCTGGGAGGCACGTTCAACGTGGCCCACGGAATTGCCAACGGCCTACTCCTCCCCTATGTCATGGAGTTCAACGTCTTGGGAGACATCCCGAAATTCGCCCAGATCGCGCAGTTCTTGGGGGAGAAGGTGGACCATCTTCCCCTGTTGGAACAGGCATATCATGGGGTTCAGGTGGTGAAGGCCATCTACGGGGATCTCAAAATCCCCCAATCTCTAACCGAGCTCAAGATTCCCAAGGAGGCCATTCCGGAGATGGCCAAGGCGGCCATCAACGTGACCCGGCTCATGGCCAATAATCCCAGGGAGATGACGGTTGAGGATATAGAGAGGATCTACGAAAAGGCCCTCTAATGGTCATTACGCTCTACGGCCCCTTTGAGAAGTTGGCGGAGAAGGGGGTAAGAATCGAACTGCGGGAGTCCACCTCGGCTCAGGAGATGCTCCGGATGCTTGCCTCCCGATATCCGGGCTTTGCCCGCTACGCCCACACAAGGGATGACGTGGAACTTCCCGCTCATAAGGAAGGAACTCACCAACCGACTTCCGCCCAGGGGGCAGCTCCTGAGCGACTACTACGAGTATCGAACGTGGACTGAGGATGGAATTCCGACCCGGGGGAAGCTGGAGGAACTGTAAGGAGCGAAATGGGACCGAGGAATGAGATGAAAAAAAAGGGAGAAGCATTCCCGGAGTTTGATCTCAGCGGGAAGGTGGGCATTGTTACGGGCGCAGGCAGAGGGATGGGGTATTACATCGCGTTGGCACTGGCCAGATATGGGGCAGATCTCGTAGTCTGCAGCCGAACCGTCCAGGAGCTGGAGAGGGTGGGGGAGGAAATTGAGCAACTCGGCCGCCGGGTCTTGATCCAGCAGATGGACGTCCAGAAGGTCTCGGAAATCCATGCCATGGTGAGGGAATCGGTGGAGGCCTTCGGCCATATCGATATCCTGGTCAATAACGCGGGGATGAACATTCCCCAGTGGGCAGTGGATGTGACGGAGGAGGCCTGGGACAGGGTTATGGATGTCAATCTCAAGGGCCTCTTCTTCTGTGCCCAAGCCGTGGGAAAGGTGATGATCCAACAGAAAAAGGGGAAGATCATCAATATCTCCTCCCAGTCCGGCAGCGTGGGCCTCCTTCGGAGGGCTGCGTACTGCGCCAGCAAAGGTGGGGTGAACTTGTTAACCAAGGTCCTCGCCATAGAGTGGGCTCCTCATAATGTCAATGTGAACGCCGTCGCACCCACCTTCGTTGAGACCCCCATGACCAAACCCATGTTCCAGGATAAGGATTTCAGTGATTACGTCCTGGGAAACATCCCCCTGGGTCGTGTGGGAAAACCCGAAGATGTGATCGGGGCCGTCGTCTACCTCGCATCCGATGCGTCGGATCTGGTGACCGGCCACGTCCTCCTTGTCGATGGAGGCTGGACAGCGCATTAGGGATGAAAAGGGGCGATAGTGCCTCACTTCGTGCACAAAGGGGGCAACCAGCGCGAAATCCTTACCGGTCGAGGAATGAGCTGCCAACGAAAATATCGCATCGACAAAGGAGTTCACTTCATGGAACAACCAAGATCAACCCAACTTCGCAAGCTCTTGGAGGGAAAAAGAATCATCGTTGCTCCAGGCGCCTTTGACGCGCTCTCCGCCCGGCTCGTCGAGCAGGCGGGTTTCCCGGCGATATACGTGACCGGAGCCGGAGTGGCGAGCAGCCGTTTGGGGCTCCCGGATATCGGATTGGCCACAATGAACGAGGTCCTGGAGGCGGCGAAAAACATCGTGGGCGTGACGAATGTCCCCGTGATTTGCGATACGGACACCGGTTATGGGAATGCCCTTAACCTGATGCGGACCACCCGGGAGTTTGAGAGAATTGGGGTGGCAGCCATCCAAGTTGAAGACCAAATCACGCCGAAACGGTGCGGCCACACGGAGGGAAAGCAACTCGTATCTCAGGAGGAAATGGTCAGAAAGATCGAGGCTTTTCATTATGCCAAGCAGTCGGACCTCGTCCTTATCGCCCGAACCGATGCAATTGCCGTCAATGGTTTTGATGATGCCATAGAGAGGGCGAGGGCTTACGCCCACGCGGGTGCTGACGTTCTCTTTGTTGAAGCTCCAAGAACGCTTGAGGAAATGAGGAGGATCAATGAGCTCCTGGATGATGTCCCATTGTTGGTCAACATGGTGGAGGGCGGCGGGAAGACGCCCATAGTGCCCGCTAGAGAACTGGAGTCCATGGGATTCCGGATTGCCATCTACCCTACCTCGGCCTGGATGGCTGCCATCAAGGCCATTCAGGGAGTCCTCGAAGAGCTCAACGAGCACGGCACAACCCACGGGTTTGCTGACCGCATGGTGTCTTTCCGAGAACTGTTTGAAGTAGTTGGTTTGTCCCACTATAAGGCCTTGGAAGGGAAGTATTTGACCCTGTAGCTGGGAATCCAAGCATTGCTGAGATAGAGGGCCGAGGTGCAAAATCCACCGAACGGCCCAGCACCGGATTGAGAAATTGGCCGGGCGCCTTTTTTGATCCATCCTCCACTCACGAAACACACGTTCAGCTCTTGGAAGATTGAAGTATTGGAAAAGACTACAAATATCTGAACAAAGGGGTGGGCGGTTTACCATCAGATGGCTCGTAAGGCTTTACGTTGAGGAGACGGGAAGAAAAGCCTTGACAAACGATTCTACCCTATTTTATGTTCCCGGTAACACTCCGGCCGAATCTTTCCCCTTGGCTCATCAAAGTTACGTGGCTCACTCCATGGCGAAAGGAGGTGATGATGGGATCCAACACAGGAAGGTTTCTCACACAGCAGGGGTTCTATAGATCGTAAAGGGGGGATCAAGGATGAAAAAAAGATCTACGATAAAAAAGAGATCTGCTGAGAAGATCTCGCGGAGGACATTCCTCAAATACGGGGCCGCCGCCGGCATTGGCGGGCTTACCCTCGGAAAATGGAGCTTTTCCAGAGGAGTGGCGAAAAAGCCCATACTCATAGGGATAACGAGTGATGCCAGTGGAACTTTTGCCGATAGCGGCGCAGCCGAGCGACGGGGGATGTACATGGCCGTCGAGGAGTTCAATGCCAAGGGCGGCGTGCTGGGCAGAAGGGTTGAGTACAAGCATGAGGATACGGAAACCGACCCTTCGGCAGCAGCTCGGAAGGCCAAACGGCTGATCGACAGGGAGCGTGTCGACTTCCTCATTGGCGCCCTCAGCAGCGGCTGTGCCGTTGCCATCTCCCAGGTTGCTCAGCGAGAGGGAATTGTCTACTTCAACACCAACAGCAGCTCCGATTCCGTCACCAACGAGCATTGCCATCGGACCAACTTCTGCTGGGACGGAAACAACCACATGTTCAGCTACGCCCTGGGGCCGTGGGTATTCAAAAACCTGGGAACGAAGTGGTTCTATCTCACCCATGACTACACCTGGGGAAAATCGGGCACCGAGAACTTCAGGAGAATCCAGGTAGGGCTGGGCGGAGAGGAAGTAGGCGAGATCCTTATCCCGCTGGGAACCCGGGATTTCAGCGCGCAGATAATCAAGATCATGGCCGCAAAGCCCGATGTGGTCATGATGACGGTTGCCGGAATCGACCTGAGCGCCCTCAGCGAGCAGGTCCACGAGTTTGGGGCGGATAAGACGATTCAGTGGTGCTATATCCTGAGGGATTTGCCCGATCTGTGGGCAGTGGGAGCCGAGAAGAACTTCGGGGTCTTCGGCATCACGTGGCACTACAATTTGGATTGCCCAGGGGTAAGCGAGTTTACGGCCAGATACAAGAAGCGCTGGCCCGACGCACCCATTCCGGTACCTGGAAACGTCTGCTACAATGGCTATATCGGGATGAGGGAGCTGTTGAGGGCGGTGGAAAGAGCCGGTACGACCCGGAGCCACGATGTCATCAAGGCCCTGGAGGGCTGGACATTCACGGACAGCATGAAGCACCATCCCTCAACGGTCAGGGAGTGGGACCACATCTGCATGCAGACCATGTACGTGGCACGGGCGAAGCCCAAGGAGAAGATGAAGGATGTGGCCGATTTCTACGATATCATCGGCATCATCCCGCCCGACGAATCGGTAATCCCACGGGAAAAGAGCAAGTGCAAGATGGAGTCATACGAGGAGACCCCCGTTTGGCATCGGACGTGAGCGGGCATGATGAATCGTAGGATGTAAGCGGCGTGTGGGGAGGGAAATTCCCCCCCATGCGCTGCGGGAGGATTTCAAGGATTCCGGCAATCATTACAAAGGGCGATCAGTCTCGATTCGTTTCAGCGATGCAACCTAAAGCATTGCCACAGGAGTATGGATAATGCCCAGTTTTTTGGAGTTCCAGACTCAGCTTCTGAACGGATTCGTATTGGGCTTGCTCTACGCGCTCATCGCCCTGGGATTCATGCTCATCCTGGGGGTCATGGAGGTCATCAACTTCAGCCATGGGATCCTGTTCGCCTGGGGAGCCTACTTTGCCCTCACCTTAAGGCCGATCGTGGGCTTCTGGCCAGCCCTCCTCATCAGCCCCATTTTCGTGGGATTCATGGGCCTTATTCTCGAGTTTGCAGTCCGGAGGAGCTATGGGAAGGACCCACTCTTTGGCCTCTTGTTGACCTTTGGGTCGGCAATGGCCCTTGAGGAGGTCATCCGGATTATCTGGTCCGCCACTGGCTATTCCATCGCCGCGCCGAAGTTTGTGGCCGGCCCCATCGTATTCGGACCCATCTTCTATTCCAAGTACCGGCTCTTCCTCGCAGCGTTGGCGGCCCTGTTAATCGTTCTCACATGGCTCTTCTTGGAGAAGACGCCCTATGGGGCCGTCATCAAGGCGGGGGCGTCTGATAGCGAAATGGTGATGGCTCTGGGCATCGATCTCAAGAAGATGCGATGGTTCGTTTTTGGCCTCGGCTCGGCCCTCGCGGGGATTGCCGGGGTGATTGCCGCACCTCTGTGGAGCATAAAGCCAACCATGGGGCTTGAGGCCATTATGCCCGCGTTCGTGGTGGTGGTCATTGGAGGGGTGGGCAGCTTCTGGGGAGCCGTCATCGGAGGTCTCATGGTGGGGATAGTCACCGGGGTAAGCGTTATGTTTATGCCGAGAACCTCCCAGATCGTCATGTATATCCTCATGGCCATCATCGTTCTGATTCGGCCACGGGGACTCATGGGGGAGAAGAGCATCCTCGAATAAGGAGCCATACCGTGAAAAAGATGGTTTCCGCAGCCATTCGGCATCCGCTGTTTTGGGTATTCGTGTTCTTCCTTTTCCTCCCCTATATCTTGCCCTTCGTGGGAGGGTATACCTACCTTGGCGTGGAGGTCCTCATATGGGCGATCTTCGCCCTGGGGTTTAACCTTGTGTTGGGCTACACGGGCTTACCCTCATTCGGGCATGGAGCATTTTTCGGCGTGGGGGCCTTTGCCCTCGCCAATATGCAGCTTCGGCTGATCAAGGGAATGTGGATTCCACTCCTGGCCGGGGTGGTCTTTGCGGCCTTCTTCGGGGCGCTGGTGGCCCTATTCGTCGCCAAGAAGAGGGGCATCTACTTCGCCCTGCTCACCATTGCCTTCAGCCAGATGTTCTGGTTCATCTCGTGGGGATGGGACTCCGTCACCGGTGGCGAGGATGGTATCGCGGGAATTGATAGGCTCCCAGTAGGAATTCCGGGTTTGTTCAGTTTCGATACCAGCGAAATTCTCCATTTCTACTATTTCGTCTACTTCCTCTTCGTTGTCTGTGCCATCTTGATATGGATCATCGTCCACTCGCCCTTTGGGAGAACCCTTCAGGCTATTCGCTTCAACGAGACGAGGGCCAAGTGTATAGGCTACAACACCGCCTTCTACAAGTGGATGGCCTTCACCCTATCCGCGGCCTTTGCCGGGTTGGCAGGGGGGCTCTACGCCCTCGCAAGGAACGCGGCCTTCTCGGATATCATGCACTGGACCCAATCAGGCAACGTGCTGTTGATGGTACTGTTGGGAGGGGGATTGACCAGCTTCTTCGGCCCCATCCTGGGGGCGGCGGTCTTCCTTGTTTTGAGGGATCTCTTCAGCACACTGACTGAACACTGGTACCTCATCTATGGATTACTGATTATGTTCGTTATCGTCTTCATCCCTGAGGGGATCTTGAGCTTTTTCAAAAAGGAAGAGGGGAAACGGGGACTTCTCGTTTTCAGAAAATGAGGGGCGGACGGTGGAAATCATAAAAACGGAAAGCCTGACGAAAAGATTTGGCGGTTTGGTAGCGGTCAACAACGTGGATTTGAGCATTGAGGAAAACCGACTAACCTCCATAATCGGGCCCAACGGGGCCGGAAAGACCACGCTCTACAATCTCCTCATTGGGTTGATGAAACCAGATAGTGGTCAAATTTACTTTCAGGGAAAGGATATTACGGGCTATCCCCCACATAGAATTGTCAAGGAGGGAATAGCACGGTCCTTTCAGATCTTGAACATATTCACCGAGCTGTCCCTCTTTGAAAATATTCGCATCGCCGTTCAGGCCGAAAGGGGCCATGGACTCGAAATGCTCTCCTCCACCGGCTCCCTGGACGAGGTAAATGGAAGAACCTACGAAATCATCAAGAACATTGGCCTTGAAGGAAGGGAGAACATCGCCGCAAAGAACCTGTCCTATGGGGATAGAAGGATCCTGGAAATCGGGATAGCGCTTGCCTCGAATCCGAAGCTCCTCCTCCTGGATGAGCCGACCAGCGGATTGGCAAGCAGGGAGACGGGGAGTATGACCGACTTCATCCAGGGTCTGGCAAGGGATTTGACCGTAGTGGTAATAGAACACGATATGAACGTCGTCCTCTCCATTTCAGACCACATCGCGGTCCTTCACCAAGGAAAGGTTATCGCGGAAGGGACCCCTGACCAGATCAGGCAGAACGATGAAGTACAAGAAGCCTACCTAGGGGGATTATAGTGATGCTCTCGGTAGAGGCCATCAACACGTTTTACGAGGAAGCACATATCCTTCATAACGTCTCTCTCAGGGTCGAAAAGGGAGAGACGGTTTGTCTTTTGGGCCGGAACGGTGCGGGTAAAACCACTACGTTGAGAAGTGTCATGGGATTGACCCCCGCACGGGAAGGACAGATCCTCTTCAAGGGGGAGGATATCACGAAGCTCGCCACCAACGTCATTGCCAGGAAGGGCATCGGGTGGGTCCCCGATAACAGGAGAATCTTCCCCACCTTGACTGTTCAGAGAAACCTGGAAATGGCGCGAAGGACCACGACCCACAAGGAGTGGGATGTGGAAGAGGTTTATCGGCGCTTCCCCACCCTGGAAGAGCTCAAGAAACACAAGGGCGAATACCTCAGCGGAGGCGAGCAACAGATGCTGGCCATCGCCAGGACGCTCATGGGAAACCCCGATCTCCTCCTCTTGGATGAACCATCCCAGGGGTTGGCCCCGAAGATCGTAAAAGAGGTGATGAACATCATTGTGGAATTGAAGAAGATGGGGATCTCCCTATTGGTGGTGGAACAAAACTCGGCCATGGCTTTGGCCGTCTCGGATAGAAGCTATGTCCTGGACGATGGAAGAATCGTTCACGAGAGCACGGCAAGGGAATTGGACGAGAACACCGAGCTCAAAAAGGAATTGCTGGGGATATAGCCACGCCTTTCCTTTGACTGTTCTAGTCTCACCAGATCCTCGAGATTTTCGAAATGCGTATCCCTCCGGATAATGGAGTTTCTTCGGTTCGTTCCTCATACCTTTTCGCGTTATTCAGGGATGGACGACTCTCGATCCAGGAAGCGGCCCGTCTCTCACCTCCAAACCCCACACTTTCATCGCCGTTTCATCAGGGCATGATGTCCATGATGGAGACCCTGATCGTCTGTTGCTTGGCTCGGACGGGAAAGGTGCCGAACGGCTTTCTCGGAATCGCTTTCCCATTGTTTCTCTTCAACGGTAATAGACTCTGAAGATCCCATGGCGAAAAGGTCCCGGCAGATCGATCGGGAAGATGTCGTGGGCCCATACATAGTCATTGGCGAAAACGGAGAGGAGGATAGCATGAAGGGCAAAGTGATCATCAACTGTGCCGTTACCGGCTCCATTCACGTCCCCAGCATGACACCGTACCTGCCCATCACTCCGGAGCACATTGCCCAGGAGGCCATCAGCGCCGGCGAGGCCGGGGCCAGCACGGTTCATCTCCACGCTCGGGATCCCAAGACGGGGCAACCCACCATGGACCTGGGCCTCTTCCGGCAATTCTGCCGGGAAGTCCACCGGAAAAGCGATGTGGTCGTCTGCATCACCACGGGCGGGGCTCCGACCATGACCGTCGAGGAGCGCATGACAGCGGTCAAACGGTTCAAGCCGGAGCTGGCGTCCATCAACATGGGATCCATGAATTTCGGCCTCTTTCCCATCATGGACAAGATCAAGGAGTACAAATGGGACTGGGAAAAGGATTACCTGGAGAGATCCAAGGACAACGTGTTCAAGAATACCTTCTACGACCAGGAACGGATTCTCGAAATCATGCGTGACAATGGGACCAAACCCGAACTGGAATGCTACGACATGGCCCACCTTTACAACACCGCCTACTGGGCGGATAAGGGCGCCCTCGACCCGCCCTTCTGGCTGCAGTTCATTCTGGGGATTATGGGGGGGATCCAGCCTTCCGTGGAGAACCTGGTCTTCATGAAGAATACCGCGGATAAACTCTTCGGCGATGACTACGTCTGGTCAGTTCTGCCCGTGGGTCACCACGAATTCTATCTGTGCACCGTTGCCGCCATAATGGGCGGGAACGCGCGCGTAGGCCTGGAGGACAACATCTACCTCGGCAAGGGGACCTTGGCCCGGAGCAACGCGGAAATGATCGGGAAGATGGTACGCATTCTCAGAGAACTGGGGATGGAAGCCACATCGCCCGGGGAAACCCGTGAGATATTGAGGCTCAAGGGCAAGGAAGGTACGAGTTTCTGAAAACATGCTGCCAAGCGGTGTATCTCCCTTCTTGAAAAGGTCGGTGGGCAAAAAAGCTTGACAAGGGGATTTCCCTCGTTCTATGTTACCGGTAACACTAAGGGGTTCATAACAGATCCCCGTCAATTGTCTCTCCTCGAGTCGGGCGGAAAACCTGATGTTGTGGCGGAGGGCCCATCTATCTAAACGTACCTCTTATCATCGTCTGTCACCGGGCATGTGCTGTGGTTGTACCGTCCATTACGTTCCGTGCATGGGGAGGATATGGAGAAAGGGGGTGATAGTGGGAAAAAGAGCTCTACCAATAAGGATGTGGTTACAAACTGTGCATGATCTTTAAACAGAAGGGAGTAAGCCATGAGGAAACAAAGGATTCACAACCGAAAAGGCTTGACGAGAAGGGATTTCTTGAAAACCACGGGAACGGCAGCGGTGATGGCAGGCACCAGCGGCGTATTTGCTCCGGCCATCCTGAAGGCAGCCAAGAAGCCCATCAAAATAGGCCACATCATCCCGCAGACGGGCTTCTTATCGGCCATGGGGGAATATCAAATAAACGGTGCCTCCA
>SMTZ1_10017783_pt1 | contig 10010 bp, 8 predicted proteins | sample DeeMarSWOR136_30_FD_25667 | JGI IMG/M metagenome (IMG submission 25667)
TTCTTCCTCTGGGAAATCAATATGGGCCTCGATCAAGGCCAACCGATCCATCAGGCCCCCTTTTAGGGAAGTTAACTCTCTATAAAACATTCCTCTCAATTGTTGGTGGGCGATCTCAAGGCTTGCCATCGTCTTAGCGTTGATCAGATCGACTACAGCCTCAGCCTGCGTGAGATCGATACGGCCATTGAGAAAGGCCCTCTTTGTAAACTCCCCTGGGGCGGCCATCCTTGCTCCTTCTCTGAGCACCAATTCCAATGCCTTCTCGAGGATGAGGTATCCTCCATGGCAGTGAATCTCAACAATGTCCTCACGGGGCAGTGAATCTCAACAATGTCCTCACGGGTATAGGTCTTTGGAGATTTCATGAGGACGAGGAGGACCTCATCGATGGGATGACCATTTTGGGGGTCAACAATCTCCCCATAATGGAACCGATGTGAAGTAAAGCAGGGTTGGTCTTTCTTTGGTTTGAATAATCTTCTGGCAATAGGTTCGGCCAAAGGACCGCTGACACGCACAATCCCAATGCCACTCATTCCAAATGGCGTCGAAATAGCTGCAATGGTCTCTTCTTCCCTGGGGGGTAATCTTCTTGGGGAACTCGATGAGAGGCCTCTATTCAAGGGATCAGCTTCTTCCCTCCTCCTTGTTCCTTGTCGGGATGATCGTAATCTTCTTTAACGTCCCTTCTCCAAGGCTCTCCGTTCTGATGGAAGGATCTTCCTTAAGGGCGACATGAATGAGCCTGCGATCATGAGCATTGAATGGGCCGATCGTCAAAGGGTGCCCCTTTCTCTTGGCTTTCTCACCCAAGCGAAGGGCCATCTTCGCCAGGGCGTCCGCTCTTCTTTTGCGATAGTCGTCAATATCCACAATCACCCTCAGCGGCTTTGCCAAACGCCTATTGACCATTCGGTTGGTAAGAATCTGAAGGGCGTCCAGGGTACGACCATGCTTCCCGATAAGAATTCCTTCCCGATCGCCCTTGATTTCAAGGTTAAGGTCTCCTTCCTTCAGGAATCCTTCTACTTCTCCTTTCACTCCAATCCGTTCGAGAAGTCCTTTGATGAGATCCTTTGCAATCATAAGCTCTTCTTCCAAGACTCGACCCTCACCTCCTCTTGTTCAAATAGTATTGGTGAGCGATCGATAAGACATTGCTGACCAACCAATATAAAACCAACCCAGATGGGAAATTGAGGAAGAGAAAGGTGAACATGACCGGCATCAGCATGAACATCTTCGCTTGGGTCGGGTCGGCTGCAGTGGGAGTCATCTTTTGCTGGAGGACCATCGTGGCACCCATGATGAGCGGGGTGATATAGATGGGGTCTTTCGCAGAGAGATCTTTGATCCACAAAAAGAAAGGGGCATGCCTCATCTCGATGGCATTTTGAAGCGCGTTATAAAGAGCAATGAAGACAGGGATCTGGATGAGCATGGGAAGGCACCCGCTCATGGGGTTGATCTTTCTCCTTTTGTAAAGCAACATGATCTCCTGCTGAAGCCTGGCTTTGTCGTTCTTGTATGTCTGTTTAAGCCGATTCATCTCAGGCTGGACCTTCTGCATCTCCTTCATCGATTTGAAACTGATCTGGGTCAGCGGCAGGAAGATTATTTTGATCAAAATACTGATGATGATGATATCAATCCCAAAATTTTTCGTAACGGTATGAGTAAGCTTCAAAAACCAAAGGAGGGGTTTTGCAACAATGGCAAAAAATCCGAAGTCTATCAACTTTTCGGCGCCCACACCCAATTCTTTCAGGCGATCGATATCCTTTGGCCCTAGGTAGACCCGGTATGGTACTTTGAGAGCTCTTTCCGGTGGAATGGATAACGGGGGGATGATCCCATTGGCTTTCAGTAGATTCTTCTCGCTCCCCTTCACGACCAGGGCGAAATTCCCTTCAGATGGAGGAGAGATCAAGAGAGCTGTAAAATATTCTCCCTCGAAGGAGTACCATCCAATTTCACCTTCATCTGAAAAATCGAAGGAATCAATTCTCTTCTTTTGAGTCCCGCAACCAGGGGTGCAACCCGAAGCGCCGGCTCCTCCGAGAGCCTCCTTCTCCACTTTCTGGTTCTTCAGGTAGGCATATTTCAGCCCGTAATCTTTGTTTCCTTCATCAGCCAACTTCTCCAGCTCAACCTTTCCAATCCATTCGAGACCCAGTTGGACGTTGATCTCTTTTGACGAGGTATTCTGGACCTCCACCTCTAAGTCAATGGTGTTCCTATCCGAAGTAAAACCAAACTTTTTGGAAACCCTCACCCCCTCTCCAAATTCCTTAGTAAAGATAATCTCTCCCTTTTCGTCCCTCTTGAGCAAACGGAGTTGATCCTTCTCCACCTCCCAATTCCCATCAGAAGGGAAGGGGGCAACGCTCAATCCTAAGGGGAGCCCCTCCTCTTCACTAGTATTCACGAGATCCAGGGGCTTAGGTTTTTTTTCCCCTTCTACTTTACTGCCGATGATATCCTTAACAAATTCGACTAGTTTGATGGTGAACGACGACTGTTCGACTCTGTCTTCATATTTCTTAAGCTTAAAGTGTTTTAATCTTGCGTCCTCGGAGGTAAAGACAGCCCAATAATTCAGGGTTTCTACGGAGACTTCCTTCTTCGCAACAACCCTCCTCAAAGGTTGTCTCTCCTCTCTTAAATCGATCCCCTTTTCCACCCTTTTTTCTATGGAAGCAGGCTCTACCTTCTTCATCTCCTCGGGTGGCTTACTCGGGGATGGAGGGAAGAATTTTGACTGTAAAGTGCTCCAAAGAAAAATGACCAAAAAGGTCAATATTATTGCGATAATAGCTCTTTTTTCCATCTATTTAATTCCCTTAAATTTCTTCCTAAAAATTTTTCTTTATTTGAGGAACCGGATCATATCCTCCAGGGTTGAAAGGATGGCATTTGACAAGTCTCTTCAAGGCGAGCCGGGATCCCTCTATCATTCCGAAGCGCTGAATCGACAAGCAAGCATACTCGGAGCATGAAGGAACAAAACGACAGCAGGGTCCAAGAAGGATTGAGAACGAATGTTGATAAAGATGGATCAGAATTACCCCTATTATTTTCAAAACCCATCCCACCGTTTCTTGTTTCATAACCCAAGGAGGCCTTTCAGTTCCTGTTCCGCCTCTCTATACTGCTTTAGAACATACCCCTTTTTCGCCAGGATGACCATGTCAAAGGATCCGCTGATTCGATGTTTGTAGAGGCGGAAGAATTCTCGAAAATACCGTTTCATTCGATTCCGATAAGTCGAAGGCCCAATCTCCTTTTTTACCACTGTACCCAAGCGATGGAATCCCAGTCTATTCTCATGAATGAAAACGATGAACCCCTTGGACTGGACTCTCTTTCCATGCTTCATCGCTCTTCTAAAATCTTGAGGATGCTTGATTCTCTCCTTCTTTATAAACCTGAATGGCCCTTTCACTTAAACGGTCAGCCTTTTCCTCCCCTTCGTTCTCCTACGCTTTAAGATCCTTCGACCGCTTTTGGTACTCATCCTCTCCAAAAATCCATGGGTCCTCTTCCGTCTTAGATTGCTGGGTTGAAATGTCCTTTTCACGGATTTCCATCCCCTTCTATTGGCTTTTTTTGAAATCCTTAAATTTTTATTTTAAATCATATTTGGCTCCTATTGTCAAGCCCAGGTCGAAATTCAGTTGACACGGGCGATGTTTTTGTATTAAATTTTTTAATAAAATTAGTAAATTATTTGTAGGAGAGCCTATGGAGATTGCTCACGAAAGCATACCCGTCAAGATCGAAGACGAGATGAAGAAATCGTATATCGATTATGCCATGAGCGTCATCATCGGCCGAGCCCTTCCAGATGTCAGAGACGGTCTGAAGCCGGTTCACCGCCGGATTCTTTATGCCATGAATGAATTAAACAACGATTGGAATAAACCCTACAAAAAATCTGCAAGGATCGTCGGCGACGTAATCGGAAAGTATCACCCCCATGGGGATATGGCTGTTTATGACGCCATCGTCAGAATGGCCCAAGATTTTTCCCTTCGTTATACCCTGGTCGATGGCCAAGGAAACTTTGGCTCCCTCGATGGCGACCCTCCAGCAGCCATGAGGTACACAGAGATCCGCATGGCCAAGCTTTCAGGCGAATTGTTAGCCGACATTGATAAAGAGACGATTGATTTCGTCCCCAATTATGACGAATCGCTTCTCGAACCTTTGGTACTCCCTTCTAAGTTCCCAAACCTCCTTGTCAACGGATCCTCTGGAATCGCCGTGGGCATGGCCACCAACATCCCCCCCCATAATCTAGTAGAAACAATCAATGCTCTCATCGCCTTGATTGAGAATTCGGAGATCACCACCGAAGAGTTGATGACCTACCTCCCCGGACCTGACTTTCCAACGGGTGGATTCATTTATGGTCGAGAGGGGATTCGGACAGCCTATAAAACCGGAAAGGGCGTGATCCAACTTCGAGCCAAGGCCCTCATTGAGAGGGATCGAAAAGGGGAACGAGAATATATCGTCATCACAGAGCTTCCCTACCAAACCAATAAGGCGAAATTCATCGAAAGGGTGGCTGAACTTGGCCAGGAGAAGGTGATCGAGGGGATCGCGAATATACGGGATGAATCAGATCGGGAAGGGATGAGGGTCGTAATCGAGCTGAGACGGAACGAGGTCCCTGAGGTCATCCTCAATCAGCTCTACAAACATACCCAAATGCAAACCTCTTTCGGCATTATTCTCCTGGCCATCCACCAGAATCAACCTAGACTCCTCTCCCTTAAAGAGATGCTTCATCTCTTCATTCAACACCGCCAAGAAGTGGTCATCCGAAGATCCCGCTTTGAATTAAAAAAGGCAGAGGCGAGGGCTCATATCTTGGAAGGTTTGAAAAAGGCCCTTGATCAGATCGATGCCGTCATCGCCACGATCAAAGCATCAAAGACTCCCAAAGAAGCAAAGGAGCGCTTGATCGCGCGATTTGCCCTCTCAGAAGAGCAGGCCCAGGCTATCTTGGATATGAGGCTTCAGCGCTTAACGAATCTTGAGCAAAGAAAAATCGTAGAGGAATATGAGGAGACGATAAAATTGATCAATCGCTTGAAAACCCTCCTCGCCAGTGAACGATTGATCCTTAATCTGATAAAAGAAGAACTCATTTCCATCCGAGACAGTTACGGAGACGAGAGGCAGACAGAAATCGTCGAGACCGCTCCAGAGATCCGGATTGAGGACCTCATCGCTGAAGAGGATATGGTCGTCACCATTACCCACACAGGATATATCAAGAGAAATCCGATCAGCCTTTATCGGAGTCAGCATCGTGGAGGAAAGGGAAAAGTCGGTATCAATGTCAAGGAGGAAGACTTCGTAGAAAATCTCTTCATCGCCTCTACCCATGACTACATTTTGTTCTTCACCGATGCCGGAAAGATTCATTGGATGAAGGTCCATGAGCTCCCACAGGCTGGCCGACTCACTCGCGGCAAGGCCATTGTTAATCTTCTTAACCTTGGTCCCGAAGAAAAGGTGACCGCCATTCTCTCTCTCAAAGATTTTGCCAAAGGGAAATTTATCACCTTCTTGACCAAACGCGGGGTGATCAAAAAGACGGCTCTTGAAGCCTACAGTAATCCTCGGTCCGGTGGGATTATCGCCATCAGCCTCGACGACCGAGACGAACTCATCTCAGCCAAACTGACTGACGGCAATCAGCATCTCTTTATTGGGACGAAATTTGGAAAAGCCGTTCATTTTCCAGAGGCTCAGATCCGAGAAATGGGCCGCACCGCTCATGGCATGCGAGGCATTCGAATTTCGAAGGACGACGAAGTGGTTGGAATGGAGGTCGTGGCCCCCCATACGCAAATCCTGACCGTCACCGCAAACGGTTACGGAAAACGGTCTCCTGCCTCAGAATATCGGGTTCAGAATCGCGGAGGCTCAGGAATTTTCACCGTCAAACGGACTCCAAAAACTGGGGACGTGGTCGGCATTAACACCGTCACGGACGAGGATGAATTGATGATCATCTCGAACAAGGGTAAGATCATCCGTCTGAATGCTGTGGATATCCCTGTTCAAGGAAGGAGCACCCAAGGGGTGAGACTCATCACGCTTGAACAAGCGGAACGAGTGGTCGCTGTGGCAATGTTGGCAGAAAAAGAATGAACTGCGGTCACTGGAGTTTTGCTATTTACCCCAGTAAAAAAATTACTTGAATTTTTTTTAAAATAGAGTTAGGTTATATTTATGAAGGTAGGAATGGTTCTAATTCCTCAAGTATTTTCCCCTCTTTAGAACTTAATTTCATTTATCCACATTTGTGGAAACATTGTGAAAAGAGACCTGTAACTAATTGAAAATAAAGATATTTTCTTTTTTGGATTGGCCTTATCCATTCCAAAAGTTACCTTCGGTCAACGCGCCAAGCCACCAAGGCCCAGCCCATGGATGATCTATGGTCTAGTGTGATCGATTCTTTAAAAGAGAGAGTCGGTCAACAGAATTTTGACATCTGGATTAAACCGATTCACTTTATCTCCGTCGATGGAGAAAAGGTGGAGTTGGAGGTCCCGAACCGTTTCTTCAAAGAGTGGCTCAACGAGCATTATTCTCCTTCTATTAAAGATGCAATCTCCGACTTGACCCAAAAGCCTTGCCATCTTCAGTTCCGAATCAGAAATGAAAAAATACCTGAGAAAGAATTCCTTCGTCCACCCGCCCAAACCAACGAATCCCCAATCATGCCTCCTTTCCAACCAATCTTTAATCCAAAGTATACGTTTGATAGTTTTGTCGTGGGAGCGAGCAACCAGTTTGCCAATGCCGCTTGTTTGGCGGTGGCCAATTTGCCCGCTAAGAATTACAACCCTCTCTTTATTTATGGAGGGGTTGGCTTGGGGAAAACCCATCTCCTTCATGCGATCGGGAACCATATCGTACAACATGGCGTTCTTCCCGATGTGAAGAAGATCTGCTACATCTCCTCCGAGGAGTTCACGAACGAGTTGATCAACTCCCTCCGATATGAAAAGATGGACGAGTTTCGAAATAAATTTAGAAGAATGGATATTTTACTCATTGACGACATTCAATTCATCTCTGGAAAAGAGAGAACCCAAGCGGAATTCTTCCACACCTTCAACTCTCTCTATGAAGCACGGAAACAAATCGTGGTCACCAGCGACAAGTTCCCCAAGGATATCCCAAATTTTGACAAATTTTGAAGAGAGACTCCGATCTCGATTTGAATGGGGTTTGATCGCTGATATTCAATCTCCCGATATCGAAACGAAGGTCGCCATTCTGAGAAAGAAGGCGGAAATTGAAAACATCTCTCTTCCCAATGATGTCGCTTTCTTTCTTGCATCACAAATCGATTCGAATATTCGAATGCTAGAAGGCTCCTTAATCCGAATCGGAGCCTTCGCCTCTCTCACCAAGACTCCTATTGATGTCCAACTGGCTAAAGAAGTTTTGAAAAATATCATTAAGCCGAAAGAAGAGTTCGTCTCCATCGACTTAGTGCAAAAGATAGTCTCTAATTTTTTTAATATTAAGCTCTCCGATCTAAAGGTGAAACGAAAATATAAAGGTTATGTGATCCCGCGCCAGATTGCCATGTACCTCTCTCGAAAATTAACCAATGCCTCCCTCATTGAAATTGGAGAAAAATTTGGAGGAAAAGATCATTCAACCGTTCTTCATTCTATTAAAAAAGTGGAAGGGAGAATTTTAAAGGAACCTTCGTTTAAAGACATGATTGAGAATCTGTGTAATAGAATCAAATCATAAATGGAGTTGAAATATTGTGGATCCATGAAGAAATGAGAGGGGATAAAACGGCAGTTTTAAGAAAAATAAGGGTATCCTCTCTTTCCTTTAATGAAATTCAACATTCAAATATTCTTCCATTCACATAAGTTAGCATCCTTTTCTTCATTTCCACAAGATCGGTTATGACGGCGGTAAATATTTTAAAGAGTATTATTAGGAGGAAACAATCATGAATTTTGAAATCGATAAGAGGGAATTCCTAAAAGGCTTAAGTTTAATGCAAAGCGTAGCAGGAAGAAGAACAACCCTTCCGATTTTATCCCATATCCTAATTGAAGGAGAAAAAGACTCACTTTATCTTACAGGAACAGACTTAGAAACAGGGATCCGAGAAGAGTTAATGGCCACCATTCATCAAGGAGGGAAGGCCTCCGTTTCTGCGAAAAAATTATATGAAATTGTAAGGGAATTATCTGAAGAAAGTATTCACATTAATAAGAGGGAGAACCATTGGATTAATCTTCATTGTGGAAAATCTATGTTTAATCTAGCCGGGTTAGATGCAGAGGAATTTCCTTCTCTTCCGAGCTTTGAAGACGCGGCTTTTTCACGGGTTTCAACCCAACTCCTGAAGGAGATGATTGAAAAAACTGTTTTTGCAGCTTCAAATGAAGAGTCTCGATACCATCTGAATGGGGTTCTGCTTTTGCAGAACAAAGAAGGGGAAAGGACAATCACAAGAATGGTTGCCACTGATGGGCACCGACTTTCTCTTATTGATCGTGAGAGCCGAACGATCCAGGGTATTGAAAAAGGAATTATCATTCCTAAGAAAGGAGTTTTGGAAATAAAGAAGATCATTGCAGATCGGGATGGGGAGGAGGAGATGGAGGTCTATTTTAATCAAACGCATGGTTTTTTTAAAATCGGTAAATCCGTCATGGTGATCCGACTTATTGATGGTGAATTTCCAGAATATGAGCAAGTGATTCCAAAAGGAAATGATAAAAGAGTTGTTCTGCAAAAACAGAAAATGTATGGTTCCTTAAGGCGTGTTTCGACAATGGCCAGTGAACGGGTGGAGGGGATTAAACTCTCCATTAAGAAGAATTCGATTGAACTCTCCTCTTATCATCAAGATTATGGTGATGCAAAAGAGGAAGTAGAGGTTGCTTATGAAGGACCTCCACTGGAGATTGGATTTAATGCAAGATACGTCATGGAGGCTCTCAATGTCATGGACATGGAAGAGGTCATTATGGAATTGAAGGATGAAGGGAGCCCAGGGATTCTGAAGCCCCTGTCTACGACAGAGCCCACCAATCAATTATGTATTATCATGCCTATGAGGATTTGAATTTCCCGTATCACTGAAGCGGATCTGTGAGTAAGAGCCGTCACTTGACGATGAACCCATCACGAATACACACTTCCACATTAAAGGAGATCCGACGAAGAGTATGACAGAAGAATACACAGCGGAACAGATCAAGATACTGGACGGATTAGCTGCGGTTCGGAAAAGGCCAGCGATGTACATCGGGAATACGGGAATCGAAGGCCTTCATCATCTGGTGCAGGAGTTAGTGGATAATAGTATTGACGAGGCGTTAGGCGGGTATTGTCAGCGAATTGAAGTGATCATTCATATCGACAGTAGTGTAACGGTCCGTGATGATGGCAGGGGCATTCCCGTCGATATCCACGAGAAAGAGAATCGTCCTGCCGTAGAAGTTGTCATGACCAAACTCCATTCCGGAGGCAAATTCGATAACCGTAGCTATAAGTGAATGCCCTATCCGAATATATTGAGTTGGAAATACGGAGAGACGGTAAGGTCTATCATCAGATTTATGAAAGGGGAGACGCCAAGACAAAGCTGAAGGTAATCGGAAAGACCCGACACACTGGGACTCAAGTTCATTTCAAACCAGACAGTGAGATCTTTGAAACGGTCAATTTCAGTTTTGACATCCTCTCCCAGCGTTTGAGAGAATTGGCCTTCTTAAACAAGGGGCTGTCGATTAGCATTGAGGATGAACGATCGGAGAAAAAGCACGAGTTCTTTTACAAAGGAGGGATCCTTTCCTTCATCGAGTACTTAAATAAGAATAAGAATTGTATTCATTCGAAACCGATTTACGTTCAAGGAGTGAAGAACGGGATCGACGTGGAGATCGCCTTCCAGTATAATGACGGGTATAGTGAAATCCTCTTCTCCTTCGCCA
>SMTZ1_10008915_pt1 | contig 10009 bp, 8 predicted proteins | sample DeeMarSWOR136_30_FD_25667 | JGI IMG/M metagenome (IMG submission 25667)
CCGAAGCCCGAGGGGTCAGGCGTGTATAGGAGTCCCACCCAGGTCAACACAATGAATGCCAGCACCGGCCAGAGCCAGCTTTCCTTGAAAAGAGACTTCAATCGAAAAAATGTTCCTGAGAAAAACCAAATCAGGGTGGCTAAAACCCCGAAAATGATTGGAGGGGACGTCCCTACAGGCATGGTCAAGAAAAGGCCCGCAAAACACCAGAACACCAATTCTTCCGCGCTAATCTCTCTCTTCCTCACAAACGCTGTAGCTGCCGATATCATTTTTATCCTGAACGTTTTCCCCGCTCTCCCCGGTTCAAGCGCCCACAGAAGAATCAATAATCCCGCCCTCTTCGGAGAGACCGGAAAAGCCCTTAACGGCCTTTATCCTTTCCTCAACCACGCTTCGTGAGAGCTCACCGTCCAGTCTTTCTTTCTCCCAATTCCTGGTGACTTCATGACACAAATGGTATTGCAACGCAAGATGCCAGAGATTTTTGACCCGGAGCCCAGCATGGAACAACCTGTAACAAATGTCGGAATCTTCTCTTCCCCAGCTGCCATCAAACACCTCGTCAAATCCGTCCACTTTCAAAAAATCCGACCGGAACATGGAGAGGTTGCAACCCCTTAGTGCGGTCGCGAATTTCTTAGGTCTAGCCAACAGCCTACCGAGCACAGGGGACCGCAAGGTATTTTTCCGATTTCCAAGACCCCTCAACCAGGTGGCCGGAGGTCTAAACCGCCCATCAGCCAAGACCTTTTTCGTGTAGGAATCGGGTAAGAGTGAACGCTTTCCCTGCAAGAAGACACCCTCTTGTGCCATGGAAAGATGATCGGCGACAAAATCTGGATGAAGGACGGTGTCTTGATCCACAAATATCAAATAGGGGTACTCCGAGTGCCTGACCGCCAGATTCTTGATCCTTGACTGCCGGACACCCTTGTGCTCATGACAAACATGGCGCCACTTTAGGTTTGACCGGCCAAGAACCTCCTTGACCACTTTGGCTGTTTCTGGACCTGAGCCATCATCAGCCACGATGACCTCTGACGGGCTCACTGACTGTCCCGAAATAGAAAAAAGTGTAACCCTCAGCGCTTCGGGCCAGTCGTATGTTGTTACGATGACGGCGCATGCCAGCTGATTTTCGCTTCCTGTCCGATCCCGCGCCCTTCTCATCGCCCACTCGCCTACCTTGTCCCGCCTCTACCCTCTCTCTGCTTCATACAAGAGAGAGGAATAGAGTGCTTCATATCGCTCGACAATTTTCGAGATATCAAAGTGCTCTTGAATTCTCTTCCTTGCGGCCTTACCCAATTCAGATCTTCTATCCCTGCCCAAATCAAGCAATTTTCTCCACGCTCCTGCCAACCCTTCCGAATCTCTGGGCTTCACAACAAACCCTGTCTCCCCGACAATAAATGCGGAGTCCCCTACGTCGGTAACGACACAAGGGGTTCCGCACGCCATGGCCTCCCCGATCACATTCGAGAAACCTTCGCCGGAAGAGACGGAGCAGGCGATGTCTAAGCCTGCTGTAATTTCCACTACATCAACTCTTTCCCCCAGAAGGTGAAAGTTGTTTGAGGAAGTTTTCGGAATTCTTGTAGTGAGTCCCCTGTTTCTCCAGTCTATGTCCCGTCCCACCATGACAAAATGAACATCCCTTCTCTCTTGGAGCAACGAGCAGGCCGCATCAAGAAACGTGGGATGATCCTTCATAGGATCAAACCGCGCTACATATCCAATCAAAGGCGAGGTGCTTTCAGAGTCAAGCCCTAATTCCTGCAGCAGGCTGACCCTTGACCGAGCATCGGGCTTGAACCTGCTCAAATCAAAGCCATTGGGAATCACTACCCAGCGCCTGCTTCTGTAACCTATCTTTTCGTGGTAATTAAGCCCCTCCCTCGAATTCGTAACAACCACATCAGGGAACCCTGAAAGCAAAGCACACAGTTTGATCGTCATGCGGGTTGTCAGACTGTAGCTGGCGAGATTCATGTTCGAGCACCGGATGTTCCAGCAAATGTGCTCAATGCGCCCCAGTTTTCCAAACAGAAGACCTACAAGGTCCGCATGATACATCCATGTCTGCAAGATGTTAGGGCGCAATAAGCTAAGAAGCTTTCGTAACCTGCTCAGACCCCGAATCGTCACACGCCCTCTGGGCATGTTTAAAGCGTACACCGGAATCCCGTGTTCCAAGATCCTTTGCCCTACAGGACCCATTTCTGCAAGGCAGATGACGTAATTCTTGAACCGATCGATGTCCATTCGGGACAAGAGCCTGAGAAGCATCATTTCAGCTCCACCCACGTCCAGCGTCGTGATCAGGTGGAGAACGGAAACGCTTTTCTTTTCATTCACGGTACTGGCTACTCAGTGCTCCGATTCGCAAATACGGTATCGTATCTCAGGATCTTAAACTTGAGCAATGGCTCTTTCAGCACTAAGTCCTGGGGGAGAAACTTCTTCACGTCCGTGTTTGTTCCGTGGCCTCATGGTCGCTATCAAGCCTTGTTCAGGACAACATTGTAGTGTATTGCAAGGATGGAACGTATGAATGGTATTTTGCAGAAGAGCTTTTCAAATTTCATCAAATTTATATGACGGGCATCTGCAAATTTGCCCGTCCTCACGCCTCCAATTCTGAAATACCTCACAGACATCAGTCTCATCCCATGGATGCGGAACAATCGAACGACCCTGCCGGCTGTGAGAATTCTCTCATTTCCATAGGGGATTTTGTGTCCTGTTGGAGCACGATTTTCCTTGATGGTCTGAAATCCCCTCATCCCTAGGAACCACCATTGGGTGAAGGGGTTGAATGCGTTGACCTCACTGACAATGAGCACCCCGCCTTTTCTGACGAGCTCCGCTATCTTCCGGCACACCGCCAGGCGAGGCTCCATGTGGTGAAGCGCCTCTTCCAAATAGACAAGATCAAACTGCCTCTCTGATGCCAGTTGTGCGACATCGGCCAATTTGTATATACAGGACAAGGTTCTCCCCAATTTCTTCTCAAGAACTCCCTGTCGCTCCCTAGCGCATGCTAGCCTCTTCTCCTTGATATCCACTCCCACAACTTCCGCGCGATCTCCGAGCTTGACAGCACAGTAAAGAGAAACCGTTCCCGTGCCGCACCCCAGATCCAAAATCCTCACTTTTTTTTCGCCCAAGGCCCGCAGCGTTTCTTCCAATTCCATGTGCCGATCAACCCAGGTCTGCCGCAAGTAGCCTTTGAATTCCTTTAGGTAGTTTATATAGTACTCCTTAAAAACCCTCGAGGCCTCCCCTTTGAGCACGCGTGCGCTGAGCCACCACGCAAGAAAGCTCCCCAGATCACCGAAAGTATCTTGATCAGTTTTTCGCTTTTCTGCGTTTCTCGGCAACATACATGATGTCCAGTAATTTCTCGCTAATGACACCCCAACTGTAATGTTTCACCGCAGCCTCACGCCCATTCCCTCCCAGTTTTTTTGATAATTCCGGATTTCTCATCAAGTTCATGAGAGCTTCCGACATTGCATCAATGTCGCCGGGTTTAACGATGACCCCGCATTCGTGGTGCCCTATGATGTTTATTAGGTTTCCTACATCGGTCGTGACCACCGGTTTTCCGCATGCCATGTATTCAAAAATCTTTAGTGGGGACAGACCAGTACGATCATTTCTTGCTCTGTCAAATAAAGCAAGACAGGCCGTAGCCGTACCGATGTAGAGAGGCACCCGGCTGTACTTGACTTTTCCCACAAATGTCACATTCCTTTCCAGGCCTTTTCTTGCCACCATACTTTCCAGGTCACCCCTCTCGGGCCCATCACCGATGACAAGGAGCATGATGTTGGCCTCTTGTCGTATCAACCTCTCGATTGACAAAATCGCGTTCTCGATACCGTGCCATTTTTTCAACGACCCGACGAAAACAAAGTATATTTTGTCAGGGTCAAAGCCTAGCTCGCGGCACGCATCTGCCTTTTTTATTGGCCTCGAGACTTCTACGTTGGCGCCATTAGAGACAACATACGTCTTCTCTTTTGTTTCGGGATATCTGTCGGCCAAGTATCCTCGAATTTCATCCGTTACGGTCACAATAGCATCAGCAAGCCCATAGCACATACCATGCAGCGACTCACTCAACCAGATCTTCCATTCGGCCATTCCGTATAGCCTTTTCTGTTCACTATCGATCCCATTTACTTCAGCGATATAGCGAACGCCCAATCTTTTCATAAAAAACAAAGTAATAAATTCCAACATCGATTGTCTTGTATATACGATGTCTATTCTCTTTGACGAAAAGTGCTTCAGAAGATAAAAAATGCTCACCATATTGTACATAATGGTGAGCAGAAAACTCTTCTTGAGCCGCAAAGTCTGCATTTTGACTATCTGAATGCCGAGTCTCTGCGAATGCTTTCCATCCATGTTTGGGACAAACAGGGTGACGACATGGCCGAGTTTATTCCAAGCCTCGCACGTCTCAAGCACATGCCGCGTCTCTGCAGCTTCCGCTGAAATGTCAATGATCCCGAGGTAAACGATATTCACACTTTCCTCAGTACTCGAGCAGCCCTAAAAGACCGTCTTGATGTACCAATAATCAACCTCCAGCTGCCACAAAGGTCCTAGTGCGTATATGGGTGAATGTTTTTCTCCCCTGGAGGTCAAGAATTTTCTTCCGCTACTGCATCTCTGTCATCCGGACAGACCTTACTCTTCATCCTCGAGCTCGTCCTCATCCTCCTCCTCTGCACCCGCTTTTCGCTTCTTTTTCAGGATCCCAAGGTCAAGTATTTCCTCCACTTCACTGCGCACATCAGCGATCCATTCAGGCGAACCAAGCCCAAGAAGTTCCTCCTCCGTGGCCACGGCCACTCCGTCTTCACCATAGGCCCGCACCCCAGAAATATCCTCATTGAACACCAGAACCACTATCTTGTCCTTAAAAAGATCCAAGTAAAACCTTGCAGATCCCTGACCCAACAGACCAAGGGCTTTTGCCTCCACTAGAACCCAGCGACAATCGCTGTTAGCGGCCGAGATCAGGCTGAGCGCGAATTTTAGCGTGGGCTCCAGCCTGTCCCAGTTCTTGGGCTTGATCTGTGTATCGAGATTTCCGGGAAGTTGTTCTTGCATCTTGTGCCAAAGCTTCTCATCAGTAAACCGGGCCTTGAGATCCGGCCAGGAGGCACGATCATCCAGACCCAAGACCTGACGCAAAGACGTATCCGGGCAACTGTGTCGCCTGGTAGCGAACCGCATGGAATACAAGGCACTTTTGAAAACTCCCTCCGAATCGCCCAAAAGCGATCTGGTAATGGAGGCCAATGTATAGCGATTGAGCGCCAATGGTGTGACCAGCGCCAAACGCGATCCTTTTTCAAGAATCAATCTATCCTGTGAGCCCACCAGCCTCTTCATCCCTACGTGTAACTCGTACCTCTCTAAAGGGGTATAACCGTCACGACCATCGGATTTTAAGCTATGGACAAACAGATAATACCTGCGCACTTGGGGATAGAACCGACTGATTGAGGTCACCAAAGCAAATGAGTTCTGCAGATTGGCCATGGCGAATCTCAGGGCTACTATATAGACAACAAGTCGGCCCCAGCCCGATCCTCTGCTGATGATGTTCCCGCCCATGACCGTGAGAATCATCGCCAACACGACGGCAATGAATATGCCGCTCACTAGCCGGCTGTTCTCCACGGCTCTTAGTCTCCCTTCGTAGGCGTCCAGTCGTTTTTTGGCTGCTCCCGAAAAGTACGTCCGCTCAACCAAGTCCTTTGCTGTGCCGCTCTCGGGTTGTTGCTTGAAATGTTCTATCAGCCCCCGCTGCTCTAGGCTGGCCACACGGGCCAACTTTTCAAACCGCTGGGAATGGCCGGCCCCAGTCCGGCTGACCCGATACTGGAAGTAGGCGAAAATCGCCATCATCATTATAATGAACAGTGTGAGAACCGGCTCCAGATAAATCAGCCCCCCAAAGGCCACTGCTAGCGTCAAGGCCGGTATGTTAAGATTTAGAAGCATACGCAGAACGCGATTGCAAAAACGCGAATCCATCCGCACCAGTTTAAAGAGATATTTGTTTTGACTCATATCATGAGCCATCGAACCGAATACATCGATGTTCTCGCTTAGCAGATGGTAAACGCGCTTGGCGCAAAACTCTTCGTACTTCCGGCCTAGAGCCAGAGCGGACCTTCTCGAGTAATAAATCGACGCAGAAGCGAGCATGAAGGAGACCATTATCCCAAAACTTACCCCCACCAGAAGCCTTACTGAGATTCTAGGATCAAACTCATAGCCCCAAAAGAGTATCAATTCACCCGAGGAAAAATGCCTGGCGTAATAGATGATCAGGGCAAAAACTTGGACCTGAAAGGACACGCCTAGAAATCCTGTTGCAAGGATTAAAAAGGACAGGCCCTTGTTCCTCCAGAGAGAGTCGGGGATGAGCCAGCACAGAAACGAAGAGTAAGATTTGATTCTCTTCGGTACAAGTCCAAAAAGCTTTTCTGTATGAATAGCCATATTCAATTTACAGCCCAACTCATAGCGGATCTTGTCTCTGTTTTGTCATTGCGCAACATTTAGTGACAATGGCTAAATGATACACAGCCTCCGTGAGGCATTCGATGAAAGTGTCCTTGTCACCGTAGCACGTCGCTACTTTTTTTACAGACACTGCCGGTATTGCTGCCTTGGTAATCCGCGTCAGTATAATCCATGTGCAAGCCTCCCGTCGTTGTGTTTGTTCTTAAACTTTTCATTCCCGGATCTACACAGTTCTCAGGCGCTTGCCGCACAATGCCAACAACAATTCCTTGAAGTGCAAGTTTTTTCTCTTCAGGCTGGCCCGTTAACCTGTGTCGCCTGCCGGAATAAGCACTTCATGACGACCGTCAATCATGCCGGAGAGGAAGTTCCCGTCCAAAACCTGTCTGAGATTTGTCTTTTCGGCAAGATGCGGATAAGAGGACAAGCAGCCAAAATGAGCATTCACATAGCAGATAGCTGATGAATAACGTCTTTGTAGCCTGTCAATTCAAGGCTTTCCCATAAATCAATCTTGTCGAACGCTTTCCGCCAATTTTTGTTTGTTGGCGAGTAACAATTCATTTGCGGACGAATATTTTTCGCACCCCAATCTAAAACCGCTTGCGGCAAGTTTTTTGAGAAGAGTGAGTAGAGTTTGCGAATGGTCTTTTCAGATTCAAATAAGAGATCTTCATGGTGTATTATACTATAATTTTTGCCAAATAGTCTTGCTCCTTCCAGGTGCGTCTGCATAACTTTGTACTTCCATATTATGAGAATCCGTTCGAAATCTTTACATCCCTTCACGCCTGAGTACTCGGGAGTATCTAATAGGTATTCGGAAAAGGCATAGCTCGACCAAGAGGAACGTGTTGAAGCCCGGCCAAAAAAAGCTTCTTCGTTTGGAAACTTATGCCTGTTGCGTTGATTCTTCCCAAAAAGATATGAAGTGGTCACAGCGCGTGGATCCCGAACAACATGTATTAGCTTTGCGGTCGGATCAACTTCATGAAGTATCTTAACCTTGGAATGCATTCGCGTAAATTTCACTAATGTGTCCGCTGCCTGTGATATGATAAATCTTATGTATTCCTTTGCGTAGTCGGGAAGATCCGCCTCAAATTCTAAAGCCGCGGCTCTAGGGGCACCATAGTTGAGGAGACCGGGGTCAATCTTTAAATCAAAATTGGCGATAAACCCCTCTCGTATCGAACGGACTTTCTCAAAAAAATCGACTGAATGAGCGCCACTGCCTCCACCCGACGTTGTTTTTGCAGCGGCAAATGGCTCATAATAACAATCAAAACGCCCATCTTCCCAAAATAGGTCAAAAAATACAGTAGTACCAGATCGCCGCATGCCTTGAATAAAAATGTTCATCGCATTGCCATTCCAACGAGTCGTTGTTCACAAAATTTGACAGCTTTTAGGATATCAAGCCAGCGAGGCAAGAACTCCATTTAATCACATCTCAATAACTCACTTATCTATACACATCCTCTCTTGCCACCAGGATTTCATCTTTGAAAACTTTTAAAATGCTTCCTGCACCTATCGAGAACTATTCCAGATACCCCCAGAATTCGTTGTACTCACACATGAGGCTGAAGACCTTTTGAGCCTCTGCCACCAGTGCTTTATCCATCTCCCACCGCCATCGGTTAATCCGCTTTTGAGTAATGGAGTTACCATGAACCTCGAATTCTTCAATTCTATTTGGATTTTTGGCGTTAAAAGCGCCGATCATCCCGATAGAAGGGGCTTTGCTACAAATAAACCTTCTCACATTATCAATCACGGAAGGATTTTTGCAGAGGTCCTCATATCTTACCTTTAAACAATCTGCCTTACCGAACATCTCCTTCTGGTAACCGAATTCCCTCTTCAAATCTTCGACGACCCTTTCCGCGGAGTATTCTCCCGTCCACTTTCCCTTCCCACTCTTCACTCTATAATGAAGTGATATGTATATGTCTCTCGGATCCCGTGCAGTTAACAACACCTTCATCTCTGGGAACTGCTTTAAATATTTCCGCCACCCTTCATGCCGAATTTCCTTAACGCCGATCTGGGCAATGTGAGATCCGATCTGCGGAATCAGTTCTTTCTTGAACGCGTCCAACAGAAATTTCCTTTGCCGACCAGACCATTTTTCTTTGAAACCCAGAAGGTCAATTCCGTATTTCATGAAGATCTCAGCATCACCCGCCTTCATGGAAAACCGATCCCTGCCCAAGTTAGGCTCCCGAAAGATAAAACAATAAGGAAGCAACGTCAAAGCTTCACTCAAGGCTGTAGAACCCGTCCTCCGTAAGGACGCGATATAAACAAACGGTCGTTCGCGATTCATCATAATACTGGCCATCACCGCTTAGACCCAAGCCGTGAGCCCATGAACACACACTGCCACATCTTCTGAATATTGAAAAACATCCAGAAGCTTTCCAGTTTCTACATCAATTTCAACCACGGTTGCCGGGGAAAAACCAACCAGTATTCTTTTTTCATCAATCGGGCTTAGGCCACGCACAAAAATAGTACGCGTACTTTTGTTAGCCATACTTTTCGATGCTTTGTATATCGCCTTAACTTCACCGTGCTTCAATAAAAATAAATCCCCAATTTTTCTGCCATCCTTTGAAAACACAGTCACCCTTTTACCACGGGAATCATTGATAAGAATTTTGCCGCCAAGGAATACGAGGTTGTGACAACCAATCAAAGAGGAATCCTCAATGATTATTTGTTGTCTGGTGACATTATAGACAACCCCTTTACGATTCAAGAGTACGTACATCTGATCATTATCGAAGGTGACCGCATTTAAATGCGTGTGGTTTGGATTGTTTTGTTGTTCTTCGTGCAGCCAAAGAGTTCGATTGTCCTGTGATTTATCGATAACTAATGCTTCTAATGACAAAAGTTCTTGCAAATGACGGTTCTCTCGGGGCCACCAACTGTCAATTCTAACGCCGCGATTATTTATTCCAACAACCGCATCAATAGCGGTTGATGCAACCCACAAAGTATTGTCACGCTCTCGTCTGCATACTTCGTGTATTCCAACAAATAGATGGTCGCTGACTATACCCACCTGATTGAGTTGCTTATCAAAGACCAGCAGTGAATGATATGTCGCGGCATACAGCAAGTTATTGTATTTTGTAATTCCCCTTCCTCCCCTCCCGTTTCCGCGGGGATTTGGGTCTTTAAACAGGGGTTCTGGAGGCCTCATTACCCTTTTTCCTAGAATCTGTTTTGTTTCCCAATCTACCCGCACTATTTCACCCCCAACCTCCAAAGGAGCCTTACGTACGACAGTAGTAAAATACACTTCCACAACATCCCCCAATTCTTGAACGCTTTGAATTTCCCACTTATTGAGGAGAGCAAAATATTGTTTGCATTTCCACGGGTCATGGGGCTTTTCTTACGTTCCGAGGCTCCCGGCCTGGTCTTTTCAGTG
>SMTZ1_10010465_pt1 | contig 10009 bp, 8 predicted proteins | sample DeeMarSWOR136_30_FD_25667 | JGI IMG/M metagenome (IMG submission 25667)
TTTAGAAATCACAATTTTGCATTTGATAATGAATTTCAGCAACGAATTGCTGATTTAATTATAAATGAAGTTGAAGAACAGATTTCTAATTCTATTTCGAAAAGTTCAATAAATAATTTTGAAAAATTAGATGAAAAAATTAGAATCGAAGATCAATATTGTGATGAAGTAGAAAAAGAAAATAGTAATCTAAAAATTACTTTCGTTTTTACAAATAAGAAAATACAACCATTAAAATTAATTCAGATGCTTAAATTAACTGGCGAAGTAGAGAAGTATACTCAATTACTGCATAAAAAAAAGCTTAAACAGTATTCTAAGATAATCCCTCAAATTATCTTTATATCTCTGTTTGGTTTTGAAGCTTCAGTAGGAGACTATCTAAGAGATAATCTTCATGGAAAATTAAATAGAAATATATCAATCTTTGTTGTCCCGCCTATCGATAAAAAATTATGGAATAATTATTTTATAAAAAATTTACCGGAAGGTAGTAATGATTATAAAAAACATAACTCGGGAATTAATTTCGAAGGGTATAATTATTTGAGAAGGAATGGAGCAGCTAATCAATTACAAGTAAAAAGAATGGAGACTTTCTATAAGGATTTAAGGGAAACTAAAGAGATCTCAGACCATAATTCTCAAGAGTTAAATAATTGGGCAGATGTCTTGAGCATTAATGATTCTCCTACACTATTGGATTTAGAAAAGTCAAGAAAAAAAATTAAGGAATGTCTCAATAATGTTTATTAAATTTCTTCTGGTCATAACTTTTCGTATTTATTAAATGAGGTAGATCATATTATTCAAATAATATCCAAGTAAATACCTCAATAACATTTTAATTCGTGAAACGGGTAATATTCTTTAAATATTCATATCAAATATATGATTCGAGATTTCATAAAATTATGATATCGCCTAAAAAAATATAAAGTTTATACTATTCTTGGAAGGATGGAAAAGTATAAATTAATTTATTTGGTCTTCAGTATTTATATTTATAAACATAACTACAACTAAAAGATAGTAATATAATCAATATAACAAAGAGAAGTATTTTTTTAAAATTGCATATAGTTGGAAAATATAGTCTGTTTGAAATAAGACAAATTTTACAAAAATTATAAAAGAAGGTTTTATAACATGAATAACAAAAGGATGAAAACTATTTGTTTTATGGTACTATTGATGATGATATTAGGTATCACTACATTAACAAAGAATACCATGAACCTGAACAGATTTAATGATGATAGAAATGCGGATCGAGAGTTAAGAGATGCGGGGAGTGCCCTCTGGAGTTATTATACTGAAGGTACCGTTACATCTGTTGCGGTTTCATCAGACGGGCAGTATATCGTTGCTGCAGCTGGGAATAATTCAATATATGTATTTAACAGATCAAGTGCCACACCACTCTGGAGTTATTACTGCGGAAATTATTGTCCCACTGTTGCGATCTCAGCGGATGGACAATATATTGTTGCTGGTAGTGTGAATAATAATAATGTTTTTTTATTTAATAGAACGAGTTCTACACCCCTTTGGATCTTTACCGCCGGAGGTACTGTATATTCAGTTGCAATTTCGACGGATGGACAATATATTGTTGCTGGAAGTTTTGATGATAAAGTGTATTTCTTTCATAGATCAAGTCCTACACCCCTCTGGAATTATACCGCTGGAAGTAGTATAACCTCTGTTGCGATTTCAGCAGACGGGCAGTATATTGTCGCTGGAGCTGGAACTCCAGATAATTCTATACATGTATTTAACAGAACAAGCTCAACACCGCTTTGGAGTTATACCACCGGATATATTGCATCATCAGTTGCGATTTCAGTGGACGGACAGTATATTGTAGCCGGAAGTAATGATGATAATGTATATTTATTTAATATAACGAGCTCTACGCCAATCTGGAACTATACCCTCGAAGATCGGGCATATATAGTTGCAATCTCGGCGGATAGCCAATATATCGTTGTTGGAAGCTGGGATGATAATGTGTATTTATTTAATAGATCAAGTCCTACGCCCCTCTGGAATTATACGACGACAGGAGATGTAGAAGCTGTAGCGATTTCGGCGAATGGTCAGTGTATTATTGCTGGAAACAATAATTATTATGGATATGTATTTGGAAGGGAGAGTTCTACGCCACTTTGGACTTTTAGCTGCGGATGGATGACATATTCAGTAGCCGTTTCGGTGGATGGGCAATATATTGTTGCCGGAGGCTGGGATAATTATGTGTATTTATTACATAATTTTCCTCCTAACATGCCTACAAATCCATTACCTACGAATGGAGCAACCGGCGTATCGATAAATCCTACACTGATCGTTAATGCATCCGACCCCGATGGTGACGACTTAATAGTCACTTTCCATAATGCCTCCGATGATAGCGTGATCGGTACGGATACGGTTTCGGGAGGAAATGGGACCGCCTCAGTTGATTGGCTTGGATTATCTGAAAATACCGGATACATGTGGTATGCAATTGCTAGTGATGGTTCTTTATCCAATCAATCTGCAACGTGGTCATTTACCACTGCAACTAATAACGCACCTAACATGCCGACAAACCCAATACCTGCGAATGGAGCTACTGGTGTATCGAATAGTCCCACACTGAGCGTGTACGTTTCAGACCCCGATGGTGACGACTTAATAGTCACTTTCCATAATGCCTCCGATGATAGCGTGATCGGTACGGATACGGTTTTTGGAGGAAGTGGGACCGCCTCAGTTGATTGGCTTGGATTATCGAGAAATACGACCTATTATTGGTATGTTATTGTTAGTGATGGTTCTTTATCCAATCAATCCATGACATGGTTATTTATAACAAGAGAAACTAGTTTTGATGATGGAGAGGAGGTAATACCAAGTTATCCTCTTATGATTTGCGTGTCCGTAAGTGTTATCACGATAATTCATCTAATTATTGTTGTTCGGAAAAAAATAAGGTAAACCAATGTCCAATATAGAATTCAAGTAAATTTATAGATTTTCAAGTCAGTATTCTGTTTTTTTTTAATAATAACGAGCGCCAGCTAAATTTAGGTTTAAATAAATTATTAATACTTCCTAAATCTATTGGGAGTTTCCATTCTCTTCAGTTTCTAGATATCTTTGAAAATTTAAGATTTATAACACTTCCCGAGTCTATAGATAATCTCAAAATTGATAATAAAAACACAGGAAAGCCTGACCAAATTTTAGGAATAGAAAGAGAAGATCATGAAACACGAATTACAAATATCCTAACATCTAGTTCACAACCTATAATCGTACCAAAGGTGATTTCAATTGATATACCAGATACAAATAAAGCAGTGGTTGTTATTAAGATTAAGGAATCTCTTGAACCTATAATGGATACTCCTAGTAATAGATTCTACATTCGCATAAATGATCAATCACTTCCAGCAGACTATGGAATAGTGAAGACACTATTCAACAAGGAGATATACCAGACAGAAAAAAGAATACAAAGGATTTTTGATATTATAAAGCAATTTCTTGGTGAAATGGTAATAAGATCAAGTCAAAGGAGAAGTGAAAAAATAGCATATGAAATCTGTCTAAATGAGATAATTTTAAATGTGCATTTTATTAAGTTTTCGTGAAATAACCGCTATTAATCAAACAAAATTTTTACTTATATAATCAATATTTTTATACATCTTAGAAATTCTTTTTATGGAATTGCCTTTTCAATAACAATTAAAGTTTAAATACAATAATTTTTTAAATAACAAGGTATGCTGTTATTTTCTATTCTATTTCTAATATCAGGGTTTTTTGGGTTATATTTTGGTGCTAAGTTTGTCATAATCAGCCTTGAAAATATTGCAGATCGCTTAAATATTAGTCATATAATGGTAGGGTTAACAATTTTATCGATAGGGACGAGCTTACCTGAAATTGCTGTAAGTATAATGGGGGCTATTGATAAGATTTTTGGTATCGATCCTAACATTGATGGAATAGTTATAGGAAATAAAGTTGGTTCTTTTATGACTCAAATCACTTTGATTATTGGAATTTTAGCAGTAAGCCAACCGATTTTCGTTAGTAAATGGGAATTGAGAAGAGAAGGACCTATGCTCTTTATTTCTGTATTGACTTTTCTTTTTTTCTCCTTGGATGGAATTCTTACTCAATTTGAAGCCCTTTTAATGATAATAATATATTTTATTTATCTAATTTTTGTAATTTGGAGTGAGAGACGTTTACAAAAAATTAAAATAGAATCTAAGTATCTTGAAAAAGAACGTATAGATGCTGTAAGTTTTGAACCAGTTAAGAGTCCTCGTAAAAAATCATCAACACCTAGAGATATAGGTATTTTTCTTGTTGGGCTTACTATTTTAGTAATCTCAGCAGAGATCACATTACTTTCAGCGCATGATTTATCAAAAGAATTTCATATTCCTGAAAATGTGGTGGGAATATTAATTGTTGGATTTGGCACAAGTTTACCGGAACTTGTTGCTGACTTGACCGCTATTAGGAGAGGATCATTCGGAATCGCGGTAGGGGATATATTAGGTTCCAATATATGCGATATATTATTAGCCACAGGATCAGGTGCAATACTAATTAATTTTAATGTTCCCCTGATAATTCTGGTTTTTGATATACCTGTTCTATTCTTGGGGCTAATTTTAGCTATTTATTTCTTATGGACTAAGAAAACACTTAAAAGATGGGAAGGAAGTCTATTAATCGGATTTTATGGCGTTTATGTTATTTTAAAATTAGTAATGTTTCAAATTTAGACTATTCTATTTTTTTTAATTATAATTTTCAAAGATAACCTATAACCCGACCATTTCAATGCTTTTATCCCATAATTTTTTAGCAAGCGTCTCATTGTAGGAATCTTCTGATGATTTTTGCTCTTGTTTATTAATAAAATACTTCCCAGTTATCCCTTCTACCTCTGGGGAGGATGCTAAATATATCGAAGTTTCAGCTCCTTTTTCAGGTTTTTTGAAAAAGCGTCTTACTATACCTTTTTTAGGCTTGGATCTATCTACCCCTAAATTCGTGTTTACAACTCCAGGATGAACAGTGTTCAAAGTGACCCCTATGCCTTCTAATCTTCTACTAAATTCATAGGATGTTAACATCAGAGCTAATTTTGAATCTCCATACAATCCCATAAATCGACGTTTTTTATGCTCACCTTGTAGGTCCTCAAAATCAACTGTTCCATATTTATGTGCAGCTGAAGCTACATTTATTATTCTACTTGGGGCGCTCTTTTTCAATATATCGAGTAATAGACTAGTTAATAAAAATGGTGCTAAGTGATTTACCGCAAAGTTCATCTCGAAACCATCAACCGATGAAACTCGCTTTGAGAGCATGACTCCGGCATTATTTATTAGCACATGCAGATTCTGATACTTATTCTTGAACTCAGTCACCAAATTTCGAATTGACTCCAAGGAGGATAAATTGCATAAAAATAAATCCATGTTATTGTTTCCTGTTTTTTCAATTATCTCTTTTAACGCGGGTTCTCCCCGCTCCTTATTTCTACAGACAATCACTACAGTTGCATTCATTTTTGCTAATCCTATAGCCGTCGCTTTTCCAATACCCGAATTTGCTCCGGTGATCATACAGATTTTTCCTTCCATACTCATATCTTTATATTCAACTCAATCTTAATATAATTTTTATAAGAATTGATATTAGTAAATCATTCATATTTTATCAAAATAATATCTATTTCTTATAAATCAATCTTTGAACAACCGTTGAATTTGAACCTAAAAAAACATCATGTATTATATTTCTTTCTTAAGAGAATCCAAGATACTATTCCCATTACACCTAGAATTAGGAATATATCATAACTCGTGATCACAGGATCTCTTGTCGTATCATTTGATATCCAACCGGTATCTCCAGCGTTCCAAGTTTTTAATTCTATTGTCCCACCCATGGGGGCTAAATCGAGATTTTCATTTGGCCAAGAAGTTAATTCATATTCATCTCCTGCCCCACAAAAACCTATAAAGTGCTTGAAGTATATGAGCATATTCTAAATGGTGATTTAAAAGAACTAACATTAAATTATATCAAAAGATATAGATGGGAGAATGTTAGAGGATATTCATGGATTCAAAAAAATATGAAAAAGACACCAAGAAAATTGAGAGGTTATTATTAGTATAACTTATTGAGATACTCTAGAATAATTTGTAATAAAATAACTTATTTTATATCAATAAATTATATTGAAATGATCATCAAAATCTTTTTAGGCATCATGCTTATTCTATCCATTTGTGTCCAATACTAGACATTTTTGGATCTTTTTGAATTTAAATGATTTTATACCAGGAGAAAATATGTTAAATTTGTTGTTTAAACAATAGATAACCCAAAAATTATCCTGATTAATGGTATGCTTAATGAGATGAGTGGGGACAATATCACGAAGATGGATCTTTTAATTTTATTTGGAAAATCATAACTCCAAGTTCCAAAAGCTCTTACTGTTTCTATATTACTTTCTAACCGCGAGATATCTTTTAGAATTGCTCTCCTTGAATCCCATTCAGCTTTATCTTTGAGAAGATCTTGATTAATCATTGAAGCATAATATAGGTATTCAAGACGGGAAGCCAGAGTATAATACACATCGATTAATTCATTTTTAAACTCCTTCAATATTCTATGGATGTATAACTGGGGAAAAATGAAAATTACAACACTGACAAAAATTAATATAATTGATAATATAGTAAATGTGTTAAAATAAAAAAGAGTGAGAGGACTTTGGATAGAATTTAATGATAATAATACGCTAATTGACACCTGAAAAAGAATTAAAAACAAAATAATTGTCAGTGCGATTTTAAATAAAAACTCTCCGATCTCTCTATTGGCTCGTTGGAACTCAAAATAAGTTTTTCCAACGAATTTTATTTCTTTTTCAGGAGCTCTTTTAGTTTGTGTGACTGGGTTCTCATGATAAGTAAAAGCGTCTATTACGTTTTCTACAATAGAGATCAACATATTTTTATATTGATTTATACTAAGGCTTTTTGGATCACGACCTAGGCTTCCTAGCTGAAATAACCCATAAATCAGTGCTCCAAAAAAGGTTATCATCTGAAAGATAATTAAGTCTATTCCTAGATTCCGCATAAAGTTAAAAATTGTCGTCCACTCTGGTAAGGGTGCGAAAAGCATATTAAGATAAAAAGGTAAATTACTCAAAAGAATAACATCAAAAATTAATTTAGCAATGAATCCGAAAAATCCAAAATATATCCACCACGCACTATAAATTTTTTCAAATGAACGAACAGAAAATTTAAGAAATTCAAGTTTATTTGTAAACAGATTCATAATTTTTATTCTCTCCTCTCCATATGGTCTTAAAAAGCTATCAAATTTGGTAAGTGAATACCCAATTAATTTTGTCAGGAATATAGTAAGGAAGGTAAAGAATAAGTATAACCAAAAATCATTCCAGAAGGCAATTCCTGCAAATTCTGGGTATCCGGCAGCAAGATAGGATAAGGGATAGGCAATAAGTGGGATACCAAAAAAAATTACTGCCAGTATAATTGTAGGTTTTAATTTCCATCCTATACCCGTTTTTCTAAACGGTGACCAATCATCACGAGGAGCAGTTTCATATCTCCAAGCGTAATGAAAAGGTTTTTGCGGAACCAATTTTACAGTTCCTCGTATATCAACTCCGTATTTTTTGTCATCTTCTCTTTTTTTTATATAATCATCAAATGATTCACTATATTCCAGCCTTATCTCGTGGAGTTCTTTATCTCTCTTCCTCATAATGAACAAACTTAATATAGATAATTTTGGATTTACACTATTTTTAAATCTCAGATATATATAAAAATTTTGAGGTAACTACAATATATCTAGAAATTATTAACTTCAAAAATGGAGTTTATCTATGATTTTAATAAATCATAGATTGAAGAAGTGTTTGAAAATGGAGATCTGAAACAAATCACTTTAGATTACATGAGAAAATATGGTTGGGAAAATGTCCGAGGATATGCATGGAGTGTGTGGAATTTGAAACATCCACCAAAAAAATTAACCCAGGATCGAGCACAGTTGTACTTAACCTATCAAATATAAATATTTTCAACATTTTTTATGTGTATTAGAAAAGTTACGATGAACTAATATTAAAAGGAAGAAAATATGTTGAATTATATGATAGATATTTTAATTTACTGAATATTTCATAAAGTTAACCTCTCAAAATCCTTTCTAATATACATGTGGACATCTTTGTTTTTATTAAATAAAGAGAATAATTTTTTATTCTTGCGAAGAAGATATTCCTTATTATGGAAGAGATAATCTTTTATGTGGGAATAATTGTATTTAGTTTCACTAGCTTTATGTTCTTTATTTTTAAAAAAATGAACCCAAAAGTAGCTTCACTCAATATGATTGTAAATTTCACAACTATTGCTTCCTACATTCTCATGGTAAGTGGATTAGCTGTAATCGAGGCAACGAATGGACAATTAATTTACTGGACAAGGTGGGCTTTTTATGCGATGAGTTGTTCCTTCTTGATGATTGAGATTTCGATGATTTTAAGGATTGAGAAGGATACAAAACTGGAAATCATTGTATTTAACTCATTGGTTATGGTGACAGGATTATTCGCAAGTATCACGACAGATCTAGAAAAATGGCTATTCTTTGCATTGAGTTCTATTGCATATATGTATGTAATTTTTCTCATCAATAAAAATCGATCAGAAAACAAGTTCATAATAGTTTTTGTAGCGATTTTTTGGTCTGGCTTCCCAGTAGTCTGGTTATTATCCCCCGCAGGATTTATACTAATAGATGCATTTTGGACGGCATTATTATATTTGGTTCTGGATTTAATTACTAAGGTGTACTTTGGAGTTCATTCAACTATGAAATATAAAACAGATTAGAAGAAGAAGTAGGAATTTTTTTTTTATAACCTTATTTACCATTCTTTATCCTTTAGGTTTTTTTTCTAATATAGTGCTTTATATTTCTAATACCTATTTGGAATATTTTTAATATGGTCATCGATGATTTCAAATTTAATATAAAATCATAGTTTATCCCCATATTTATAGCATTGATTATGGTATCGGTATATTCACTCATAAAGAAGTACAAGAATAAAATGAAGTAGTCTAAATTTAAATTACAAGGTTATAGATTTTTTTTAAATTATATCTCTAAACATCAATTCTTGAAATATCCATATCAAAGATATGGTCACAATAAATATAAGAAGAGATTGCCGTAGTTCCAATAAATTATCGTAATGTTTATTTAAAATATTGTAATCTATTATCCTTAGAAGTTGAAGCTGTAAAATTTAGTATTACTTTAATCTTGATCAGGATAAATTATTATTAATATAACTTATTGATATACTTTAGAATAATTTGTAATAAAATATCTTATGGTTAAATTTTTAATAATATTAAAAAAAAGAATGAATTTTATTTCTAGTGAGCTTATAGCTCAAGTGGATTAAGCTTTTAAAGTCCTTTTAGACTTTAGCTTGCTAGAAATTAATGCAATAATTATGATCAATTCAACAACAGCGATTCCGCCCAAGACCAAGGGGCTTAAAAGTAAGTCAAGTATTCCATCTCCTGCTTGCCCCGTCTTGATTATTAACTCTTTACCGGAGTAGTAAATGTCCCAATTAGAGGCACTTGTCCTATTGTCTATCCATGTAAAAAATGCCATTTTAGTAGTAGTAACTATAACATTTGGATAATCTTGATTATTGCCCTCAGTGCATATCGCGGTTCCCTCATTATCCCACAATGCTTTTCCATTAGAGTCGACTTGTTGTGCATATATATCCCAATTATAATAATCCCCTGTTCTCTTATCTCTCCAAACAATAACTGCTCCACCATCTCCATCACCACTTATTCCTCCTGGGTATTGCATATCTGTTACATTGCAT
>SMTZ1_10008917_pt1 | contig 10008 bp, 7 predicted proteins | sample DeeMarSWOR136_30_FD_25667 | JGI IMG/M metagenome (IMG submission 25667)
TAACTGGAACTTCCCAAAAGAGCCCCATAGTAGTACCTAAAGCTGCAACAGAATTAGCTGTATATATAGCAACAGCAGTAGCAATAGCAATCTCGAAATGACTTGACGAACCAATGATAACCGTAATTATTGCTTCACGATACTTCAATTTAAATAATTTTGTAATTAGTATATTATAACCAACAACAATAAAAAATCCTACTAAGAGTGGAACTGTAACTAAAAGTAATAAATCGGGTCTTTCTATTAATACATTTCCATTCATTGAAAATAGGACAATTAAAGTTGTCAGCAAAGCAATAATAGAAATTTTTCCTACAATTGGACGGTATGTATTATTAAACCAGTCTACTCCTTTACTACGAATTATCAGCTTTCTGCTAATGATTCCCCCTAATAGTGGAAGCCCGATAAATACAAGTGATGAAATTAGTAGAAGAATCCAATTAACTGGAATGCTTTGAATACCTGATAGTAAAGTTACCATAGGAGCATAACCAAAGATGATTGTGATTGTATTTAAACTCGTGTTTATTACATTTTGCTCTTGATTCCCTTTTGCCATCCATCCCCACACTAAAACCATCGCTGTACATGGGGAACTAGAGAGTAAGATAATCGCAAAAGCCAATTGACGAATGCTTTCAGAATTTCCTGGTAAAAAGATATTTATCATTGCCAAACCTATGAATGGAGCAACAACCCAGTTGGATATAATAGTTAAAATTATTGGTTTAGGATTTTTCCCTAATTTTTTCAATTCAGAAGCTTGAAGATTCAACATTGCAGGATACATCATTAAAAATAGGCATATTCCAACAGGGACAGAAATTTCCCCAATTTTAAAGGATTCAATAGCTTGGCTAATGCCGGGAAAAATCTGTGAAAAGAGAATTCCAATTAATATGCATAAAGCAACCCATAAGGGAAGAAATTTCTCAAAAAAGCTGATTGTCCTACCTTCTTCTTCACTCATATTATTTTTCCTAATTCAATTTTTTGTAAAATTTAGTAATGATCTTAAATAACAAAATTTTTATTCAAATAAAAATTTGTTGATTTGGATAAACTAATATATATTTATTTTTCTTTTATAATTATTGAATAATAGAAAAAAAGTGTTCTAAATGGATATTGCCCATGAAAATGAAATTAAAGATAAATTAATTAAATGTGAAGATATAGACAACGTAGATGTACATTTCAAACAATTAAGATCATATGGAGATGAGTTATTTCAAGATTCTAGGTTCGATGATCTGATTGAGTTCCTGAATGCTCTTTCAAATAAGAAACGTTTAATCATTTTAAATATTTTAAAAGAAGAAGATAGATGTGTATGTGAATTAGAAGCAACATTAGATGAATCACAACCGTCTATATCACATCATTTAAAGATCCTTGAAAATGCTGGATTAATTAGGGGATGGAAAAAAGGTAAATTTACTCATTATGATCTTGTTAAAGAACAAATTGAACTATTTCTAAATTTATTACACCAAGAATTAGATTAAAACTACTCAAGCCTTAAAATTTAGTGTCTATATCTATTAGTAATTGCTTTCTAATTATTTATTGATATTTATCTCGAAAATACAATTTTAAAAATTCTACGGATTTTGTCGGAGGTTTATTTATCGCTAACGATGAGTACCGCTAAATATATATGTGTTAAATGTCATTTAAATAATGTTCATAAAATTACCAAAGAAATTAAGGAAATTTTTCAATGAAAGATTTAAACGACATTCCGGAAATTTTAACATATCTTCAGATTATTAAACCTTCAGAAATTAATATTAATAAAGAAGATATTTTTTATCGGGATAAATATAATGAATTCATAAATTATATTAAAGTAATGTTGACCAACCATGATGATATGATTCTAAATGGCTATCTAGAACCAAAAGGAACAGTTTTAATTAATGTTAATCCTGGAACGGATATTATAGATTACATCAAATTAATAGCTAAAAATTATTACTTAGATTTAATTAAATTTAATGATATTGAAATTCTTAATACTCCAGATAAATTTTTAAAAAGCTTTATTTCACTTTTAGAAGCTTTTACTAATAGTAAAAATAAAGAAGATAAAACTAGTGAAGAAGAGCTAGATCCAGATAAAATTGAAGAGAAAAAAATAATATTAATTAATCAAGAACAAATATTCAAGAAAAAATTCGATGATAAAAACTTGTTAGAAGTTTTTTCAAATGTTTGGCAAAGTAAAGGATTTAATTTTAGTTTTATTAAATTGAATACTATTTTAGTATGGTTAAATTATAATATTAAAGATATTTACAGTATATCGAATAAATTATATGATATATTTGATCTTTTTATAAAAATTCCTTTACTGAATAAGATAGAGCGAGAAACAGTTTTAAAAGATTTTCTGGAAGCAAATTCTAAGATAGTGTTTGATATAAATGATATTCTAAATTATACAGAAAATTGGGAAGTTAGAGATATTAAGCAGTTATTAAAAGTGGGAATATTTAAACATTTTTTAAATTCGGAATTAAATGAAACTAGCAACGAAATAACAGATGTTTTAGTCGAATTAATTAATTCAGGCGAATACATCCCAAATGTTCATACCGCAGTATTAAGAAGAAATTCGAAAGCAGAATTAAGTGAAGAACTTACTCAAGACCAAGAAATTGTTTATTATAAGAAGAATAAAAATCTTGATAAAGTTAACCACATAAGTGGTGTAATTAATGGAATTCGAGAGTTAAGAACTTCAGATTTTATGTTAAATCAGCTATATGAAGATGCAGCGTCTAAAAATTATACTGAACTTACAATCATTATCGATAAATTAGATAAAAAAGAGCCATTGGAAGATAATGATATGAAATTGTTAGCCCTGCATCCATTTATCTTAAATGATACTCCGAATAAGGCGCAAATAAATTTAGAAAAAGCAAAGAAACGAATAGATTTAATAAAGCAAGCATTTGGTAAATGAAAATAGTAAAATGAAATACTATGGCTAATAAATCACGATCACCTACAGAAAGAGATGATATCCACTACCAAGAAAATAAAGAGATTTTTATTACTAAAGTTATTTTGGAGAATTTTTTGTCTTTCCAAAAGGATGAAGTCGATTTTGGTAAGTCTAAATTCGTGATAATTGTAGGACCAAATTGGAGTGGGAAAACTTCTGTATTTCAAGCGATTAAATTTGCATTAGGGAGCAATGAAAGAGATGAACGATACAAAAAATGGTCAGATTTCATAAGAAATGGACAAAACCATGCCATGGTTGAAATATATATTCAAAATGGAGAAGAAGTCATAAAATTAAGAAGGTATGTTATTCGAGGGCGCTCTCCATACTTTCAAATTCAAAGAAAAGGAGATAAAGATTTTAAAAACCTTCCCGTTCATGAAATTCAAGATTTTATTTCTGATCTAAACATAAATCCAGATAATCAGTTTGCTTTTGTTAGCCAAGGTAAAATTGACACTATTAAAAATTTAAAACCATCAGAATTATGTTCATTTCTAGAAGAAGGTATTGGATTAAAAGATTTGAGAAATGAAATTTTAGAGCAAAAAAGCAATGTTCTAGATTTGAATAAAGACCTTCAATCTTTAAAGAATAAAAGAAATACATTAAATATTAGTTTGGATCTATTAAATCCTAAACTGGAGCGTTTAAAAAAAAAAAATAAATTATTAGAAATTAAAAAGAAATTTAATGATGAACTTTTATGGGCTAATAGGGCTAAATTAGAAAAAGATATTAGCAACATTAAAGAAATTATTAAAAATGTTAAATTAGTTTTAGAAGGAATTAAAAAAGAAAAAGAAATTGCTAAACGAGAAATAAAGATCTATTCGAATAAAATTTCAGATAAAGAATCTAACATTAACAATCTTTCAAAAAGAATAGGGGAATTGAGTTATAAAAAGCAGGATCTAACTATAAAGATACAAAATTGGCAGAATGAAAAAATAATAGCAAAACAGGAGCTAGATGCATTATCAGAAAAGATAGTTGAAATTAAAAACATCATCGATAATTGGGAGAAGCAAAAAGAAAGTATCGACAATAATTTGAAAATAATGAAAAATGAAAGTGAAAATATCGGGTTAAAAATTGATAAATTAATTATAGAGCAGAAACAACTTATAAAACAAATAAAACAGAATAAAGAAATTCTTGATAAATATAATCAAATAAGTCTTGAAAAACAAGAACAATTATTAAAAATCCAAGAGAATCAAAAGTCAATAACAGCATATAATGATGAGATTAATCAGTTATTTCAAAGTTTTAAAGATATTGAGCACAAGTTAGAAAAAAATAAGTGGTTCTTAGAAAATCCTTCTAAAGATCTATTATTTAAACTTGATAAAGAGCTTAAAAGATTATCCCTGAGATTATATGAATTAGATTCTGAAATTAAACAAATTGAATTATCAAAGTCAAAAAAAATAGATAAACTAAAAATTTTGCAAACTTCACTGAGAGAACGTCGAGTAATTCTACCTTCAAATATCACTATTCTTAAGGATGAAATTAGAAGAAGAGGACTTAAAGTTAAAGGTCCTATTATCGATTATTTAAAATATAATGACAATTTAAGCTATGCTATTGAATCTGTTCTTGGCGAAAAATTACTCTATAGTTTTGTTGCTGAAGATTGGGATACTTTAAACTTGTTAAAACGATTAAAAGAAAAATACGGAGCGTATTGTAATATTTATCTTCCTAAAAAAATAAATATTATTCCCTTGGTCAAAATTTCTGCTAATGGTATTCTTGGTTATTTAGTAGAATTAATTAAGATCGTCGATGATGATATTGATATCAAGAAAGTTATTTATTCAAAAGTTAAAAATTGTCTTGTGGTATCTGACTATCATTCAGGAAGAGAAATATATCGTATATTGAATTTTAAAGGAAAATGTGTTACTTTAAAAGGAGAACAAATAATTTCATATAAATATGTATTTGAAACACCATATTTAAAGAGATTAAAAGGATTACTTAGCGCTGGAACTCAAAAAGAACAATCTCTCCTCCTAGAAACTGAGATTAAATCCTTAAACGAAAAAATTTCAGAATTAAAAGTTGATCAAGGTAAATTAGATGTAATTCAAAATGATATATTTAATAAGAAAGAATCTTTCCATGATCTTCTTTACAATTTTAATCAGAAACAAAGAATTACATCTAAAAAAAATCAATTATATGAACAAATGCATAATTTAGAAAAAAATAATGCAGATATCAAAATTGAGATTAAAAATCTAGAAGTTCAAATTGAAGATTTAAAGTCACAGGCAGATCCAGAATTTTTCAAATGGAATGACAGGATTAAAGAAATCCCTAATGAATTAACATTCCTTAATGAAGAAAAAAAAAAGTGGGATTCGAAATTTAGTGAGAATTTTGATATTCTAAAAGATGTTGAAGATAAATTAAATAAAGAAATATATGAAAGCGATTCATTACAAAAAGAATATGAGACAAAGAGAGAAGCTTTTCAAAAAGCAGATAACACTGCATTTAATATATATCGTCAAATGGAAAATATTGAAGTAGAACTTGAAAAAACCGAGAATGAAATTTCAGCTTTAAAAGAAGAGATAGGAGTTTTACAAAATAAAAAGAATGAATTGGAGAGAAAAAATATTCAAATAACATTATATTATGAAAAAGAAAATATCAAACTAAATTCATTTACTTATGACTTAGAATTAAAAAGTAAGGATTTAGAACGGATTAATTCTGAAATAAGTCGTTTAATTTCAGAAAAAGTAATAAAAATTCGACCTATAGAGGAAATTAAATTGGATATTACCAAGATAGATAAAGAATTAATTAAATATTTAGATGTAGATAATTCAATTCTAATCGAAAGAGATCAGATAATAAGATCTCTTAAGGAGATCTCAAAAAAGCAGAAAGATTTGGAAAAAGACATTAATGCAGCAATTAAAACAGAAAATAAAATGGAAAAAACTTATTACGATAAATTTAAGATTTTACTTGAAAATCTCCAAAAGAATGTTAATAAAAAATTTGAGGATTCTGAGGTTAAATCTTATTGTTCTCTTGAATTAGTAGGGAACATTGAAAATTTGGGTGTCGAGATTAAAGCTGCCACATCTAAAGATCAATTAAAGTCATTTACAGCTCTTAGTGGAGGTCAAGTTTCTTTAATCTCAATTTGTTTAATTCTTTCCCTTCAAGAAATTAAACCATCTCCACTATGTTTACTTGATGAACCTGGAATGTTTTTAGATGAGAAAAATTCTGAAATCGCATATCAATTAATAAAGGCAACATTGGAACAAAATCCTATACAATTGTTCATGTTCTTACCAAAATCGTCAAATTCATTATTCCTTCTAGCCGAAAAATTAATTGGAATTGCTAGAATAGGTACAAATGAAATATCTTCTGTATTTAAACCAAAAATTCTAAAAAAGAAATAAATTATCGAAATTATGGAATATAAAGATTTCTCTGAAGAAATGAATAAAAAGATTGATATTATAAAAAAAAAAGTCCTTACAGGAGAAATTTCACTATTAGATTTAGAACTAGTTTCACTTTTTGATAATATTAAGGATTCTCTTAACATTTATAATATAAATAATTATTCAATGACATTTAGAGGTGCATTTCAACTATTAAGTCAAAAATTTGAAGAATTAAAAACATTCCTAAGTTATCTGGATAATAAAGATAAATTTCTAACATTTTTAAAAACAAATCCAAAGGATTCGGAAATTTATGAATTACTTAATGAATGCTGGAGAGATACTTTTACCATAGACCTTCTATCCCTGAATTTTCTTGAATATTCTAAAGAACGATTAATCACTGAAAAAGGAGCTCCCTTTGAAATTGAAAAAGTTGATAGAATAGATGTAAGAGAGAATTTTTTATTAGAAATTGCTGGTAAAAAATTCACTGATAAAATGATGGCATTTTTTGAAAAAATTATAAGTAAATTACCATGCTCCTATGATGAAATTTTCATTGATGACGATGAACAACTGATAATTTATGAGAATTTCGTATATCTTCTGCATTTACTCCAATTAGGAAAAATAAAATATCAAAAAGAAACAAATTTTTTATACTTATAAAATGGTGGAATTAAAGGTGAACGAATTAACAATTTTAATGCATTTATTAAGCAAAAAATCAAATAAATCTCATATAGGAGCTCCTCAAGAAGAAATTATAAAAGCATTAAATGTTAAAGATAAAAATAAAGCAATTTATTTTCAAAATCTAATTAGAAATTTAGCTAATTATATTAAACCTTTAGGGCTTCAAGTAAGGTTCAATCCCCTTAATTGTTATTGGTACATTTCTTTTGATCCGGAGACAACAGAACTTATTGCAGCAAATCCATTCGAGGGAAATCCTAGGTTAGCAGCAACCTTATATTGCACTATGATAAGTTGTTTTAATAGTGCAGGTGAAACAACTATTCAAAAAATAAAAGAAATTAGAAAAAAAAAAAGCATAATAGAAGACATTAGAGAATTAGAAAAATTAGGTTTTGTTACCTATGAAAAATATCAAAATAAAATTATTTTAACTCCGTTAATTGGATATCTTCTTGATTTAGAAAAATTATTTTTTAAAATTGCTTTAAAATTGAAAAAGTAGAAAGAGAAAGATATAGTTTTCTTAAATTAATAATGTAAATAAGCTTAATACTTTGTAGTTATTTCTAAAATCATTTCTGCAACTCGGTTATTATAAGCATCAACCTCTTCAAAACCATCGATTGTTTCACCACAGGTTATGAATGTATCATTAATAGATATTTTTCGCTTTTCAAAGAAATCCTTAATCTGCGCTTTAACTTCATTCAGTTTTTTCTCTTTATCTCCTTTAACTAAATCAATTTTATTAATACAAACATATATTTTGTCTGGGAAGAATCGAACATCATTGAAAAATTCAAATTGAGGTTTAAGGTCTCTATCAAGAGAAAAAACAGCTATAATCTGAGTAGCAATACGAGAAATTGTTATGATACCCATTTTGACAACAGCCCTTGATCGATCTCCACCAGGTGCGAAAATTGTATGAGCTTTGTTAGTATCATCTTCTCTAAACACAATTCTGTTGGGATGAATTGTCTTTGTTTCTTTTTCATTAAGTAAATCCTCTTTTTCTCCTCCTGGAACCGTAGCTTCTCCAGAGAAGTCTGCTTTAACAACTGAGCATTTTATTCCGCCTTTCACCTTCTCAATGTCTCCTTTTTTAAGATATCGAACAAATAATCGAAGGATACTAGTTTTTCCAACACTTACATCACCCAGAAGTCCAATGTTTACCATGTTTTATGCCTCACCTTCCAATAATTTATTTAAGAGTAGTTCATAATCTGGTATCAAAAATTGTTCAAGTAAAGCATTATTATGAGCATGTATTAGTGCTACCAATATTTCTTTTACATTTTTTACTTTTTTTGCATATTTAATTAAATTTTCTGCTGTAGGTTCTTCTTTAAAGTCATTCACATGCTCTTCAAATCCAAATTTTGAAAGTTCAGGTAAAGCATTAAAAAATCCAAAGGCAGAATATCCTTCGTATTGAAAAAAGATAAAAAATCTTGTTTTAATATTCTTTATAATTTGAGTCAAATATGCTGATGGATAAATCTCTCCTAAAGTCAGATCTTCATCTTGCTTAATTATAAAGTATGGAGATATAGGTGAAACTTGAGTCCCATACATTTCCTTTGGAGGTATAGAAATAAATGGTAATTTTTCTGAGACGATAGTCCAGAGGTCTTCTCTTTTTTTGCCTAATAAAATCTCTTTTATTTCATCATAAGCAAAATAAAAGTCTGATTGTAGTGCTAATAATGAGCTTAAATAAACAGATAATGATGCAAAAGTAGCTTCTAATACTGGTCTTCTTCCTCCATTTTCTTCCGAAGGTTTTACAGCACCTTTCCAAGCTCTTAATCCAGAATATGCAAATGATTTTACATCAAAAAAAGCCCCTGAAAGAAATAGGAAGGAAGGAGCTTCACCTTTTTCACCAGTTAAAAAATCTAAAGCTCTTTCAATTAAAAGGCTCTCTAGTTTTTCATCATGAAATTTCGAGTGGATTACTGGCATTTGGAGCCAAGATTTTTTCTTTGCCATGGTTAATATATTCCTTTTGGTAAATTGAGATAAATAAGAATTGCTGTATAATTAATTTTTCCTATTTTAATTAAACAATATATTATCTCAATATAATTTTTTGTATATAAAAATTGTCAGCTTAATTGAGTTTTTCCAAATTCATAGATCTTTAAAATAATGTAATTCTTTATGGTTATTTAGGTAAATGTTAATTTTTATTATATGAAAATAGCAGAATTTTATTGCAAAGAAAAAAAATTTTATAAATTTCAATTTCTTTAGTTTAAGAAAGATGATGTTATAGGGGAACGTGGTATAAAATATGAATCAGCTAACCATAAATTCCTCTGAATATTATGGCCAACACCACCCAAATTTCGATGATGTACTTAATATGTTTTATCAAAACATAGAGGCAAAAGCAGATAGAGTTCATTGATTGCTCTTTGCTGGATAATATTTTTTTAGCTATTCGAATTGATTTCTTTAGCTAAAAGTTCTCTCATTTTTGAGGTGATAATATCATATTCCTTTATTGAATTTAAACCTTTAATACTCATACTTTCAATAAATTCCGTTTTTTTAAAATAAGTATAATCCAAACTTAAATTTGGATTATTTTCTTTAATTAGGATGAGGGCTCCTTTTAGAAAGATATGTATAAAATCTTCAGAAGTTTCTTTAATAGATCTCTTCATAGGGTCAATAAATTTAATCTCAACCCTCTTAAAATCATAGAAATTTAAAATACATAATAATTCCTCACCATTACCTTTACTTTTGGAAAAAATTTTTCTTTTTATATTAGTTCCTTCAACTTTCTCTTTTGAAATTTCTTCAACAAAATAATCTTCATCAATGTGTTTATCT
>SMTZ1_10008918_pt1 | contig 10007 bp, 8 predicted proteins | sample DeeMarSWOR136_30_FD_25667 | JGI IMG/M metagenome (IMG submission 25667)
AGCGGAGAATAAGAACACAAGTAACCACCGGGTTTAAGTGCTTTCCATGCGTGAGAAACAGCTTCCCAAGGATTAGGAATATCTAGAATTACTGCATCTAAATGTTTTTCATCGATTCCTTTTGTGATATCTTTTATTTTTGTTGTAACATGTTTATCAAGTTTTGCTGTTTTCAGATTTTTCATTGCATGTTTAATAAATTCCTCACGGTTATCGTATGAAACAACTTTGCCATTTGGAGCTACTGCATTGGCTAGTGCAATAGTCAGAGAACCTGAGCCTATACCTGCCTCAAGAACTGTATTTCCTGATTCAATAGAACAATTCATAGTGATGTGCGCGGCATCCCTCGGAAGAATAATTTGTGCACGGCGTTTCAAACCTTGAAGTTTATCCTGTAGTGAAGGAGGGAGAACCCAGAACTGTTTATTTCCAATCTCCAGTTGCCCTCCATACTTTTTTCCAACAAGAATAGATGGATCAAATACTCCAACACCTTTGTATTTATCAGTTTTAGCAGAAGTTGAAATTAAGTATTTATTATAGCTCTCATCAATTAGAACTACAGTTTCATCTTTTTTTATTTTTGTCATATGAATCACTAAATATCAATAATTGAAGCAAAGGTTAAATCTTCGATATCAAGTAAATCTAACCATTTATCTTTACAGTTACAGGAAAAGTCTTGAAATACTTTTACATCTTGGTTTAAAGAAAAATCTTGAATTGCTTTTAGATATTTTCTATCGCAATCTTTACAATTATGAGCACCACGAATACTTCCACCACCTGCAATATCACATTTTATTCTGATATCACCTGCGATTTTATTACTTTCTTTAAGGATTTCAACAACACTAAAAAGCCAAGCAGGCCTGTACTGCTTCCTTTTCCATAGATAATCTACTACTGTATTTCGCTGCACATTCGTTGGATTAAATGAAATAGTATTAGTAATTGTTTTAATTTTATCAACAGTGTTTATTGCATCATTAATTGATTCTTTTTCTGTTAAAAATGGAGGTTTGATTAAAACATACGTTTTCAAATCTACATTATATTTTTTCAGTATTTTTGTGGCTTTTTTGTAATCCTCAAATGTAAATCCCTTGTTTAAACAGTGTTCACGTACAAAATCACTAGCAGTTTCAAGACCCAAACCAATCTCAAAAGTTTTAGATTTGAAAATTCCTTTGCTTTCAGCCAGTTTTTCATCTGTAATAAACTCGGGCCTTGATTCAACAGATACTTTATCTGCTGTTTCTACAAGTTTACCAAAAATTTCTTTTCTAACTTTGGGGTTAATTTCCTTATCATCTAGAAAACTACCTGAAGTAAAAATTTTAACAAATTTTTGTCCTGAATAATTCTCCATTGCTGTATCAAACTGTGTTAACAAATCATCATCAGATACACTCTCCCACATGCTATCATTAAAATATCCACACATGCTGCATCCTGATTTAAGAGCCCAAGAGCACCCTCTTGTTCTAAAAATTATGACAAAAGCATCAACGATCTTATCATCTAAAACATCTTTTTCAGACCAACAACTAACTGGTTTTTTAGGATCTTTAGTTTTTGGCGTGAAATCTTTCTTTAGATCTCTACAGAATTGTCCTAGTTTGTTCATTTCTGTTTTCTTCTATCTTTCTTTCGTTTTTTAAGGATTAAAACAACGACAATAAGAGAGATTAGGAACACTAATAATTCAAAACCTGGTGCTAGAACATAACGTGGGCCAGGGAGCGTAATTTTTGGCGAGAGTTCCTGTCCAATAGCAGATTCATCTGCAACAGTAAAGTTATAGGATTGTGTATCTACAATTGTATTAATATATTTGACAAATTCTCCGTCAACAACATGGTTTTCAAAGTAATAAATAATCTCAGCTTTCACGTAGATGGTTACATTTTCATCTCTAGGCCAACCTTTGTATTCAGGATTCGTGACATAGTAATGTTCTCTATCAGATTTAGTTGCATTGATCTCTACATCTCCAATGGTATAATAAACCCTACTTACATCGGTTCCAACCCAAAATTTTATATCATCAGCAGCCTCAACTTCATCTCCAGGGTCAGGTAAAGCTAAATAAATTGCGTCTTCACTGTAGGTGAAACTTCCCGTTTTTATTGTTTTGTGTCCAGCATTGTCTGTAACAGTCAACTTGTAGTTGTATGTTAAATCCTCTGTTAGATTACTTGGGCCATAATGAACATAGCTAAATATGTTATTTTCAAAGTCAAAATCAGGGCATTCTGCGGTTTCATTTAGACGAGTCAACTCAAATTTTATGTTTTGTTTTTCAATACCAGCATTATCGGTAATCTTTGCCAAAATTGAAACATTTCCACCTGCTTCTTGCATACCTGGCAAAACAGCTATATCAATACGAGGATTTTCATCGTCATAAAAGGGAGGATTAACAAGTACTATAAATACTACCAACCAACTAAAAAAGTAAATTGCATATGAGCCAAACCAATTCTTACGACCAAAATCAGTTAAATCAAGATTTAGTCTTAAGAAAATATATTTTAAGAATGCTGCGTTAATAACACCAACAAGTAAAACTAGCGGCCATCGGAGATCATTTTTATCCATAAGAGCCCAAAAACCAAAACATATAAGAGCCATAAAACAGCCAAATAAAAATGAAATAAACGTAGTTTTGACGTTGCGTCTTTCTCTTTTGAGGAATGCCTCTTCATCAAATTTGGGAATTTTAAAAGGTTTTTCTTCTTCTTCGTCTTTCTCTTTCCTTCGTTTTGCCATCGGAGTGGGATAGAGTTCTAATTTAAAGGTTTTTCCTTAATTTAAAAATGGAGAGTTATTATGCAAAATTGGCTAAAAAAATAAACGTTAGAGACTGGAGAAAGACGTACTAAAAGCCTATAATGTATTTTATCAATTATGTCCGCCCAAAGAAAAATGATAGGGTTATTTTTTCTCTTTCTTTGATTTCTTTGCTTCTGCTTTTGCTTTTTTCTTCTCAAGTTTTAATCGTTCTTTTTCAACCTCAGCTTTAAGTTTTTCCTTTTCAATTTCAACAGATGGTTCAACTTGTACAACTGTTTCTTCAGCGGATAATCCCCTACGATATTTATACGTGAAAATCAAAGCAATCACAATATATATCGCTAATATTACAACAATTGGTGTTAAAAAGTCAGCAGTTTTAAAGAAAATGAGTCTAAGGGCAAGTACCACTGAGAGAAAACCTAGGCCTGCCCAGGCATGATGACGAAATGCATGATATTTCTTTTTATATTCAGCTAGATCCTTCTCAGTCATAGAAACCCGATACCTTTTGGAATTTCTTTCATATATTTTCTAAAACCATTTGGCCATTTATCTGGATTGAGCCCTTTCTGTGCAAGAAACACAGTAGTCCAACGCTCAAGACCAATACCAGAGCATCCGCTCCAAAGCTCACTTTTTTGAGCTTTTATATTAAATGCTTTAATGTACTTATCTCCAAGGATACTAAGATTTTGGAATTCAAGCCACTCTGATTTTTTACGATCACCACGATAAGGCATATATGCCTCAAAATCAATGGTTCCGGTATCCTTTGTGCTGGTATCACCAATTTTTCCTGCTTGTGTCATATACCATGGGGTAACCCATGCCATACGCCATTCAAGCTCGAAAATATCGTTGAAAACATGCTTATATCTATCAATTAATTTTTCACGGAGATCGAGAAGCTGTTTTTTAGTTCCAATATAAACTGGTTCAATACGATGAAACTCATCAACACGTTCTATACCATGTCTTCCACCAGATTCATATCTACCAGAAACAGCAGTTTTATCAAAAACAAATACTGGTAATGATTTTTCAGAAATAGTTTTCCCCTTAAAAGACCAATAAATAACAGGGCACTGAGCATAACAAATACCAGCAGTGGGAATCGAAATATTCTTCTGGAATTCACTAAAAGGAATCTCTTTAGTAATCTTTGTAAGATCAACAAATCTTTCCCATTTTTCAGCATCTCTAGTAGCAGGCTCTGTCACATAGTAAAATTCACCAGGCATTCCCTCAAGATGACCAGTCTTTAACCAGACATCGAATGGAACTATATTAGATTCGATAATTTCCTGAAAACCAAGCGGTTTTAGCACTTCCTCAACTGCAATTTTTTCCATTGTCTTTAAAATAGCAGCTGCCTGAGGACGATAGAACCATTTACCCTTTGTAGGACCTTGTTTCAACCAACCAAGTTTTGCCATTTCCTCAGTTGGATCCTTTGACCACACATGTTTTTTCTCGCCAGATTCCCAGATAAGTTTCCAGAATTCTTCTTTACCTTCATAATATTGATTCTCAACTTTTTCTTTTACAAGATTAATCATCCTGTCGATATAATTCTTCTGTAAAAATTCTTCATCAACATTCTTTAATGTAATAGTTGCTTGTTTTCCTTTCGAATTAACATCAGCAAAAGGGATTGTAACTTTTTTCAACGGTTTTTTTTCAAGTTCAAATCCTATATCGTAATTAGCAATATTTATCTCTCTTACTCCAAGCTTATGTTTTTTACCAAACTCTTTACTCATAGCATTTTTCATCTGAAGAAGTGCATTGTGCGGACGGAAAAATCCTTCAGAAGTAATGTCTAAAGAGAGTCGGTTTTTTTGAATCTTTATATTCTTAATTTTTGCAGTTTTATCTTTTTCAAGCAGACTTTTACTGTAATTAGAAACAAATTTTTCAATTTCCTTTTTAATTGAATAGATATCACTACTGAACGTAAAGCTTGCTTTCAGATCAAATTTCATATCAAAACCAGCATTACATATAGATTATTAATCTTTATCTACTACTTTCATAGCGACAGAGACACATGCGAGATAATCATCAAGAGTATGAAGAAGAGAAGAAACAGAGCTAGCTTTTATTTTTGCCTCTAACTTTTTACCATTAACTTTTGATTTTACAAAATCAAGGTTGTCAACCTCAATTGATTTTAGAACAGTTTTTACTTTTTTAGCATTATCAAATTCTATTACAACATCACAAGCTACGTCCATATTATCCCTTTAATTGATTAACAATAATCGCGTCAACCATATCTAAAAATTCCTCTTCTTTTTCAGAATTAATTGTTGCACCAGCGGCGATACTATGCCCGCCACCATGACCACCTAGTTTTTTTGCAGTCTCGTTCATAGCAAGACCCAAATCTAGACCTTTACTTACAAGATATTGGTTCCCACGGCAAGAAACATGGAGCTCATCATCTTTTTTAACAAGAGATAGAAGGGGTTTTTCCTTATCAAGAATAAAATTCGATGCAATTCCTCCTATAACACCACCAAGTGAAGAATCTTTGCTGTAGAAATAACGAAAGCCTTTCTTTTCTTTGAAACCATCTTTTTCGAGTCGCATAAGTTCATCTAGAATTTTTTGTTTGTACTCTTTTTCAAGTTCCACTGCTTCATCAAAAGCCTGTTTATCACCCATGCATAATGCAAGACCCAGCCCACGGTTTCCTCCCTTACCACAGGAATCAAGAAGATCAGCTAAACGCTCCAGTTCACAATTAAAAATATCAGATTTATAACGCGGTCTAATAACTGTATCAAGAATGTTTTTTTCACAACCATTCTTGATTAATTTTAGCATTAGAAACGATTGAAGTTGCTTTTTTTGTTCATTATCAAGATTTTCTGTTTTTGTATTCTTCTTTAGTTTCAACTGTTTAAACAATTCCTTTATTCCATTTTCATTTCCAGATAACCCAGTATAGTACGGGTCGATTGAATAATATAATGCATCAAAAAGTGTATCTCCATAGAGTTTTATCTCAATGCTTTCCTTGAGCAAATCATTTGTTAATGCTTCCTCAAGAACTGTCTTATTGTACCCTCTTATATCACCAATGTGTTGTTTGTCACCAATAACACCAGCAACTGCTAAAGGCACCAAATCTATATTTTTTGAGTCAAGAGCTTTTGCTACAGAGTATGATAACGTAGAACCACAAGCTTCGTAGTTACCATTAGTTCCACATAAATTCGCATTTATCTGAAGAACATTATCTGAAGTATTTTTCTTTAGATACTGATGATGGTCAATAATAATTGCCTTACAACCCATTTTTTCTATAGTCTCAATTTGTCCACTGCCCATATCCAAAAAAATGATTATTTCATTGCCTTCTTTTGACACCCTTTCTAATCCTTTATCAAAAGGATTTCTCATCAAGGTTGCATGAAAATCATAACTTGCGCGATGAAGAGCTTTACAAATAATAGCAGCAGCACTAATCCCATCAGCATCATAATGAGAGACAACTCGTATCCTAGTTGACTTTGGAAGGGATAAGATAATTTCCGCTGCTTTCTTACTAAGCTTTAACATTTCGTCAGCCATGTTTAAAAGGAAAAGGACACACTATCTAAAAAGATAACTATTAATTTAAGCAATATATCGGCCAACAAAATCTTCTCTTTTTCTTCTATGTCAACTTCAGGGTTATAGTAATGTTGAAATGAAATCTGTATAAAATCTCGATAGATGTCGAACTATTTTACGATGTATTAATATGAGATAGGAGATATAAAATAGTAGATAAATATTACAACGGAATATAATATGTTGAGAAAACGATTGAATAAAAAAGTAATGTCCTTTCTAATTGTTATCTGTTTTTTAACGATATCGCTAAATCAGTGTATTGCTGAGCCAAACATCCTGGAAGATCCAACCACATTATGCTATGGGTTCATAGTCCCGTCATTTAGATGTGAAAATGCAACCATTGAAAACCAGATAAACTGTAAAATTCGGCATATGATCAATGACCTTTTGAGAGAGCAAATCCCTGTTTTTTGGACAACAATAAATCTAACGGTTTTAATTAGAGAAGTAGATATTTGCAAAGAAACAGAGGAGATGTTTTTTGAGAAAGGAACATTTGTCATCCCATTTACTGGAAACCATACACAGGATACAAAATTGATAGCTGTTATTTATGATTATAACCAGAGTGGTGAAATCGAAGAAAACAACATAATAGGAACCCCAGTATATCTACTAATGGAATCATTGAACATTCAAGTTTATCCATTATCTGAGGTGAAAATAGCACAGTATGAAAGTCTTTTAACAGGTTGTGAGTATTGCTATTTAGAAATAGCGAGAAAATGCGGTTTCTTAACGTTTGAATGCTTGGAGGATAAAATCCTAGCAGAAAAACTGGAAAATGATGCGTTCAATGTCATCGTATGGCCATCTGGGGGCATATATGGAACTTTTTTTGTAAAGAGGAAATATCCTCTCATCTCTAGTGTAGGAGTGCAATCGTTCTATATTATTATTAGGGATTTAAAGTACGCTGTGTCTTCTACAGTTAGAAAGTTTGTAGCAAATGGTAGTGGATATATTGGTTCTTGTTATGGTGCCGCTATAGCTTCATGTGGCATTCAAGTAGGATCAATGCAAATCTATTTAAAAAGAAGAGTCTACAACCCAAAATTACGTAGTCTTGGAATACTGGCAATTTCTGATGTTATTGATATATTCTTGGGGCGTCCTGGAGAGCGTTTACAGGAAAAAATTGTAAATGATTCACATCCTGTTACATATGGTTTAGACAAGGTTGTAATTAGTTGGGGAGGATCATGGTTTAAAGATGATGTGGGAGAAAATTCCAAAGTTATTGCTGTAATTCATAACACCACTTGTGATGATTGTATCGGATTACCAAGTTGGATTTCATCTACCTTTGGCGATGGAAAAGTCATGGTATTCGGTACCCATCCAGAGTGTATGGTTAGATTAGAAGATCGCTTCGTTGGAAACAAAATCATAAGCAACTCACTCTACTATACGACCTCCAAAGAGATGATAGAACTAGACATATCTCAATCCAGGAATCTATCATTCATTTTAAACATATGGGAAAAAACCGCAAACTTGACATTAGGTGAAATGGAAGATATTTTTAATGAAATCAAAACAAATATCTCTGAAATCATCGATGAAATAACAAATTTGAGCGGGCGTATACAGCGGTTACAAAAACTGATTGAAAAAATGGCAGAGAAAAAAAATATAGATGACTCAGAGGAATTCCTTGACAATGTTTCAACAAATGAGATGCTGATTTTTTGGGATTATTTCATCAAATACTTGAGAAATACGACAAAAACACTAGATAAAATAGAAGAGATATATCCATTACTAGATGATGACACCAATTTCCTTAAACGAATAGAAAACTTAACCAATGATTTATCCCAGAAAATCAACAAAATAAAAAATATAATATCTAAAGGCTGTAGTATAAGCAAATATTACGAAAAATTACTAAATAGGTATCAAAAGCTTCCAAGACGGGCAAAATTTAGAGAAATGATAATCGAGTATACTGAGCATAAAATCTTTCAAGAAGTCAGAAAGGGATTTCACTATATACCTCAAACCTACTTCAATTCGTTGAAACTTTTAAGGACTAGTTGGTATAATTACGAAGCTAGTATAGCTATCTAGCCAATAAAAAAGTTAGATGATTATTCAAACATAAGTTTTGCTTGCTCAGGGGTGTATTTCCATCCTTTTGGAAGTCTATCTTGATCATGATAATATTTTGTAAGACGTCTTATCTTAGATTCAGTAAGTTGCAAATTCCTTTTATTTTTTAGATCTTTTTTATTATCATTAATATGCTTTTCTAATTGTAAAGCAGTTTTAATGAGATTCCTAAGATCCTCTGGAATCTCTGATTTAATATTGTTTCCTTCAAGTATCTTAGAAATTTTTTTCCCAGTTGCAAGTTTTACATCTGGAACTGCATATTGGTCTCTAAGAATCATTCCGATTTCGCTTGTGGATTTCCCAGATTTTGCAAGTTCTATAACACGTGATTCAACTTCTCTTGGGTTTAGAGAGCTCCATTCAGGATGTTTCTTTCTATCAATTGGATGAGTTGAACCGGATTGCCCCCTTCTTCTTGCATGAATTCTTGCCATTTTCTTATACTCCAAGATATAAAGTATGTCCTGAATAAGGTTATAATATTTAAAACTAAAGGAAGAAAAGATTATTGATTATTTTACCTTTTTAAACCTAGTTCCTAGTTTTTTCATTACCTTTGGAAGTGTTGTATATTCCATATCAGCTAATGGAAGACGATGTGGTTCAAATGGCCCATGTCGTCTCATATAATCAGTTATATGCTGTACCTCTTGTCTAGTACGATCAAAAGCAGGATCATCGAACAGATCAACTGGTTCAGTAAGTTTACCTTCCTTAAGCTGAAAACCAAGTGCGGTAACTCTAGGTGGCCCGTCAAACCTTGTACATTGTGCATCTATTACAGAAACAGGCATCAAAGGACCATTATGAGATCCCCTCATCCAACCTGAAACAAGATGCCCAAGTGAAAATGCCTCGAGTACCTCTCCAAGCGCGGGTAATCCAGACTGTGCCCGTACAATGCCAGCAGGGTCATCTTTACCAACATACTCACCAGCAATTTGATACAACTTCTCAGTTGATATAACAGAAACAGGCTCATCTGATGGCAACTTAGAACTAGCTTTTGGAAACACCCGTTTTATTACAAACCGGGATTTAGCACCAATAAGTGCTAAAAGATCATACATTTCCTCAGGACATTTTAGAAATACGTTTTTGTGCTCATGAATATCCCACACTTCAAAAACAAAACCATCATGAAGAGAAGGATCAATAATTAGGCCAGCTGTATTAAATGGATCAGCAAACATCTTGAAAATAGGAAAATTAAATGCCCCTGGCTCCGTTTTATCCATCATAAAAGCAATAACAGGCTCGGCTTTTCTCTCTGTAAATTCCATCTCTGCAATACCAGGGCCCATGCCCTTTATATTACCAGAGAATGCATCACTAAGAAGATCTTGCCCAGCACCATACAACCCAAGATCCCTCGCTTTTTCAGTTGCCTCACAGAATGTATCCCAAGCAAGACTGTGAACTTTTTTACTATCAACACCATTTCTATGCGTCAT
>SMTZ1_10008924_pt1 | contig 10006 bp, 10 predicted proteins | sample DeeMarSWOR136_30_FD_25667 | JGI IMG/M metagenome (IMG submission 25667)
GCGGGGCGCATGAGGCGGCCAAGATGGCGGAGAAGATCTTCGCATTTTTGTGGAAAGATATGGGGGGCGAAATTGTGGCCAACGCCCCGGCGGATTACGGCAAGGTCACCGATTTCTACCCCTACCTGACCAAGGTCCTGGCGGCCAAGCCCGATGCCATCTTTCTCTACGGACCCTCCGAGCCGTCCGCCATGATCATCTCCAGCGCCCGCGAGCTTGGTTTCAAAGGCGGGTTCATGCTGGGTTCCCAGTGCAAACTGGACGAGATGGCGAAGGTGACTCCTTTGGAAAAACTGACTCCCAGCGTGGGAGTCTGCCCCGTGGGCATGATGCCCCTTCCGCTCATGAAGGATTATTCGAAAAGGCATAGGGAGAAAGTGAAAACCATTCCTACCTCGGAAGCGGCCTTCAACTACGAGGTGATGTACATCTTCACCGAGGCCATGAAGAAGGCCGGAACGGTGAAGGACCTGGACAAGATCATGGTCGCCATTCCCGGGGTCCTGCCGGTGGGAAAGCACGCCATCCGCGGGATTCACAGCATGACCAAGGAAGGCCAGTTCATTTCCGGCTACTTCGCCATGGAGATATCCGGGGGAAAATTCGCCTCGCCGATCAACATCGACCCGGGCCCGTGGTACAAGAAATACGGCGCGACGTGGGCCCCCAAATAAAAGACGCAAAGAGCATAGCGCAGAGAGCATAGAGGATGAACAAAAAACAAAGAGCATAGAGCATAGAGCAGAGAGTATAAAGAAAAAAGCTCATGGCTCGTAGCTGATAGCAGAGATTCTTGACTATGAGCTACGAGTGTTTTTTGCGCTATGCTCCATGCGCTATGCGTTTTTTTGAGGTAGGGGAATGTTCCTTTTTATCCAGCAGGTGCTGAACGGGATCATGCTGGGGAGCGTGTATTCTCTGGTGGCCCTCGGGCTGACCCTGGAGTACGGGATCCTGCACATTCCCAATTTCACCCACGGAGCCCTGTACATGGCCGGAGCCTATGTGACCTTCCTGCTGGCCACGTCCGTGGGCCTGAACTTCTGGCTGGCCATGGTCATTTCCATGATCGCCTTGGCCCTGATCGGCATCGTGATAGAGCGGCTGGTTTACCGACCCCTCATGCTGGAATCCCCGCTGAGCTCTTTTATCGCCGCCATCGGGATGATCTTTATCTTCGTGGATGGAGCGCTGCACCTTTTCGGGCCGGATTTCAAGCGGTTCCCGCCGGTGCACGCCCAGGTCGTCCAGGTTCTGGGCACCACCATTACCTTGCAGCGCATCATCATCATTCTGGTCACGGTGGCCTTAATCGTGCTCCTGCATCTCTTCATCAAGAAGACCACGGTAGGAGCCACAATCGAAGCCACGGCCCAGGATATGGAAGGCGCCCGCCTCATGGGCATCAACGTAAAACGGGTGCGGATGATGGTCTTTGCCCTGGGAACGGCCCTCGCTGCGGCCGCCGCCAGCTTGATTGCTCCGATTCACCTGGTCCATCCGGGCATGGGCGGGCCGGTCATCCTGAAGGCCTTTGTCATCATCATCCTGGGGGGGATGGGAAGCATCCCCGGGGCGATCATCGGAGGATTTCTTTTGGGATTGGTAGAGAGCCTGAGTGGGGGCTACATCAGCACTTCCTACCACGAGGTCTTCTCTTTTGGAGTGCTGGTGAGTGTCCTGGCCATTCGGCCCACCGGCCTGTTCGGGGGGAAATGATGAGGCGCCTGATCATCCTGCTGCTGATCCTTCTGGCCTTCGCGATTCCCTTCTTCGTGACCAGCCGCTTTTATCTTCACATCCTGATCATGTGCTTTATCTGGGGCATGGCGGCCAGCTCCATGAACCTGATCATGGGATACACCGGCCAGGTCAACCTCGCCCACGGCGCCTTTTTCGGCATCGGGGCCTATGCCGCCGGCTTGCTCATGTTGAAATTGGGGCTGAATTTCTGGCCCGCCCTGATTTTGGCCTGTATCATCACCGTCGCCCTGGGCTTTTTTATCGGCATCCTGGCCCTCCGGACCAAGGGCTCCTACTTTGCCATCGGGACCTTGTGCTTCAACGTGATCGTAACCGTGATCATCGACAGCTGGGAAGAGCTGACCGAAGGGGCCCGGGGGCTCCTGGGGATTCCCCGGCCCGATCCCATTCCCCTTCCTTTCGGAGGGCAGATCGCGTTTACCTCCATGCCTTCCTATTACTATCTGGTCCTCGTCTTTCTCCTCCTCACCCTCCTGGTCATCTATCGCATCGTTCACTCCATGATGGGCCGGTCCTTCCTGGCCATCCGGGGCAACGAGGAGCTGGCCGAGTCCATCGGCATCCATGGCATGAGGACCAAAGTCTTGTCCTTCCTGATCAGCACCGCCTTGGCCGGCGTGGCGGGGGTTCTCTATGCCTCCTACATCGGTTTTTTGAGCCCGGAGATATCCGATTACCACGTCACTTTTGAATTCCTGATTTTCTGCCTGATCGGGGGTCTGGGCACCCTGGGCGGGCCTTTGATCGGGGCCTTCCTTTTGACGGTGGCCAGCGAACTCCTCCACGGGGTGGCCGTCCCCCGCCTGGTCGCCTACGGCTTTCTGTTGATCATCATCATCATCTTCTTCCGCGGGGGAATCATGGGTGGGGCCCAGATGCTGTGGCTGAAGGTTTCGGGAAAGGGGGGAAGATGAACCCGGTGTTGCTCGAGGTCAAGGAGCTCTGCAAGGATTTTGGAGGCCTGAGGGCGGTGGATGGCGTGGACTTCCAGGTCCGGGAAGGGGAGATCTTCAGCATCATGGGACCCAATGGGTCGGGCAAGACCACCATCTTCAACGTGATCACCGGGTTCTACCCGGCCACCGAGGGGAGGGTTTTTTTCCGCGGGGAAGACATCACCAACCTGAAACCCCATACCGTTGCCCGGAAGGGGATTGCCCGCACCTTTCAGCTGACCGCGGTTTTCAGCCGTGATACGGTCTTTGACAACCTGGTGGTCGGCCATCGGCTGCGGGTGAAGGCCGGACTCCTGGGGACGGTATTCGGCAGCCGCCAGACCCGCAGGGAAGAAAGCAAGTGCAGGGAGAAAGCGGAGGAAATCCTGGAGTTCACCGGGTTGACCCGGGACCGGAGCAGGATCGCCGGCACATTGACCCAGGAGGCGCAGAAAAGGCTCTCCATCGGAATGGCCCTGGCCACCGACCCCCAACTTCTCCTTTTGGATGAACCCACCGGGGGGGTCAATTTCAAGGAGATCAGCAACCTGGTTTCGCTCATCGAGAAAATCAAAAAACAGGGCGTCACCGTCTGCCTCATCGAACACAAGATGAAAGTCGCCATGGAACTGCCGGACCGGGTCATGGTCTTGAACTACGGCCGGAAGATCACCGAAGGGGCGCCCCTCGAGGTTAGTCAGGATCAGAGGGTAATCGAAGCCTACCTGGGGAAGAGCTATGCTGCTTAAGGTCCAAGATATCGAAACCTACTACGGAAGCGCCCAGGCTTTGAAAGGGGTCTCCCTGGAAGTGGAAAAAGGGGAGCTCATCTCCCTCCTCGGGGCCAATGGAGCGGGGAAAACCACCCTTCTGCGGACGATCTCCGGGCTGATCGAACCGAAAAGGGGGACCATCGAGTTTGAAGGACAGCGAATCGACCGCCTGGGCGCCGAGGAGATCGTGCGACTGGGCATTTCCCACTGCCCGGAGGGAAGGAAACTCTTTCCTCAGATGACCGTGTTCAAAAACCTGGCCCTCGGGGCCTATGTGCGAAAAGACGATCAACGAGGAATCGAGGAGACCCGGGAGGAGATCTTCAGCCTTTTCCCGGTTCTCAAAGACCGGCAGGGGCAGCTGGCCGGGACGCTGAGCGGCGGCGAGCAGCAGATGCTGGGGATCGGCCGGGGGCTCATGTCCCGGCCGAAACTCCTCCTCCTCGACGAGCCGTCGCTGGGAATCGCCCCCCTTCTGGTGGCCCGGATCTTTGAAGTGATCAAAGATATCAACCAGCGTGGGACGACCATACTCCTGGTGGAGCAGAACGCCGCCGTGGCCCTGAACATCGCTCATCACGGGTACGTGCTGGAGACCGGGGAGATCATCCTTTCCGGGGAAGCGCGCCAGCTGCTCAGCGAAGAAAAAGTGAAACAGGCGTACCTGGGGGTTTGAATTTTTTGGGGCCAACCCCCGGCTTTGCCCGAGGCAACGACTTTAGCTTACCTCTTCGCCCAGGCGGGAATCGGGAAGGAGTTTTTCTCCCTGGGCGCTCTCCTGGCCGGCATACTTCAAGAAGCGCTTTTGAATGGACTGACGCATTTTTTCCGCTTTTTCAGGGGAAATGTCCTGGATGGGGATCTGTCCCCCGCCCGTCCGGCCGTGCCCACCCGCCGTTCCCAGTCCTTTGACCATTTGCCGGGCCATTTGGCCGGCGTTCTGGTGGGCGATCTTGGTGCGCAGAGAGAAGATAAGGCTGGAGTCGCTGGTGCCCATGACGAAGCTCGTGGAAACCTCGGAGAGGCGAAGGAAAAAATCGGCCATAAGGGCGACCATGTCGGTGTTGACCAGGGACCCCAGGTCGCATAGGATGACTTTTCCGAAAATCCTGGCTTCGTGGAGCCCCCGGTCGAAATCCAGGAAAAAATCCCGCGGCAGGTCGGGGGATTCGATCTGCGATAGGATTTTCAGCTGGACCTTGGGGTAGAGGGAAATGGCCGCCTTGTAATCCACGTCGGTTGCATGCCGGCCCAGGTTCTGGGTGTCCGTTTTTAACCCCAGGTAGAGCGCGGTGGCCATGGTTTTGGGAATGGCCAGGCCGGCATCCAGCAGGTATTCGGTGAGGATGGTGGCGGAGCTTCCGTAGTTTAGGCGGATGTCCGCAAGGTCCGCCTCCTGGGAAGCCTTGCGTACCCCGTGATGGTCGATGATGATGGATGCCTTCAGCCCGTGGGGAAGGTTGTTGTTTCCAGCCCGGGGTTGGGTGTCCACCAGGGCGTAAACCTGAAAGTCGCCGAAGCTTAAGGAGTCCAGGCGTTTGATGTCGATGTTGAGAAGCCGAACCATGGCCCGGTTTTCAGCCCGGGTGATGAGCCCTCCGTAGGCCAGTTCAGCGTGGGCTTTGAATTTCCTGCGGATCAGGTGACACAAGGCCCAGCCGGCGGCAATGGCGTCCGGGTCCGGATTATTATGGGTCAGGACGAGAACCTTTTTCTGCGAAACAATTTCCCCTAATTTTTCCAGCCTTTCCCGGTTGTCCATCCTTCTTCCTTCTGGTTATCAAAAGCCAGGCCAGCGGATCCCTGAAAAATCGGCCACGAATCCCATGTTACCCCGGCGGGAAATCTTTCTCAAGGGTTCTTTTCCCTTTTTTTCCTTCTTTCTTCTGCACCGGCAATTCCGATGAGGGGTATGTTGAAGCCGGAGCCGGCCTTTCCCCTCACTTTCCCGTATTATAAAGGAAATTACCCCCGGGGAAAAGATCCTACCAGAAATTCCTTGAAAACACCCCCCGGCCGGGGATATATTTTTGAGGATTCGTCAGGTCGCCCATACCATAAGAGATACGGAGGGGAATCATGAAAGACATGTTCAGCCTGAAGGGAAAGGTGGCCATCGTCACCGGCGGCAACGGAGGCATCGGCCTGGGGATCGCCCGAGGGTTTGCCAGCGTGGGAGGCGATATCGTCATCGCCGCCCGTAACGCGGCCAAGTCGGCCAAGGCCGCTGAGGCAATCCGCAAGGATTTCGGGGTGAAGGTGCTGGAGGTGGAGGTGGATGTGCGCCAGGAGAAACAGATCCAGGGCATGGTGAAAAAAGTCCTGGATGCCTTCGGTCGGATCGACGTGCTGGTGAACAACGCGGGCATAAACATCCGCAAATTTACCCAGGACCTCCTGATCACGGAATACGACGAGGTCCTGGAAGTCAACCTGCGCAGTGCCTACCTGACCTCCAAATATGTTTACCCGGCCATGAAAAAGGTAGGCGGGGGGAAGATCATCAACATCGGCTCCATGACTTCCATCTTCGGCGGTGGGAAGCTCATCGCCTACGGCACGAGCAAAGGGGGCATCGTCGCCATGACCCGGGCCATGGCCGTGGGTTGGGGCACCGACAACATCCAGGTGAACGCCATCCTCCCCGGCTGGATCGATACGGAGTTGACCCAAAGGGCTCGCGTGGAGCTGGAGGGGTTGAACGAAAAAGTCCTGGCCCGCACGCCAATGGGCCGCTGGGGAAAGCCGGAAGACCTGGCCGGGACGGCGGTCTACCTGGCCACCGCCGCCTCCGACTTCATTACCGGCGTGGCCCTGCCGGTGGACGGCGGGTACGCGGTGAGCATCTGAAAAATTTTTCCATCTGACCGCCCCTGCTCTGCGAAAGGCAAGGGCATTTCTCTGGCCCGCTTCGCTAGAGGCCGCAGAGAAGGCAGAGAAAACAAATTGGAATGCTGGAATGTTGGAATTGCAAAGAATGGAAAACTGAAATGACGGAATATTGGAATAACGAAAGAGTGGAATAATGGGTTTAGGCATTTTATTTTTTGCCCATTATTCCTTTTTAATTTCTCTGCGTGCTCTGCGATCTCTGTGGTTAAGTTTTTTTATCGGGTTTTTATTCCTTCTGTTTTTCAGGAGCGGCAGTCTCTTTTTTTGCCGGTACCAGGCTCAGGCTGCTGATGATGTCCTCGCTGGAGACCGCAAACCCGATGCCCTGAATGGGAAGCTTGGGGCTGGCCGCTTTAAAGGTTACGACTCCCAGGACCAGACCCTCGGGGGTGATGAGTGGACCGCCGCTGTTGCCGGCGTTGATGGCCGCGTCGGTCTGAATCAAAGTGACCGGGGTCGTTTTTTTCATCCCCTTGCGCACACTGCTCACGATCCCTCGGGATACGGAATGAGACAATCCCAGGGGATTCCCCACGGTGTAGACTTCTTTGCCGATGGAAACATCGGTCAACTTGCCCAGGGGCAGGTAAGGATACCCTTCGCTTTCCAGGTGGATCAGGGCCAGATCCTTATCCGGTTCCGTGGTAATCACCCTGGCATTCCATTCCTGGCCGTCAAAGGTGATGGCTTTCACGTCACTGGTTGCATCGGCGATAACATGGTAATTGGTGACCGCGTATCCGGTCCGGTTAATAAAAAAACCCGAGCCCCGCATCTTCGGGGTTTTTACTCCGATGACCGCCCGGCTGACCACCTCGATTTTGTTGGCGGCCTTCTCGAGGAGCGGATTATTTGCGTAGTAGGGGAATTGGGTGTTAACGAATCTTCCTTCCTGGAGGCGGGTATATGTGCCGTCCGGGGGGGTATCGGTGAAATGGACGACCCCGTTCTTGTCCTTGTAGCGATACACCTGCGGGGTGGCCGGGTCATGGAGGAACAAGAGGAGTAAGGCCAAGAATATGGCTAAGTAGATGATTTTTTTGTCCATTTTAGTCCCCTCCGGCTAAATCGTTTTCCCCTTCCAGGAGGGCGGTCTCAGGATTCATTGGTTCGGTATTTCCGCTGCCAGGAGGATGTAGGGCCCACGGAAATTCAGAGGCCGGTACCTATTCTATCGGAAGAAAATGGATCCAACTCAAGGATTAAATTTATGGGTCTTGGCAAAAGGGGGAGAGGGGATAGGCTTTGGCAACTTGAGACTTGAAACCCGAAACCCGAAACTTGAAAGCTGAAAGCTGAAAGCTATTCCTTAAACAACCACCTTGGCCAGCTGCCCGGCGTAGACAATCACCAGCCGAAGGATGAATCCCCCCAGAAGGACCGAGAGGGCGGTCACCCCGGAGATCCACCGTTTGTGCTCCCGGAGGCTGACCCGTTTGATGAAATGGGGGATCAATTCATAAGTTTCCAGGGCCATGGGAATCAGGATTCCCGCTCCCACGGCCAGGGCCCAGAATAGGAAGGTGAAATCTCCTCCCATGATGAGATGGGCGGCCTCCACCGAACTGCGGGGAGACACGTACAGTCCCAGGACGAAGAGGAATACGGCGATGATGGAAAAGACCATAAGGGTGAAATCGATGGTGTGAATCATGAATTTGTTGGTCTCCATTTCTTCCTTCGGGATCTTTCCCGGGCCGACCAGAGAGCACCCGATGAAGCAGATCGCCGCGGTGCCCGTCTTCATCGCCGAGAGGAGGAAGAGAAAGGGGAGCATGGGGTTGTTCCAGAAGGGGCGAGCGTTCAGCGCTCCCAGGAGGACGCCGGTGTAAATCCCCACCAACATGGATACTGGAATTCCCCATCCCGCCACGAGTCCCCGGTTGCGGACGAGGTCCTCCTGGCGAAAGCGCTTCAGGAACCGGCTGGATTTCAGCCAACGAACGGGGGGGATGCGATCCCACTTCTGGGGCAGGCGGTTCAGGAGATGAACGAGGTCATAACGTTCCGGGAGCCAGAGATAGAAATGGAGAAAGGTCATGAAGGAAAAGATCAGCAGGAGCCAGGATCCCAGGGACATGACCGAATTGGGCTGGATGGTGAGGAGCAATTTCCAGAAGATGGCCGGCCTCTCCAGGTCATAAATCAGGCACAGAATGCCGAAGATCAGGGGGAAGGGAGCGATGTAAGCCCCGATCCGGGTGATCTTCTCGTATTTTTCTTCCCCGAAGAAGTAGGCGAAGGCGGAAATGCCGAAAGCGCCGGCGCTCACCCCGGCCACGAACAGGTAAACCGCCACCATCCAGTTCCAGTAGATCCCCATTTCTCCGTCCATTTTAAACTCCCAAATATTTTCACCACAGAGACACAGAGTACACAGAGGTTTCAAAGAAAAAACTTGAAACAAAAATTGAAACCAGAAAAATCTTAGGAAAAAGATTAGACTTTAGCCTTGTTTTGGCCAATATTTCTCCGTGCTCTCTGTGCCTCTGTGGTGAATATGTTTTTGATCCGCCGACGGCGGATCGATCCATCAGCTTCACCCACCGCCGATCTGGGGCTTGAACGAAGGATCAACTTTCCCCATGGAGGCGTCCCGAAAGAACGCCGGGGTGTCCTTGGCGTAGGCCAGTTCCAGGGGCTCTTCGGCCTTCGAATGGCCGGTGGCTAGCCGCCAGAGCTTATCCTGGTTTCCGGGCCGGAATATTTTTTCTTCCTTTCGGCAGCCGGCCAAGAGGGCAATGCCCCCCAGGGCAATGGCCGAAATCATCTTTTCAATGAAGGCTCTTCTCTCCATGATGGATTCTCTCCAGGCGGTCTCTTTCGTGGTTCAAGAATAGGTCCAGCAATTCCACGGCTCCGAGGTAAAAGGGATGGGGTCGGAAGCGAATCATTTCTTCTTTCAGCCGGGGAATCCAGTCCAGATGGTCCTGGATGAACTGCCTCACTTCATGATCGGTCGCTTCCGCGTAAAGGGCGGATAGGAATTCCAGCTCCAGCACCAGATGATCCGGGCAGGCGGCGAACCGCGGGGGGACTTCCACCCCGGAATGCCGGAAGATGGCCGCCATGTGTAGCGCCGAATCCCCCCCGAGCAGTCCCTTTTCCCGGGCAAAGGCCAGGCGGCATTCCCCATCCTGGGTCCAGGGTTTGTAAGGCGACTCGATGAGGGATACGAATTTTTCTTCCCTTACGGAAAAAAGCCGGTCGTACTCTTCCTGCAATTCAAAAAGGAGGGCTTCGGGGGAGCCTCCGGTTTGCAGCCCGATGAGAAGGGCGGGGTCCCCACCCCACGCTTTCAGGGCCCCGGCCAGAAAGGGAAAAACGTCTCCTTTCCGGATCTCATCGATCATCCCCCGATCGGGGGGAGAAAATAGGCCGGCCATCAACTCGCAGAAATGTTCTTTCTCCTGGGGCGTCATCGGCTTCAGGCTCTCTTGTAATAAATCCGGGGCCGGGTATTCAGATCCACCTTGAATTGTTTCAGCCTCTCTTTGACGATCAGCCGGGAGACTTCGCTGTTGGGATCCTCAAGGTTTCCAAAAGTTCGTACCCCGGTCATGCAGGTGGTCACGCAGGCGGGTTTTTCCCCCTTCTCGACAAACTCCAGGCAGAAACGGCATTTTTCGATGTACCCCTCCG
>SMTZ1_10008925_pt1 | contig 10006 bp, 8 predicted proteins | sample DeeMarSWOR136_30_FD_25667 | JGI IMG/M metagenome (IMG submission 25667)
TCATCAACGATTCTGATGACCGTATCTAAATAGGGTCTCCCAACACTATTTGGTTTACTTAGAATCTCCTCGCCTTGGATAAGGGTCCCTGAGAAAACTTCGGTGGCCCCATACGCATCGGCCATCACCACATTGGGAAACCTTTCTATAAATGCTTTTTTCATATCAAATGGCCAAGGAGCTCCGGTAGATGTACAGTACCTCCAACTTCCGATATCGAATGCTTTATCTTTTGAAATCTCGAGCAATCTTTGGCAGATGGTTGGTACAACGGAGCATATTGTTACATTCTCGGATTCGATAAGTTTCATCATTTTAAGAGGATCAAATCGCTTCATTATAACAATCCTATTCCCCATAAAAATAGCTGCAATCACATTTACATAGGAGTTCATATGGTAAAGTGGATTCACAATAAGGATCACTTCATCAAGGTCATATTTCTTCTTAATAATAATCGAAAGGGCAGCCCAGAGATTATTCTTATGAGTAAACATGGCGCCTTTTGGGAATCCAGTTGTTCCAGAAGTATACATGATGAAACGGAGATCTTTTTCATTGACGGAAATATCAACCTCAGAATCGATCGAGGTACTCATCAATCCTTCATAATCAATAGAGTCAGAATAGTGTTCTTCCCCTGCTGAGATCAGTTTCAAGTATTTTGGAGATAGTACTTTTTCAATGACAGGCCTTAAACCCGTATCGTATATCAATGTCGACGATTCAGAATGATTGACGATGTATTTTACTTCTTCACCAGTGAATCGATAATTGATGGGAACACTGATGGCGCCGATTTTAGCTGCCGCAAAATAGACCTCGACGAGTTCAGAAGAATTAAACATCATGCTGGCTACTTTCTCGCCTTTCTTTATTCCCAGCTTTGACAATGCATTGGCCAAACGATTCACTCGCCGATTTAATTCATCATAGGTTATTCTTTTTCCTTCGAAAACGATGGATGTTTTATCAGCGAATTTCCATGCCGATCTTTTTAAGAGATATCCAAGAGTGAATTCCACGAGTCTACTTTTCCTTTTTAACGCTTTCCAATAGTCTCATGTAATCTGGAGGGAGTTGGGGAGTAAATTGACCATACGAAGGAATCGGGAAGCGTTGCCCTCCTTTATGGGTTTCTTGAAGAAAGGTTACGATCTCGTCAATCTTCTTTTTGGGAATTATAAACACCATCTCATCATCTTGAATGAGCCCAAACATTCTTTCTCCATTCCCTGGCAGTACAAGTCCCACTTGATTTTTCAAGATAGGCCTGACCACTTCCAAGGCACAACTTCCCCCCCCCTGTGCCATGAATTTCAACGCCGACCCTGTTTTGAAGACCGCTGCTTGCACAAGACGCATCATTTGAGCTGGATTTCCGTAAATCAATATCGAATCTGGCTCAAAATCAGCACTGAAAAGAGGAGAAATCAATATTCCTTTGTACCTGTTCAAATTGAAAAATGGAAGTGATTTCGATCTTCTAGCTCGCGCTTTTTCTGTTTGATTGAATGGCGCAAAGACGACCTTTCCCTTCCAGTAGGATGAAGGAGGTTTGGCAAAACCCAAGTAGAAAAGGGCGGTGGGGCAGGAGATGTCTTCTTTACCTAAAAGAATTGACCAACCTTGCCTCCTGGAAATTCCAATGGCCTGGCATAAGAACAAATTCATATTGAGATGTTTTTTAGGCCTTCTTATTTTCTTATCTGGTATATCAAGTGTCGACATCATCTTTATTGCCAATGGAAAAGTGCTTGGCCGAATAAAATAAGTAAATGCCTCATTATATTTTTGAAGTTTTTCCTTAATTCTTGAATTCATATAAACCTCGTATTTTGGATACTATCCTTGAGTCTCCCCTGAACCACTTACTATTTTATTCAAATTCAATCTTTTCAAAAGATTCTTTGGTGATTCCAGAGCCTTCTTCACTTCCTGCAAAAATTTAACTGCTGTTTCCCCGTCAATAATACGATGGTCATATGAAAGGCTAAGATACATCATTGACCGAATGGTGATTTCTTCACCGATGACCACAGGTTGCCTCGTTATCTTCCCCATGCCCAAAACTGCACTTTCTGGAGGATTAATTCGGGGAGTGAAAAAAAGAGACCCAAAAACCCCTGAGTTGGTTACCGTAAAGGTCCTCCCTGAAACCTCCTCTAGACTTAGATGGTTTTCCTTGGCTTTTCTTGATAGTTCGACTAGTTCTTCAGAAAGATGAAAAATATCCTTGTTTTCGGTGTTATGCAAAACAGGCACGATGAGCCCGCGAGATGTCGCTACAGAAATTCCAATGTTATAATATTTTTTGAGTATAACTCTTTCTCCATCTAAAGAGGCATTCATAAAAGGATAAAGCTTCAACCCTTCCACGGCTGCTCGAATGACGAATGATGTTATCGTAATGGATGTCTCCCGGTTGAGCTCAATTAAAACTGACACATCCGTCTCAGCCACCGTAGTCACCTGAGGGATTGTCGCACTGAGAGCCATTCTCTCCGCCATCACCTTCCGTATACCGCCTAAAGGAATGATTTCTTCGGGACCATACTTTCTAAAGGGTCCCGAAAACAGTGTCTTCTTCCCTAAATATTCCTTGATATCCCTTTCTGTGATCAATCCGCCTTCTCCCGTTCCACTCACTTCCTTCAATTCTATGTTTTCCTCTTTTGCCATCCTTTTGGCAGCGGGGGAAGCCTTTATTTTAACAGAGGAACTTCCTCCCACTGTCAATGAGATTTCTTTCTTCTTTTCCTCTTTGGGTTTGATTGCAGTCAACAGGGGCTGAATATCTTCCCCACTTTCTCCAATAATGGCCACCCTACCCCCCACCTCTACCGATTCCCCCTCCTTAATAAGAATCTTCAAGAGCATCCCTGTGGCACTCGAATCCACTTCCACACTCGCCTTATCTGTCTCCACAACAAAAAGAGGCTCTCCCTCTTGGACGAAATCTCCCTCCTTTTTATACCAGTACGAGATTAGTCCTTGATGCATAGTATCCGTCAATCTGGGCAACAATATCTCAACAGCCATAAGATTCTCTCTTTTTCCAAAATATGGAAATCTGTTACTCTTCACTCTTAATTAAGAGAGCATTCTTCTTACCGTGGTAATGATATCTTCTTTTTTTGGAATATAGTAGTCTTCCAGAACAGGACTAAAAGGGACTGGGACGTCCGGAGCTCCGATACGCTCAATGGGGGCGTCCAAATACCCAAATGCTTCTTTCGCAGCAATAGCCGCAATCTCCCCGCCAAATCCACCTGTTTTGCAAGCCTCGTGAACAATAAGCAGCCGGCTCGTTTTCTTGATGGAATTCACTATCGTTTCATAATCTAGGGGAAGTAGCGACCGAGGGTCTAAAACTTCGATTTCGATTCCCTCCGTACTTAATTCCTTCGCAGCTGCGAGTGCTTTGTGAACCATCATTCCTGTGGCAACAACAGTCACATCCATACCTTCTCTCTTTATATCCGCTTGCCCCACTGGAATAATATACTCTTCTTCTGGAACGTCACCCTTTAATGCGTAAAGGAGACGATGCTCAAAGAAAATAACAGGGTCATCGTCCCTAATAGCAGCTTTTAGAAGTCCTTTGGCGTCCGCAGGAGTTGAGGGCATGGCTACTTTCAAGCCTGGACAATGGACGACAAATGCTTCTAAGCTTTGCGAATGCGAACATCCCAAACTTGTGCCTGCACCGAAGAAAACTCGAATGACAACAGGAACTTTAGCCATCCCTCCGTACATATACCTCATTTTAGCCGCATGATTAACAATATGATCCATCGCCAAAGGGAGAAAATCATCAAACATCAAATCGACTACGGGACGAGTCCCTAAGAGAGCGGCACCTACTGCTGCTCCGACAAATCCGGACTCTGAAATCGGCATATCAATGATTCTTTCTTCTCCAAACTTACTCAAAAGTCCTTTTAAAACCTCATAAACTCCGCCTCGATGGGCAATATTTTCCCCCATTAAGAAAACTGAAATGTCGTTTTCCATTTCTTCCATAATTGCCTCTCGAATAGCTTCCCGGAAAGTTATCTCACGCATAGTCTTCCTTCCTTTATTACCCCATGGGCATAGACGTCTTCAAACATCTCCTCAGCTTTGGGGTAAGGGCTTTCTTCTGCCAATTTTTCTGCTCGTTTAACCTCTTCTTTAACCTCTACCCCTATTTTGTGTTCTTTTTGGTCATCGAGAAGTTTTCTATCCAGAAGATAAGCTCTAAACTTTTTAATTGGACATCGGTTCCACCAAGATTCCAATTCTTCTTCTGAGCGAGATTCTTGATGCCTCTCACAATGGGGTCGAAGCCTGTAGGTCTTGCATTCAATTAAGGATGGGCCTTCCCCTCCCCTTGCCCTTTTTACCGCTTCCTGCACCGAATTGTAAACTTCAAACACATCATTTCCATCGATTGTTACCCCAGGAATGCCGTACCCTTGAGCCCTTAAAGCAATGTCTCTGATCAACATGGCCTTTTCAACAGGAGTATCAATCGCATAGAGATTATTTTCGCAGATGAAAATGACAGGAAGTTTCAAAATAGCTGCAATATTTAAACCCTCATGAAAATCTCCCCGATTCGATGCTCCATCCCCAAAATAACATAAGCAAACTTGGTCAGTCTTCTTGATCTTAAACGCTAACGCTGCGCCAACGGCTATCGGAAACTGAGAACCGATCACAAGGCTTCCGGCTAAAATCCCATTCTCAAGGTCTCCCATATGATGAGCGGTCCACTTACCCTTTGACGGACCCGTTGCTTTTCCGTAGACGCCTGCCATCAAAACTGGAATCGGAACCCCCTTCGTTATGAAAACAGATCTACCCCTCAGGGAGGGAAGAACAAAATCATTTTTTCTAAGTCCATAACAAGACCCTACGCCTATGGCCTCCTGACCAACACATAAATGAGGAAGTTCTGGGAGACCTTTTTGTGAATAAATTTGGGCCACCCTCATCTCGAATTCTCTTGTCAATATCATCAATCGATACATTGAGATGAGATCCACTTCTTTTAACATTTCATTGGTGTGTTTCTTTGTCACAAAATCATCCTCCGATCTATCAATAGGTTAGAAGCGTTCTCTTAGCCATTAAGGGACCATTGAAGATTTAAACACAACGGTCTCAAGTCACCAGAAATACATTAAAGGGAACAACTAAGTCCTATGTTCTTTAGTTAATGAAAACAATTTAGCCCTTCGATCTTCAGACTTTCAATATTGTGGTACCACTGTTCCCCATTAAGCCGTAAGTTTGCGCCATACCTACTTTCGCCTTTTCAACTTGCCTGGCTCCGCACTGGCCACGAAGTTGCATTGCTATTTCAGCAACTTGCCAGATGGCTTGGGCACCGATGGCTTCTCCGAAAGAAGAAAACCCACCACTTGGGCAGACTGCAATTCGGCCTCCGATTTGCGTCTCTCCGTCTCTGAGCATTCGCTCTGCTTCCCCCTCACCACCAAAACCACATGTCTCTAAATATTGCAAGTAATGCCAGGAACTGTTATCCGGCAATTCAAGGACGTCGATATCTTCCGGCCCAATGCCTGAGAGCCTATATGCTTGCTGAGAGGATGAGTAACTTTCGCTCAACAAGGGTGCTTCAGCCTTTGCGGGCGCAGAGAGAGCCGATATGCGTATGGTAGGGTCTCCATAGATAGCACTTCCAACTGTGGTTGCTGCTACAGTAATAGGCTTCGAGGTATACTGCCGGGCCTTTTGGGCAGTACAAAGAATTAAAGCACCCCCGCCATCACTCGTGGCACAGACCTCCAGGAGACGCAGTGGATCACATACCATCTTCGAGTTTAAAACTTCACCCATTGTATAGGCCTTTTTATATCTGGCATTTGGGTTCTCTTTGCCATATTGACTGAGGACTACTTTCACCATAGCTAAATCCTCATGGGTCGTCCCATACTTGCCCATTCGTTTTCGGCATTCAAGAGCCCAGTATGTGGGGTTAGGCATTCCCACCATCTTCCACCTTAGCACATCCCTATCTTGTCTAGGATTATCGGATTTGGCTGTCAGAAAGCCTTCTGGCGACATATCCACCCCGACGGCCAGTGCTGTATCAACTTGACCGGAGGCAATGCTCAGATAAGCTAAACGCAGTGCAGACGCGCCTGTTGCACACGCGTTATAAACATTAACAATCGGGATGCCGGTCTCACCAAAAACACTGGCAAGATACTGGCCTGAGAGATGCCCTGCATTACCACCCCAGATGTATATCCCGGAGCAGATTGTTTCAATTTTGTTCCACTCGATGTTGGCATCTACTAAGGCATTAGCGATTGCTTCAACGCCGAGATCAACAAAAGTCTTTTGAGGGAATTTCCCCCAAGGGTGTATGCCGACCCCAATGATTGCCACTTCTCTCATGATTCTGGTTCTCCTCTTTATTCGTATTGATTGCCCTCACAATGTCTTCATAGGCTGGAATGCCCAGGTAACAATATCCTGACCCCCTTCATTCTGATAGAGTGTGAAGGTGGTTGTCTCCATTGCCATTCCCAACTTCAATTGATTAAATGCACAACTTACCACGATGCCTGCAATCTGAATTCCTTCCGGGAATTCTACCAATCCAACGATATAAGGTGTAATGTCCTTATCCGTTTTGAACGGAGGGGGCGGCATATAGTATTGGATGGCGTAACTTACTAACATCCCTTCCCTGTTAAGAAGGACTTTTTCTATTCCCTGGCGGGAACAACCTGGCCGATGTTGTTCATGATACATAGGGAAAAAGAAGGTTCCACACGAGCCGCAACGGGCGCTCATGAGGTGGACCCCATCTTTGCTCCATGTAAAAAGATCGGGCAACGCTTGTACAACCTTTCCTTGACTCTCACTTTCATTCATATTGTCTCGCTATTCAACTCCTTTCTATAGATTTTTTGAGATCGTGTATGCTTCAGAGATCGCCTCTCTTAGTTGTCTGGGAGAAACGGAATCCCCAATGGCAAAGATGTCAATGTTCTTAAGGTATTGATTGTCTTTCAGTGAGTGATAGAGTTCACGATTGGGTTCAACCCCAACGGCGATGACAAGGGGTTCATCAAAATAGATTTCTTTCTTCTCCTCACCCCATCGAATCGATATCTTTTCCTTCTCAATTCGCTCCATGAAGGCACTCGTTATGATCTTTACTCTATTCTTTCCCAATCTACCCATTAATACCTTTTTCGTCGAGGGTTCAAGATCACGGCCTACTTCTACAAGTTGTTCGACCACCGTAACCTCTCTCCCTCTGCTGGCCAGAAAATGGGCCGTCTCCAGCCCCACACCTCCCCCACCAATAATAACGACCCGCTGACCTACCTGTATTCTCTTTTCCAAAATGTCATAAGCGTGGACCACTCTTGTCTGTCCAAGCCCTTCAATTTCCGGGAAGAGAGGGCGACTTCCAGTGGCAAGAATTACTGTATTAGGCTTGAGATTAACGATCAGATCGGGAGTTGCTTTGGATCCCAAAAGAAGGTTCACCCCCAGCTTCACCATCTGGGTTCGGTACCAGTCTATCAGGTGACGAAATTCTCCTCTACCAGGAGGCTTGGCTGCCATTCGAAGCTGTCCTCCCAACCGCTTCTTCTCTTCAATCAAAGTAACCCTATGTCCCCTTAGCGCTGCCACCCGCGCGGCCTCCATTCCACCAGGACCACCTCCTATGACAAATATGTTCTTTGGGACGCTTGCAGGAGTAATTTCTGTTTCATTCATTTCTTTACCTGCTCGCGGGTTAAGAATACAGCCTACTGCCAAGTCTCTCGTCCTATCCCTTCCTCTGCAACCTTGATTGCATCCGATGCAAATTCTAATATCTTCAAGCTTCCCTTCTTGGCCCTTCTTGGGAAAATACGGATCTACCAAGAAAGCTCTTCCCATCGCCACGAGATCTGCTTTTCCTTTTTCTATAATATGATTTGCCAACTCGAGATGATTCACTCTCCCTACGGCGATAACAGGAATGTTTATTACTCTTTTAATCGATTCAGCAAGATTCACATAACAACCTCGCTTATTATACATGGGGGGGACTGGAAAGTGGTCAATAGATTCAGGATCTCCTCCAGAAACCTGAATCGCATCTATTCCACTCTTTTCTAAGAGTCGACAAAAAACTTTTGTTTCGGACAAGCTAATTCCTCCCTCCAAATATTGCTTTCCTGTCACCTTACCGGTGATAGGGAAGCCCTCGCCAGTTTCCAGACGACAGCGCTTCAAAATCTCTAAGGCGAAACGGGCTCGATTTTCTAAACTTCCTCCGTATTCATCTGATCTCTTGTTTGTGAAAGGAGAAAGAAATTGGCAGAGGAGGTATCCATGGGCAAAATGGAGATCGATTCCATCGAAACCTGCTTCCGCAGCCCGACGTGCTCCCTTTGCAAAGGAATCAACAAGATGATGAATCTCCTCTACGCTGAGTGGTTTAGGCATTGCTTTCACGATACTGCTAGGAACATCCGAAGCCGAAACAGGAATCGCCCCCCCTGTGAACTCAGGTTTAGCCCGATGACCCGCGTGGTTCAACTGTGCAAAAATCTTTGCTCCATATTGGTGGACCTGGTCTACCAATCTTTTCAATCCTGGAATGCATTTATTATCATTAATGGATAGTTGTCTCTCAATCCCATTCCCTCCAGGGAAAATGATGGTAACCAGTTCGGTCATAATGAGACCAACACCACCTTTCGCCCTTTCAGCATAGTAACAAACCATTTCATCTGTTACAAAACCCTCTCGATCGGCGAGGTTCGTCCCCATGGAGGCCATCACGATCCGATTCCTCAGCTCTAAATCTTTTAGCTGGATTGGTTCTAACAATTTCATGTAAGGTATATAGAAGTGTTTAATATCATATAGTTTATAGATATCGAGGGAATATCTTTCAAGGGACCTCAGGCTTTTTCATTTCAAATATATCCGTCATCCGGCAATAGAGCTCCTCTCCAAGTCTTCCAATTGGCTTCCATTTAGAAATATCTATATGATCGCCTGCCCACAACTCATCCTTCACATGGACAAGGACTAGTTCCCCTATGATGATATTACTCTCCGCTGGTACTTCCCCGAATTTCAAAATCTTTAACAGTCTACACTCCATATTAATAGGTGATTCAGCCACCCTGGGAGCCTTGACGATCTCGCTTTTTGCAGGAGTCAAACCTATTTTTTCAAATTCATCTACAGAACTCGGATAATCAAATGACGCTTGATTCATGGCATCAGCGAAGCTTTCGTCCACAACATTAACAACGAAATCTTTGGAAAATTCAATGTTTTCAAGAGTATCCTTTTTTTGGCCATCTCTTCTGCCTCCAATCTGTAAACAGACAAGAGCCGGCTTCATACCTACTGGAGCAAAGCAACTGAATGGTGCAACATTGAATATTCCATCCTTACCAACCGTCGATACGAAAGCAATAGGTCTCGGCAAAATAGCACTCATCAGCAACTCGTGAGAATCCCTTTTGTTCAAATTTGCAGAAATAATTTTCATCGACCTGGAAACCTCCCTTTTTGCAAAATGTTGTAAATCCGTAATTTAATTATAAAAATGGTGCTTTATCGTCAATTTATCTTAGTCCTTCAAAAATGTCAAGCCTTATATTCATATATCAATCCATTTTGGACTTTCAAATGTACTACAGGATAAATAATCTCGAGTCCCGGACTATGGTCTCGTACGGTGTCTTGGTTCAAAAACAAAGTGTTGACCTTCCATCATTGATTTTTAAAGTCTAAGCGGAGAGCACTCACTATTTAACCTATGGACAGCACCCAAAGGATTTCTCTTGACAATATTAAATTATAAGTGGTAATAAGACCTACCTGCTAGTGCTTATCACCTAAATGAGTTAATGAAAATAATATTCAACAGAAATCCTGGGAGGGGAAAATGAAAATCGTTGATATCAAGACACATTTAGTTACAGTTCCTTATATTGAACCAAATATGCTAGCTGTGGGC
>SMTZ1_10013397_pt1 | contig 10006 bp, 8 predicted proteins | sample DeeMarSWOR136_30_FD_25667 | JGI IMG/M metagenome (IMG submission 25667)
ACATCGCATGCAAGTGGGCTTTAACCCCATCGATAAAGAGTTCTGCTACTTCATAGGGATAAGGAAGAATTTCAGGATCTCTAAGGAAATATTCTGCTAAAAAAGCAGTTAAGTCTTCATTTCCAAAGAAGGATCCAATACTTGCTCCAAGGATAACCGTTAGTAGGATACAAATGGTTGCCGTAACTAAGGCTAATTGTTCAAGTATGATATTTTTCTTATTTTCCTGTTTACTCCAATTCTTCGGAAAACTTTTAGATGGAAATATACCTATAAGAAGCATGACCCCTGCATAGAAGCAAAGAGACAGTCCAAATAGGTATAAACCATGTAAGATCCAACCATCTGTGAAAATATAGGCAAATAGCAAACCCGTTGTTGATGCTAAAAGACTCCCAAAAAATATAGGCCATTTAACACGAGATTTAAACTTTTCACGAACATCGCAATACTCAAGAACAAAATATGTACATATCGCAACGAATGGTACAGCTAATGAGTGATATAACATAACAACACGAGCTGCTTTATCCATATCAGTTGACATACTAAAATCAAATGGTAATAGAGGTGATCCAAGGATTAATTTGATAGGTTCTGAAAATGTTGATAAAAAGAGAACAATGACCAATTCCCACACTATGGTGAAGGTGATCATTCCTTTGAATGTCCCTCCATAAAATAGCTTATACTTAAACCAATTCCATCGCCCATTACCACTTTTTACAGCACTCAATTCTGTATTACTCATATTATTTACCTCTTGGTTAGTATGCCACTTTATTAGTATGAACTTTTGAATAAACTATTCCTGAAATTCGGGTTATTAGCCCCAAGATTATAGAAAATAGTCCACCAAAGAATTGAAGTGCTTCAAAGTCATATCCAACATTTATTCCATCAATTATATGTGTTGCAGGCATGAAAAATGGCTGTAGAATTAAAACAATTCCAAAACCTATCAATACATAAGCTAATTGGGCCAATCCAGTTTCAAAACCAGAAGATCCTCCTGTAATCGATCTATTAGCTTTGATTGTATTATGAATTTCTCTTCTTATCATAGGAAGTAAAAGAACAACAAGTAAAATCAGATTCATTATGGTTCGGAACCATGAAGGAGTAAATCGCATACCAGAATTACCATAACTAGCCCAATATTCATAGAATAAAATTCCTGAAGGTATAGCTCCACCTAAGATTCCAATACCACTATTAAAGAGTGCTACCTTGTAAAACCAATTTTTACCCATTGATAAAGCCCAAAATAACACTATCCATAGAATAGCAGTAAGCCATGTGGCAATGTAGGTTACTATGAAAATAATTTGTAAATCCCCAATAATCGAAAATGATGGATTTCTCCACCAAATAGGGTCAAACGTAGTACATGTGCTTCCTATTCCGCTAACAATCCCAATTGCAATAGCTGCACCGATCAAAATATATAGAATTTTAATACTGATTTTGCTTCTTTTAAATCCACCTATGAGACTCATATTAAACCAACCTTTTTCCTCATTCATAATTAAAAAGCTCAGGTATTCACTTATTTAGGAGTATTTTCCGAAATTCTCTCTGAGCAGTTTGCTACGATTCTAAGAATTATTGTTTTAAATACATTTGGTTAATCGTAAAGAGAATATCTATTAGGGAAGCAAGTAACCAAAAAGTAAGCTACTTTTTTATTGGTTAAAGGATTATTCTCCTTTGAGAAGGATAACCCAATTTAAAATAGATAGGTTTTTCTTAAAAAGGCATAAAACCGTTCAAACCAAGCATTTAAAAAAGAAATACTTTTCGAATCTCCTTTCAGGTTCTTCTACCTCTGTTTTTCCTAGAACTTTGGATTTGTTTCCGATATGCGGCTATTACTGCAATAAATGCTCCAATTAAACTGAGGAATAAGAATCCAGAAGTTCGCCGAGGTGGAAGATTAGATGTAGTGGTGGTATCCGTGGGGGCGATACTGACAGCACTGGTGTCTTGTGTAGCAGTAAATCGAAATAAAACTGAGATCCAGTTATAAAGAACTTGAGTGATATTTGCATTGGAGTCGGTGATTGAAAGGTCGATTGTTGATCCACCAAGAACTACAGAATTATTGGTAGGATAATTAAGTGTAATTTTAGGTGGAGGAATCCCTGTTTTGAATCTAAAGGTCTTTGAAAGCCAATTTCCAGAATAATCCTCTGCATAGAGATAAAGGAAGTGGAAACCATCACCAGTTGGTAAAATAAAGTTGTAAATGCCCTCACTATCTAATTCCTGAACCGTAACACTAATATTTGGATTCATGTCCCACGAATATAAGATTTGATTCATCTTTTCCATAAAATTATCATCAACGATTTTTATAGTTATATTAGTCCCTGCTAGGTTAATTGAATTTTCTGGAGGGAAAAGAAGTACAACAGTAGGAGGGGAAGTATCAGTATGACCACAGCAATTATCATCGATTTCATCTCCATACTTTCTGTAGTTATCGTAAATCTGGAGAGCTTCTTCGTCCTGTATAGTTAATAGATTAGTAGTATAAGACATTAGTCTAGTGCTTGTCAAAATAAAACTAAAGCTCATAAAAGCGGAAAAACTCAAGATTGTGATTAGAAGTATCATCCGAATTACTTTTTGTTCCAATTTTCAGTCACCTTATACAACGATTCTAGAAGAAGGACTAATTTCCTAATAGTTTTCGTAGTATTCAGTTTAAAAACATTTGGGTGAACAGGATTAGAGTATGATCAATAATAGCGGGTAATAAAAAAGTAATTGACTGTTATTTGATATATAAAGATAAATAAGGTCATAATCAATCCAATGAAAACAGAATATTCGCTTAAACTTTTTATTCCAAAATAGTTTTCATAATTTGTTTTGTTTATTTGAAACATAAAAAGAAGAATCCTCTATTATGATGTTCATCGTTATAATTACATCAAAGAGGTTAATCAACCTGTTATATATTAATAATAAGCCTAATTAAAGATAAACAGGTTTTATTACTCATTAATCAATTCTTCAGTAACTAAGAGGGAAAAGACAAGAATAAGAATAGCATGAAAAAATAGGATTAATGTATTAGTTATTATGGATTCCAAATTATACATAAATAAAATATTCAGTGTTACCTGAGTTTCTATTAAAATAGAGGGTAGAACTAAAGGAAAAAATAAGATAGGAATTGCTAATGTTTTGGATTTGGCATACAGTGTCAAAAAAGCAACGATACAACCAGCAATAGTTAGATCTAAGGTACCAATAGTCAAAACTACTAAAAATATTAGTACATTTCCTTGAAAATTGATTCTTAAGAATATAATGGCTAGAATAAAGGTAAGAATTTCTATAATACCTATCATTATCCCTAAATAAACGAGTTTTGATAAAAATATTACTTGAGGCTTTATTGATAATGAGAGTAGTTGATAGATCGAATTTTTCTTTATTTCACGAGAAAATATTGACGTTAGACCAAGCATTATTGAAAATGTTATAATAAACAACATACTCGCAACAGAAATACTATATTTTATTTCTAATGCCGTACTAATGAAATTAAGCAATCCAGAAAAAATCAGGATTGAAGCTAAGGTAAACAAACCCATTGAATAAATTGTTTCTTTTTTTCGAAATTCTAACAAGAGGTCTTTCCGAGCTAAAATTATAATATCTCTAATCATAAACGATACTTTTCCTCCTGTTATTATGCTAAATGGTCAAGTAGGTAATCATATTCTGGTGGATCTAATATTTTTTTGATTTTACCTTTTTCAAGGAATATAACCTTACTGCAAACACTTTTTACAGAGGACAGATCATGAGAACACAAAATAACTGTACTTCCAACAGCCCTCCTTGTAATTAAATTAAAGAGAAATTTCCGATTCTCAATATCTAATCCGCTAAATGGTTCGTCTAAAAGTAGTAACTTGGGAAAATTTGGGGTTACTGTCCGCAAAATATCTAGTTTTTTCATCATTCCTGTTGAAAGTTCATAAAAAGGTCGATCGATAAATAATTTTAAGTCATATTGAGCTATAATATCATGAATTATCTTTTGGGGATTATTAGCTCTTTTTTTCATTTGTAGAAAAAAATGGAAATTCTCCCTGCCAGTCATATCTTCATAAAAAAAGGGAAAACTTAAGAGAACTCCTATTTCTCTTTTAAACAAATGAATATCATCATTTACTTCTTGATCGAATAAATTGATCGATCCTGAGGTAGGTTTAACAAGTAAAGAAATTATTTTTAATAGTGTACTCTTACCAGCTCCATTATTTCCTACCAAACCAATAGTTTCTCCTGGATAGATCACTAAATTAATATTCTTTAATGCTTGAATAAATCCATATATTTTTGAAATGTTTGTAAGCTTTACCGCAGGTTTTGAAAAAGAATCCACAGCTATTAAGTGCCTCCTTCTGGTTATCTCTCACACTTTTTCAATGTGTGTTGTATACTAGGATTAATCTAGAGCTAAAAAAAATTTTAATCATCTTCCAAACTTTTTAGCTCTCTCTTGAGGTTTATCAGCTTATTATTCAAATAATAAAGAAATAGGAAGAGAAGAGACCAAACTACCATTGATATAAAAAACATTAGATTTAACTCAGATCCTAATAAATCATCAATAAAACTTGCCATATTTTCTACTCCTTTCTTTAATCTCACTATAAAGACTCAATCTTTATTTTTCTAATTTTTTTCAGTTTAAAGTCCACTTCATTCAATCTATAGGCTAAATTTACAAGTATTAAGCAAAAGATTCCAATTAAGAGGAAACTCATCATCAGTATCATCCCTACTCCTTCTCCCAGTACTGTTTGTTGTGGAGGAGGATGAAGTGCTCCCACAACAAAATTAGATAAAGGAACAGAGGGAAAACTAGCAACTCCAAATATTGCTGTTAGAGCTCCTCGTTTTTCAGGATAATTCTCATCAAGCATTTCTCTAAAGATTAATAATCCAACATATGCCACCCACATTATTAAAGTGGCTGTTTGCCTTGGTTCCCATTGCCAAAAGTAACCCCATTCAACATATGACCATATCATTCCTACAATGATTGTTATTGCCCCTGTAACTACACCTACCTGAGCCCCTGATACTATTAGAAGATCAAATTTTATGTTTTTCTTCCATAAATAGATACAACTACTTAAGAACACAATTCCAAAGCAAAGATATGTTGAGAAAGCAAAAGGAACCATATAGAAAATAGGTCGTCCTGAGATATTAAATCCTTCAAAGTGTTTTACAGATATAAATATCCAGAAGTAATTTAGCACGATATAAAAGACCATTAATATTAATGCTCGTTTAAAATACTTTTGATCTATCTTTTCAAGCAATTTTTAGCTTTCTCCTTATCTAATTCCCATCGGTATATTTTGTTGAACACTTGGTACTGATCATATTCGCTTTAAACACCCAAATATCAAGCAAGGATATTAATTTTCCTTCAACAAGAATATGTTTCCCCACTTCAAAACCGTTTGGTTTTTCAACACTAATCGCTTCTATATAGATTGTAAAATAGGTGTTATTAATATCTTCAATTTCCCTTAAGAGGAATCCAGTACCATTTAATGTTCCAACAACTCCCGTCACTTGAATTTTTCTCTTCAGATATGATTCAGGATTTGAGTGAGATTTTAATTCTTTTACAGTAAATATTGGAATAGATGAGCTAAATAGTAATAATAGCAAAGCAATTACACAAATTGATATTATAACTCCTGAGAATATCAGATTTTTCGTTTTAATCATTTATTTTCCCATTATTATCGATAATTATGCTTGATTGAGATGATTCTTGTATTTCAGTGTCAATTTCATCTTGTTTAAATATTGCTCTTAACAAAAGAAATTTGTTTATGGTTAATGGTATAATTGCAAAAATGAGCAATAAACAACCAATCCATAGAATGTTAATATAGGGAATTATTTTAATCTGGAGGTCAGCTGCAATAAACCTTTCAGATATTATCTCTTCATAAGTAGCAATAGTAACAATATAAATATTATTTAGGAGGTCTCCAATGATTGTTACTTCCTGATCCAATCTATTAGATTTATCAACCGAAAGCCGACTTAATCCATAACCAACAACACGGCCACTAGATTTAAGTACAAAGACAGTATCATATTCAATCATATTAGATCCTTTTTCAGGAAACCTTTTATCTAGATCTATTATTTCAATAGTCAAGGTTGTGTCAGGAACAACATATTCTCCTCCAAGTTCTACTTGAATATTTTGGCTATTTGTCATATTTGAACTAGTAATTGCACCTAGAATAATAATTAAAATCGAAAGGTGTAACATAGTCTGTGAAGTCTTTCTAAGAAGATATTTTTCTTCTTTTAAAATAACATTACCAAATTCTATCAACAAACCAATGATTCCTATTAAAATTAAAGGAAGAACAAGATTTGCTTTATCACTAGATGTCCAAAAATTACTAAAAAACGATATTATTGGATTATTTAGACCCAAAAGTGAAAAAAATACTCCATTTCGATATAATATTCCACTTAGACTAAATAACATCGCTAATACTGATCCAGTTACAAGTAATTGAATTTTCCGTCTGAATTGCATTCGAGGAAAAAAAGTGCAGAAAAATTGAGCTAAAAGCATTATTCCTCCAAATAAGGTTAAAATTGTATTATAAAATATAGCATCAATAGTTATGGCATTCTCAAATCCTTCAGGACTTAAGGTGATCAGATACCCTAAAATATCAAATATTACAGGAGTTATCAATCCAATAATCATAACATATATACCTATAAAGAATGAGAGATAAGATACCTTTAATGCAGTACGAGTAGATTTTTCTGCAGTGAAATCAGATAATTTAATTGGCATCTTATTTAATCGTATTTTTTTGTATTTAAAACCCCAGTAAAGTGGAAGGATAAACGAAGCTGTTAAGAGAATAAATAACAGTAAAATTCTTTCATCTGGTATGAATCTTAATATAATAGCCATGATAAAACTGTTTTGGGGAATGAATATTGTAAGGAATTTTTCCAGTTCACCCTCTGGAGAAAAAGCGTGAACACTTGAAATTATTCCACTTCGAGTAATATAAGTAGCAAACAAGGCCCCTACATAGGACATACTTACAATATAATTCCCTAAAAATTCATTTTTGCGATGGTAAATTGACCGTCCATGAAAGTACAAAGTCAAGAACAACCAAGGAGTTAAGGAAGCTGTTTCAACAGGATCCCAAGCCCAAAATCCTCCCCAACCAAGGGTTACGTAAGCCCAATATGCACCAATAATAATTCCTGCGCTAAGAACAAGCCATGCTAGAGAGATCATAAATTCAAAGAATCTATCTAGCTTTTCTTTAGCTTCGAAATCAGGTATCTTCCCGTCTTTAAGAGCTGAAATTCGAATAATTCCAATGACCATCGGAACTAAACACAAAACATAGCCTGCTAGAATAATTGGTGGATGGATAATATTCCAAAAGTTCATTAAAGCAGGATTAAGACCAATACCATCAACAATTGGTCCTGATTCAAGTTTAAAAGGATTACTAATCAAAGTAAGAGCAATAAAAAAAGTAATTTGTATGGCAGTTAGCACAAAAGAACGCCAAATTATTGTTTCATGGGCATAGGCTCTAAATAATGTTCTGAAAACGAGATAAGTAATTATCGCAATTGTTGTCCAGAAAAAATAAGATCCTGCTTGCCCTGACCAAACAGCAGAGAGTCTTAAAAAAAGGTCCATGTCATTGTTGACAAAAGTGTTAACATAGACAAAGCTATAGTCTCCAATAAGGGTGGAATAACTAAAATATAAGAAAGAGATTAAATAAGCAGTACTACCTGCAATCAGACTTATTTCAGAATAAATTTCCCATTTTTCAACTCTTTCTCCAGATATAACAAGTATAGCATCAATAATATAAGCAATTAGACTAATAAAAAGTAGAATTGCACCTAAATCTAATCCAAGGGTTCCAATACCAATAAAAATCATTATATCATCTCCTATGATCGTCTAGTTCGTTTTGTACCTCGTTTATTTTTAGATTTTACTTTTTCCTCAAATTTATTTAATTCTGAAGAGATTTGAGTTTCTTTCATCATTTCCTTTTCTTCTTGCTGATCTTTTTCTTTTGACACTATTTTATTCGATTGAGATGTCTTCGTCTCCGTATTTGTATGAGATTGTGAACTATAATTCAATTTTACTGCTCTCCTCTTACCTCGTGTATAATAACGGCTTTTTCTTCTTGTTTTTAAGGTTTTACGTGCAGTCTTTTTCTTGTACTCTACATAAGTATAAAGAACTGCAGGGACTAAAATAAAAACTAGAAAGAGACTACCAATAATGAGTGGCATTGGTAATGTCTCAAAACCGCCTAGAATCTCGAAATAATTAACAGAACTAAATTCAAAATTACCCTGATTATCGATTGCTTCAAAATAATAAGCATAGGTTCCTGGGAAAGAAATTCCTTTTGGAAAATTAGCTTTCCACAGATGAAGATCAATTTGATTTAAGGATAATGAATTTTCATCTCCTCCTTGCTTATGATAATACATACGGACATATTTGACAGTACCCTGTGAAGGAATGTCTACTGCACTGACGGTGATCGAAAACTGAGATCTAATAGGTATTTGAAAATCAGGATCGAAACCAATTTCTAGAATTTGTGGGGCCCAAATATCTACTTGCCATAGAAAAAAATATGATCCCCGAATAATTATATTACCTAAAGTATCATTCACAATAATATTGAAATTAATAGTAGTGCCTTCATATTGAGATTCTAATGTACAATTATACATACTTCCAACATTTGATTGAGGAACCATTTCTAATAATTGATATGGACCATTATTTAGCGAATAATTCATAAAAACATTTGAAATGCCATCAGCATCAAACGCTGCCACTAATATAGTAACAGAGTCCTGAGGGCGGGGAGTAGAAGGAGCCCAAAGAGCATTAAGCATTCCAGGCTTACTATATAACCAGAGATTAGAAAGTTCATAAATAGCAAGCGATTGCGTGACTGTATATTTATAATTCCAGAAGGGATTGCCTGGGGTGCCATCATTATTAGTTAATTGGAAATATCCAGCATTATTATGATCATAAAGCTTGTTGTTTAAAATTTCAACAATATCTAAAATCAAATTATAATATAAGCTGTTATCAGTCATCGCATAGGCTTCATCAAGAGCACGCATAACATAAAACTGTCTTTCTGTATATTTTTTCTCATCCTTTTCTACAAGACTATTGTAGGAATAAGTAGCCCAATACCCCCCAAAAAGATCATCCCAATAATATTTCATTACAATGAATAACAAGTTGAAGAAATCTTCTTTATAAACTTCATTTCCCGTAACATCATATAAATATGAGAGGAATTCGAGAACAAGAGAATTTATGAAAACATCCGCATAACTAGGATCCACCAAAGCATTATTACTATCTAATCCCGTATAAAAAAGGCCAGTAACATTATTCCGACATGTTGAGTTGAAAAAATTATAGATTTGTATTGCTCTTGTTAAATATTTCTCATTTAATTCAATACCATAAAGATCAAGGACAGCGTTGGCCATTAAAATATTATGATCAACCCTTTTGGAGTAAGGTTCAAAAGGATCTAGATAATCTGGATTTGATGAAGCAACTGTCCCTGAAGGGGATAATAAGTAATAATATGCTCCAATATCATTATCCCATGCAAAATCTTCTAGGAATTCAAAAGTATTGATGGCAATTTCTTTATAAGTAAGGTTTCCTGTAATTTCATAAAGGGATAATAGAGCTTGAATGGCCTTTGCTTGAATACCAGGTTTTTTATAGAGAGAGGAAGTACTAATATAAAATCCACCAGTCTCCGAATTATATAATTGGGTGATAAGGTATTTAGCTGATTTCTCCGCGGTATCAAGAGCGAAATATCTTTCTGTTTCATTGACTACAGCATCAGATAACTTTAATAGAGAG
>SMTZ1_10008926_pt1 | contig 10005 bp, 15 predicted proteins | sample DeeMarSWOR136_30_FD_25667 | JGI IMG/M metagenome (IMG submission 25667)
ATTTGACAGGTGCAAGAACGCCTCTATTGTTAACTTTTGATTCATGGAGCTATGACGAAGGTGACTGCCCTAGTTATGATGCTGAATATATATCAGTTACAACAAATGGCGAAGATTGGATAAATATATCAGAATGTCCTGAATATCCTTTGCATTATGGTTGTGAATCAGAAGAATGGTGCCTACCATACCCAAGTTACTATGGACCAATTACATACGACTTATCAGAATTTGCAGGAGAAGTCATACAAATAAAATTCGAATACAATACATTAGATGATTGTTGTGGATTTGAAGAGGGTTGGTACATTGATGATGTAAGTGTTTATCACTCTGATGGCATTGGAGACGCATGCGAAGCAAGACCTAGTGGAGGAGGCCGACCAACTGGCGGCACTAGTCAGAATTATTATACTGGTGGCACACAGAACTTTAACCTAGGTCCTAACGGCAGAGTTACTTTCTACTACCAGAACATATTGCACATATTAAGAATATTGGGAATACACCCTGGCTTTGTTGACTTTATATTGACTTCAGAAGCTCAGGAATTTTCCTTGATGCCTGGGGAAACACAGCAAATAGATGTTGACGGAGACGGAACAAAAGATCTACTAGTGACATTGACTAGTATTGCTGCGAACCAGCAGACTGCTAATGTAAGAATGGAATGGATAGCTCCAGAATTACCAACTGCAGAACCTGTCGAAGAGCCAGTTGCTGAAGAAGTAGTAGTAGAAGAACCAGCTGTTGAAGAAGAAGTACCAGTAAAAGAAGTAAAGACAGATGTTGCAGTATTGGCTATACTTGCAATACTAGGTATTTTGGTAGTGTTCTATGCATTGACGCAAAAGAAGAAAACTAGAAGATATTAATTATCTTCTTTATTTTTTTATATTAATACTACATCTGTTTTAATTGCTAATCCTTTTTCAGCTGTTTCAAGTTCTTTTGCACTTTTTGCTGAAATACCAAATCCAATTAAATTAGCTTGCTGGTCAAATACAGCTGTTTTTGAATTTTTTTCTAAATTAGATGTGTAAGCAATAATTCCTGGTACAAAAATTGGTGAGCCGTGGCTAAATGGTTCTTTAACTTTGTCTTCAATCCAGATTTTTGGCAGGTGGTTAACTACTTTTTCAGGCGGCAAAATAATTTTTCTGATGTAAGTGCTTTGTTTTGTTTTCAAGTATCGCTGATAATTTGCCTTGACAACTTCAAATAAAACAGAGTCTTTGATTTTTAATGGTCCGCTCTGTATGCGACGAAGAGCAGACATGTGTGCACCAACTCCTAAATGTTCTCCAATGTCATGACAAAGCTTGCGGATATATGTTCCTGCTTCGCAGCCAACTTCAAATTCAATGTCTTTTCCCTTGACTTTTAGAATTTTTAACCAATAGATTTCTCTTTTTCTTAGTTGCCGCTTTACAGCTGAAATTTTAGGTGGTAATTGCTCAATAACACCTGTGAATTTCTTGAATGCTTTTTGCAGTTTTGCTTTATCCACCTCATCATGGATACGCATTATTCCGCGATAAACTTTGCCAGCGTCAGTCAGAACAGATAACACGCGCACAGCTCTGCCAATTCCAATTGGCAAAACACCAGTTACTATTGGATCTAATGTTCCGCTATGCCCTGCCTTTGGCTGCTCAAGCAGGCTTTTGATTTTGTTGACCATATGAATTGATTTTGGGCCAGATGGTTTATCTAGATTGATGATTCCAAAATTCAATAAGTCATCAGCGCTCTGCGCTTTAAGTTGTTTGGCTATTCTCAATTTCTTTTTGAAAATAATTTCAGCTTTTGTTTTTTCAAAAGGTAGCATAAAGAAAAATAGAAATTATTCCTTTTTAGGCTTTCCTACGAAGTGGGTGCCGCTAAAACTATTTAGTTTTAGGTTTGGCTGCTTTCTTTTTTGGTAATCTGATTAATGGTTTTTTCTTTGGAGCTTCTTTTTTCTCTTCTGGTTTTTTCTTTTCTCTTGCAGGTGCTTTTTGGATTATCTTCACACCCATCTGCTCTAAAGCTTTTACAACTTCTTCGTGCGATGCACCTTTCTTTATCTTTGCCTTTTGTGGCAAAATTTCCAGGTGATCTACATTGCACTTTCTTCTTCGTGTGTTGCCATCTATTGTAACAAAAGATTTATCCAGAACATCAACTATTAGGCATTCCTTGCCTGCATCGCGACCAGCTAATTTAACACATAATCTTCCTATTTCAATCATTTTACCACCACATATTTCATAACTGATAGAGGTATATCTTCTTTTGTAATAACTCCAAATCTCAGTTTAGCTTTATAAGATTGTATCTTTCTTGAACATTTAGAACATAACATACCGCCAAATGGTCTTTCAGTTGAACGTTCTGATTTATGCAGCTTTCTTATTTCAATTGGTCTTCCTCTTGGTCTGCCGTGAACCAATTCTTTGCAAATTGCACAGATATGCTTGCCTGGTTTTTTGTGTTTGTATTGAACAATTGTCTTTCCGCCAGGTGTACGTCTGCGTATCTTTTTCAAAGCTTTAGTCCTATATCTAGGCCTGCCTTTCATTACAATCCTTGCCTTTCCCTTTGTTGCCTTTCTCTTTGCCATGTTTCGATATTCAATTAAACTACTTTTAAAGCTTTCCTGAATAATGTTGTAAATATCATTGAAAATATAATGTAAGTTCCAATCCAACCCAAACCAGTTGCTAAAGCACTTAGTGGAACATGGAAGCTTAATGGTATTACAACAACATCTGTGTAAATACTTCGCAGCCACCAGAAAATAATTATGAAAGGTATCATTGTAATTATCATTGGTTTGAAACTTTGCTTCATGTATTTCATGTTCACTGCCATTGACTTTTTCTGAATCTCATTTAATTTTTGCATATCGTCTTTTGATTCTTTCATTTGCTGCTGGTATTTTTTCAGCTGTCCTTTCAACTCTTTCATAACAGCCTGGTCAGTTGCATATTTGTAAATCAATGTTACTATAATTGAAAGCACAATAGATATCACTAAGAGAAACGCCCATGCAGGCAATCCAATTAAATAAGGGTCTACTACCATTTTTTTATTCCTCAGCTATAAATTTTCTCAAAGCAGGATGCATATCAAATGCGTGCTGCTTTGCAATGTCTTCATACATACGATAGACTATCATAACAGCTAGTAATATTCCTGTTCCTCGGGATAATGCGCCCCCTAAATCAGCTACTGCAGCAAGGAAACCTACAAATGCACCACCCATTATTGTTAATGCAGGAATATATCTGTTTAAAATGCTCTCAAGCACACGAGGATCTCTTCTAAATCCAGGAACTTGCAAGCCAGATGCCATTATTTGTTTTGCTTGCGCTGCAGCATCCATGTTTGCTGTTTTTACCCAAAGCACTGAAAATATAGTGGAACCAATTATCATAAAAGCTGCATAAGTAAGTGCCTGGCCCACCATTGTCATGTTTACTGTTCCAGTTATTAATGAAGATACAATATCTGGTGAAAATATATATTTGACAAGACCTGTTGCAGGTATATCACCTGCATATGTTCCTAATATTGGATGTCCCCAGTTCTGAAGCAAACGCGCCCATAATTGAATGTTTGCCATTAGTGCTGCGATTAAGATAACAGGGATATTGGAAGTATAAATAAATCTTAAAGGCCAGCGAATTCCATAGCCTCTCATTCTTCCAAATGATAATGGTATCTCTACTTTCATTGCCTGACCATAAACTACAATTACAAATACAACAATTGTTGCTATGATTGCTGACGCTGCAATAAGTGCACCAGTGGGTTCTCCTATGCTTAGTGCTTTGATCAAATAAGGTATTCTTCCAACTGGAATTTCTGGGTTTGTTGGTGAAGGTAATGGATTAAATGCCCTTACAAGTATCTGGTTAGCTACACCAGCTACGATAAATAGTCCAACTCCAGAACCAAAACCCCATTTGTCAACTACTTCAGCCATTAAGACGATTAGATAACCACCAATTGCTAATTGTATAATTAGTGCGAGCTGCAAAATACCATATGTAGATGTTCCAATTAGTTCAGGTGATGGCGCAAGTCCACCCATTATTACATAAACAATTGATTCAAAGACAATGAAGCCGATTGTGAATATCTTCTGCATTGCCTGGAACTTCATTCTTCCTTCTGGTGTTGTTGTATCTAATCCAAGCATTCCAGTACCTGATAATAGTTGTAAGACAATGCTTGCAGTTACAATTGGTCCGATACCAAGGGAGATAATTGAACCAAAACTTGCTCCCAAGATAATAGAAAGGTACTCAAATTGCTGCAATGCATTTTGTCCAAGTCCAAAAAGAGGAATATAAGATAAAATAAAGAATATAATAAGTATAATACCTGTCCACATTAATTTTGTATTAAAAGGCAGTCTTTTGGTTAGTGGTTTTGCTGTTTCTGGCATGAACTGTAAAACTTTTCTCCAATCCATTTTACTTTGATATGCTTCCGCCTGCCTCCTCTATTTTTTTCTTTGCACTTGCAGAAACTTTATAGCAGGTTAATTTTAGTTTCTTTGTCAGCTTTCCTTCGCCAAGAATGTGCGTATAACCAAGTTTTTTCAGGTCAACAACAAAAATATCTCCTTCTTTTGTTGCTTGCTTGTTTGCTATCCACTTGTCAAGCCTTTGTTCAATGTCTTTTAGGTTAATTGGGTTTGGTTTTTTGATTATATCTCTTCTTTTGCGGAATCCTGTTTTTCCAGTTGGTTTTATTCCTAATGCAAAGTAAGCTGTTTTCTTTGAAGCTCCGCGCTTTCCAACTCCAGCATGTCCTCTACCGCCGCGATGACCAGCTCCTCTGTGCTTTTTACCAGCACCCCAGCCATGGCTGCGGCTTCCTCTTCTTTTCTTTGATTTTTTCTTTCTTCTAACTACCATTAGATCATCCTTGTAATTAATTTGTTAATATCTTTGCCGCGGTAGCCAAGTGCACCGCCAACTGCATATGATTTTTTGATTCCAGCTCTTTCAAAGCCGCCCCTAGGCGGTGTAAGCCGGAAAAATAATTTGAAACCAGGAACATCTTTTAATTCACGTTTAAAAGCAAAAAAATCATCAACAAAAGTTTTGATATCAATTTTTAATTTTGATTTAATATAGTCATCAGAAATAAGTTTGTTGCCTGCTAACCTTCCTCTTTTCTGTAAAAGTTTTGTGAAAGTTGCTTTATCAATCTCCCCAAATGCTGTGAAATCTTTTACTTTTTTAATTGCCCCATGATAACTCGGAGTATTAGGAACAACAATACAATAATTTTTCCTGTAAAGCTTTAATGATTTGAAGGCATCTTTGATTCTAGGATGCAGTCCTGCCTGCCCTCTTATTCTAACAATGGCTATTCTTTGTTTCTCTTCCATCATGATTTTATACCACCATATTTTACTACCTTGACATCAGCTTTACGAATCTTTGTTCTGATTGTTTTCTTCAAAGCTTTCATAGTAGCATTAACCAAGTTAATTCGTTGTCTTGTTTGTCCAGTTGCCTTTGACCAAACATCTTTGTAACCAGCTAACTTCAAGATTTTCTGGATTTCGTCAGGTGCAACAAGTCCTGTACCTTTTGGAGCTGGAATAAGTTTTATTCGTACTGAACTGCAACGACCATGAACTTCAAATGGTAATGAATGCGGTTCACCGCATGCACATTTCCAGGAACCACAGCCTCTGCCAACCTGCATCAGGCTTAATTTTGCATTCCTCAATGCTTTTTCTCTTGCAGGAACTGTTTCTTTTGCAGTTCCTCTTCCAACACCCACGTAACCATCATGGTTTCCAACAACAGCCATTGTTGTGAAAACCGGTTTATTGCCTTCACGGGTCTTTTTCTGTGTCTGGCGCATAATTCTTCTTTTACCACCACCAAACTTTCCTTTTGCTTGCCCAATTAAAATATAATCAGAATCAAGAGTTGGTAATAAATTATCCACAATCTTTACTTCTCTTATTTTCTGTCCTTTATCTAATATTTGTTTAACATCTGTTATTTCCTTTGATTTTACTTTTTTTCCTAATTCGGTCTTAGGTGTCCAAACTTCTTCTGGTCTTGCATCTCTTCTAGTCTCAGCTCTAACTACTTCTTTTGGTGCAGGCTGACCTTCAATAGGTAATATTCCTTTTTCCTTTGCTTTCAACTTTTTTTGTTCTGCCATTTTATACTATTTTCTTCTTTACCTCTTCAAAATCCTTAGGTAGGTTTTCTGAAATATGTTTTCCAGTTATGCGTTCCTCTGAAGGGAACATTTTAGGGTCATGAGATATTTTAAGTCCTGCGTCAACAGCTCCTTTCAACATTGAAAAAAGCCTTGAACCTTTTGTTATTGTATAAAGACCAAGGTCAAGTATTACTTCCTTAACTCCTGCCTTAATTGCTTTTTTTCCAATTAATAATCCAGTTAAATATGCTGCTGACAAGTTTTTACAACTATATTTCCATCCAAGTTTCTTTAATTCAGATGAGCGAGCAAAGACAGATGTTTTGTCACCAACAGCATCATAACTAGTTATGTGCGCTGTAATGTATTTGTTTGATTTGCGTACAACCAAACGTGGAACTTGTTTCACCAACAATTTCTTGCGTTTAGCATAATTTGTTTTACCTTTGCGTCTTCTTCTGAAATCAACTGAATATCTTGGTCCTGTTGCCATTTATTTTTTAACCTCTGTTAGCATATTGTTTCTCTTAAGGAACATAATCATGTGAGTTTTGCTTCTGAATTCTCCACCTTTTGCTTTTGAGTAAACTTTCCTGAATGTTTTTGGAGTTATTCTTTTCTTTTCCCTCAAAGACTTCAAGAGTTTTCTTTGTGCTCTGATGGTATTCATCCAAAGTGTCTTTTTTGGAAGACGAGCTTTTGCTGTTCCTCTTCTTCTTCCATCTCCGCGTTGTCTTCCTTTTTTGCGCTGCAAGTGTCTAGCTCTTGCTCTATGGCGAGATGGCCTCTTAGCTGGCAAAATCTTAATTGCACCTTGGGATATTAGTGAGCGGATATCTGCTTTGGTAATTGCTTCCTTGATATCTTCGGTTTGTGCTGGATCAAGGTAAACTTTTTCTAAACCAACTCCTAACATTCCTGCTGCTAATCTTTTTTGCAGTCTTAAGTCACCTTTTGCCATTTTACTTCTTTACTTCCTCCTTTGGTTTCTCTTCAACTGGTTTAGGAGCTTCCTTCTTTTTTTCTTCTTTTTTTGGTTTAGTTTTTTTCTCAGCTGCCTTTTTCTTCTCTGCTTTTGCTTTCTTTGCTTCTTTTCTCTTTTTCAATTCAGCTTCTATTTTCTCAATTGCTTTTTTTGGATTCTTGATATTTGCAATTTTAATTCCTGATTCAATTGCTTGCTTTAGCATGATTTGTTTTTTCTTGCTTCCAATTGTCGCAGAAAAAATTGCAATTTGTGTTTCTTTGTTTAATTTTTCAAGTTGTGAAAGATTTGAAACTAGAACTTGAGTCAAGCCTGTTTTATGAAGGCCTCTTACCTTACGTAATGTTCGGTAACCTGCCCTGACTTGCGCGTGTTTTCCAACTCTTTTTTCGCGCATCTTGGAGTGTATTCCTTTTGGACGGCGCCAAGCAAAACCAAGTCTTTTGCGTACATGAGCCTCCTGTCTAGCAAACTTAGGCTTTTTCTTCTTCTGTTGTGCTTTTAGTTTTAGTAAGTTTTCCATTATGCAATTGGTTTTCCTGATTTTTCAATCATGAATATTCCATCCTGGAATATTCGCCTGTCGCGGGCACTTATTTTTGTTGCTTGTTCAATATTAGATGCTGTTTTGCCTGCTAGTTCTTTGTCAATTGATTCAACTGTAATTATGTCGCCTTCAACTTTTACATTAACATTAGGTAATATTTTCACTTTTTTTGCTCTCTTTTCACCAAGGAAGTTAGATATTTGAAGCTCTTGTCCAGCAAGTTTTACATTAATTGGAAAGTGACTGGAAGCTACTTTTAGTTTGTATACATATGGTTCTTGAACTCCCGCAATCATATTTCTAATATGGGCCTGGTAAGTTCCAGTAAATGCTCTTGCACGAGCTCCGTCTTGTAATGCTGATATTATTATTTGATTATCTTTTTTCTCAATTTTCAGATTTTTTGTAGGGAAAACTCTTGATAATTCACCTTTAGGACCTTTTACAATAACCTTATCTACTTCGATCCTTACTTCTATTCCTTCTGGAACCTTGATTGTTCTGTCGTCAATAGACATAGGCTATCAATACTCCTCCTAATTTTTTCTGTTTAGCTTCTACGTGCGTAAGAACTCCTTTTGGAGTTGAGACAATTAATCTGCCAAAATCTTTTGCAGGAAGGTATCTTCCTTCAAATTTTTCATAATCATCAACCTTAACAGAAAAGCGCGGCTTTATTGCACCGACATTGTTGATTGTGCCTGCTAATTTTATTTCAAAAATTCCTCCCTTCTTGTCGTCTATAAATTTGAATTCCTTTACGTAATCTTCTTTCTTGAATATATCAAGCACTGCCTTAACTATTTTTGAAGTAGGTTTAACTATAACAGTGTCTTTTCCTCTTGCCTCTGCATTTTTCATTGCAGACAATGCTCTGGCTAATGGGTCATGTTCCATTTTAATATGTGAAACCTTCTGTTTCCTCCTCCTTGATTTTAACTCCTAATTTTTCCTGGGCAAAAGCAATTGCATCTTCAGGGGTTATAATGTGATTTGGTGCTATGCGCCCTTTCCTAAGTTTTCTTTTTTTAACTCGATATCCTGGTCGCTTTAGTGTAACTGTAACTTGCAAACCAATAATTCCTATTTTTGGATCATATTTTACTCCTGGGATATCAATATACTCTTTAACACCAAATGAAAATCCATTTTCAATGAAATTGTCTTCTGGAATCTCGTTGTTAATTGCTTGTAATACATTTTTCAAAACCTCAAGGGCCTTTGCCTTCCTCAAAGTTATTTTTGCCCCAATTGGCAAACCAGGTCTTAATTTCCAGGCAGCAATTCTTTTTCTGGACTTTGTTTTGACAACTTTTCCACCTGAAATCTTCTCTAACAGTGCTATTGCCTTATCTACATTATCTGTTTCTGCACCAGCACCGATGTTCAAGGTAACCTTATCTATTGCAATTGTTCTCATTTTGTTATTTTGTTTTTCAGGTTTCATTTTAATCCAATTTTATTTCCGATGCTTTTTCGCCAATTGCAAATATTTGATCAAGAGGACTTTGCCAAGTTTCTTTTTCAGGTGTTTCAAGAATAGCGATTTTTTCTTTTCGTAGAATACCTGTTTCTTTAATTTCCTTAAGGGTTGCAATATATCCTATGTGTTTTCCGCCAATTAGATAAGCTAAAACTCCTTTTTGCAACTTAATGTGCTTGGCTACTGTTTTTTTCTCTGTATCCAGCAAAAGAATATCACCAACTTTGTATTCTTTATTGTCCAACAAGTTCCATCCATTGCTCAAATTAAGTTGTATCTTGCCTTTCCCCAGTGTTTTCTTTGATGTAACTTTTACAGGCAATAATTTTGCTTCTGTTTCTGGAATTTCCAAAGTAGCTAGTTTGCCTTTTTTGTTAAATAAAACTCGCCATTGTTTTTTAATTGAAGGAATTTCTATTACATCAAAAAGCCCAACAGGGAATTTTTCTTTTCTTACAACTTTTCCGTTGATTTTGATAAGACCTTTTGTTAATATGTTTTTAGATCCTTTTGCAGTCTTTGTGATTTGTATAATGTCCCTCAAGAAAACAACTAATGGCATTGAATAACTTAATTTGTGGGGTCCTGGACTAGGTTTGATTATCCATTTGATTCCTTTTCTCTTAATAGGCCATGTTTGCGGTGTTGCCAGCCTTGAAATGTGTTGTTTTCTTGCCATATTATTTTCTCTCCAGCGCTTTTTCGCGTTTCTTATCATCTAATTTTAGTGTAAGGATTATGAGATTTGACGGATGAATTGGATATTGGATTTTTTGTCCTTCTTTTTTCTTTTTTTCAACG
>SMTZ1_10008927_pt1 | contig 10004 bp, 10 predicted proteins | sample DeeMarSWOR136_30_FD_25667 | JGI IMG/M metagenome (IMG submission 25667)
CAGGATATCACCAGCGGGGTGTACCTGTTCTCCGTGGAGCCGGAGGACGACAGGTTTACGAGGGCAGTAGGAAAATTTGTCGTAATTAGATAAAAGGAAATAATAAAAGGGAATAATAGAAGGGAATAATTGAAACATTCTCTCCGAGGAGGTTCGGTAATGAAGCGCAAGGCAATCGTGGGAGTTGTTCTCCTATTGCTGATCCCCAGTTTCGCCTTCGGTAGTACCAAGCCCTTCGAGAAGGTGGGGACCTTTGCAGCGCAATTCTTAAAGATTGGAGTCTCTGCGCGTGCTGCTGGCATGGGAAACGCATATACCGCAGTCGCTAACGATGCGACATCTATTTACTGGAATCCAGCTGGAATGGTAGAGCTTACCCGTACCCAGGTAACGCTCAACTCAGTCGTGTGGCCTGCAGATATCGATATCTACTTTGCCGGTGCCGTGTTTACGACTCCGTACTTTCCTGGAACCTTCGGAATCAGCGCCAGGGCTCTGACCATGGATCCTCAGGAGGAGAGAACGATATACATGCCCGAGGGGACAAAGCGCTTTTTCGATGCAGGCGATATGTCCTTCGGTCTTTCGTACGCGATGTACTTTACCGACCGGTTCTCGGCAGGTATTACGACCCATTTCATCCATATGGGATTGGCGGATAAGAGCGTAGAGACCATTGCAGTAGACTTCGGATTGATTTACCGCATCGGAATCCAGGGGATGAAGCTGGGGATGATGATCCAAAGTCTCGGTGGAGAAGTGAACTTCGATGATCGCGCATCGAAAATGCCGACTCTCTTTAAAGTTGGTCTGAGCGTCGACGCCTACAGGAGAGGAGCTCATGCGCTGATGGCGGCGGGAGAGTTTTCCCACCCTTCAGACAACAAGGAGAGAATGAATGTCGGTATGGAGTACGCTTTCAACCAATTCTTCTATCTGCGTTCTGGTTACAACATCGGATACGATACTCAGGGACTGGCATGGGGCACTGGATTCAGGCTTGATACCAGCCAAACCTCGGATATCGGACTGAACTACGCGTGGGAAGACCTTGGATTCCTGGGGCATGCTCACCGTATCACCCTGAACTTCAGCTACTGAGGAGCGAGGGTGTAACGAGCCCCTGATTCTACATGAAGAAACTTTTCCTTCTTCCTCTCTTGATGGTTTTTCTCGTGCCTGGCGTACCGGGGACGAGTGTTGGTACTGCCATGAGGGGTGAGGGGGATTTCGAGTTCTATGTCGACATAGCCAGCCTCCCCGGTCAAGGTGCGAAGATCCTCGAACTTATCCAAATCGCTGTTCCTACAAAAGAGATCCTGTACAAGGAGGAAAACGGAGAATTTGAGGCCGCGGTACGGATCCACATCACCTTTGTCAGTGAAACGGCGACGGTGCTGGAGAAATCTTACATGGTCTTGGATAAAAGATCTGCTATTCCCACGGCGAAAGATCTATCCGGTTTCGTATATATGGCTGACTCCTGTTATGTGAAACCGGGAGCGTACCATCTCAGTATCAAGATCGAAGATATGAAACGCCAGAAGAAAACCCTTCTCGGCGTTTTGAGAAAGATCCACCTCTTCTCTGAATTGAAAGATACCGTTATCGAAGTACCCTCTTATACTCCTGACAAGCTCGCATTGAGTGAGCCGGTACTCATATGGAGAAGAGAGCAAGAACGGTTTATTCCGAATCCGATGCAAATATACGGGCTCAGGAACGACACACTCTCATTTTTCGTGAGCTCTCTCGTACCTCAGTACTCACAAGCCGACTCGATTCGTTTTTACATCACTGTGATGGACCAGAGCAATGAACTCGTGTACGAGAAGCATTTGATTACTCCCGTGAAGGACCGGCGATCGGGCATCTTTGATGCTTTCGATCTCAATACCTTCCCCGCCGGATTGTATCGGCTCAATGTGGTGGCGTTCCGGGGTGACCTCTATGCTTCGAACGGCAAGGATTTCAGTGTCGCCTGGCAGCTCGTGAACTGGCAGAAACCGAGACGTGATTTACTCGTTGAAGCAAGGATTCTTTTATCAGACAAGAACTTCGAGAACTTTCAGTTGTCGAGCCTCGGCGAGCAAGAAAGAATTCTCAATGAATTCTGGAAAAAGCTCGATCCGACGCCAAGTACCGCTGTAAACGAGGTATTTGAAAGATTCATGGCGCGAGTTGGCTATGCGGACAGGCATTTCAAAGGTTTTAAGAGAGGTGCATTAACCGACCGTGGTCAAATGTATATACGCTTTGGTCCCCCGAACGAGATGGTGCAACAGAGCGTGCCACATACGAGGGCCGATGTGGTTGAAGCGATCGATAAGCTCAGGGATCAGTACCAGGTTGTCATACACAGCACCATGAAAGATCAGTTGGGTACTAAATCCGTTCGTATCTTGGATCTGAGAGAGGGGGGGCAGCGACCCTTCCGCGGTGAAGGGCATGACACGGGCGCCTACGAGCTCTGGATCTATAATCTCAAAGGTGATCCGATCCTCGAACGGGACAAGCTGATGACGATTCATGCGGGGCTCAGGTTCCTCTTCGTCGATAAAGATGGGATAGGAGAGTATCAACTCATCGGAACCTCTGAGGAGTTCATGGGAAGAGGAATGGATGCAATAGGGCCCTAACATGATTTTCAACGTGCAGGAGTGGGAATTTTTGGTTGACAAGGGGGTGTACATAAAGTATTTTATTGAGGTTAAAAAATGTGAACGAGTTGTCTTTCAACGTGTTAAGCGTTACGGGTCATCCGATGAGAACCGGCTGTGCATGTGAAACCGACGGTCGGTGATCCGCTCTTTTAAAACAGGCAACACAGTCAATCAATCCATTCATTGAAGAAGGAGTGCGTAGTATGGTAGTGAAAAACCCAATGAGAATAGCCACTCTCTTTGCATTGATCCTCGTTATTGTCTGTTTCTCACCTGTTGTTCTTCTTGCCCAGGAAGAAGAGGCGATACAAGCCGAGCCGGAATGGACCGTCCAGTCGAAGCTCGATTCTCTCGCTATGGCAAGGGGCGATTCCATTACTGCTGTGAGGAAGATCGAGGATATGGTCGAACGCGCGAGGCTGGGATGGTTATACAACCTGAAACACAGTGGTATCGGCGAGAAGTACACCCAGGGTGGAAACTTCATGCATGGCCTTCTTCTCGCCTCTATCGTTGGTGTCGTATTCATCATCGAGAGACTCTTCACTCTCTTCAGAGCACGTGTGAACGTGAGACATCTCATGGGAGATATCATCAAAACGATGCACGCAGAGGGGGTTGATGCGGCTCTGAAGGTGTGTGAGAGGACGAGGGGACCAATTTCAGCAATTCTACACTCTGGCCTTCTCCGAGCCGGTCGCGGTCCCGAAGCGGTAAAGGAGGCTATTGAAACAGCAGGAAGTATTGAGACCTCATTCCTCGAACGTGGTCTCGTCGCCATTGCCACCGTTGCCAACGTCGCGCCACTTCTCGGGTTCCTTGGAACGGTGTCGGGGATGATTAGCGCTTTTGCGGCGATTGCCGCTGCCGAGCAGGTCAGTGCAAAAGTCGTCGCCTCCGGTATCGAAGAGGCTCTCATTACGACGGCGACTGGGCTCATGATCGCGATTCCTGCGAGTATTGCACATTCGTTCTTCGTATCCCAAATTGACCGTTTCGTCCTCGAGATGGAGGAATCTTCAGCGGAGCTGGTGAACGAGCTCATTGAACTGGATGTAGCGAGGCGTGGTGCATAGTACGGAGATAAGAGATGATCAAGAAAAAAAGTAAAGTAACTGCTCAATTTAACATGGCTTCAATGTCGGACATCAACTTTCTCCTGCTGATCTTCTTCCTGGTAAGTACCATGTTCGCCGTTGAGAAAGGTCTTCCCATGGCCCTTCCCGGCAAGGGATCAAAGACGGTGAAGCTGAAGCGTGAAAACGTTCTCAACATTCAAGCATTTGCGAATGGATCAATCGTGATCCGTGGAACTGGTCCCGTCACCGTGAAGGAGATCAAGCCGGTTATCGAGCAGAAGCTGGTCGCCAATCCAAAGCTCGTCATTGTTATCGAGACAGAAGCCGACGCTGATTACGGTGTGATGGTCGATATACTCGATGAGCTCCGACTGGCGAAAGCGACACGGATCTCTTTGAGAACACTGAGGGCTTCATCATAAGGAGATGGTGAGTTGATATTTGAACGAAGACAAGGAGTCAAAAACTATATTCCCACAGCCTCGATGGCTGACATCATCTTTCTCCTTTTGATCTTCTTCATGGTAACCACTATATTTAAAATGGAGGAAGGCCTCCCGATCACGCTTCCGAGAGCGAAATCGGGTGCCGATCAGGAAAGAGAGAGGTTGGTACATGTCTGGGCGGACCGCTTCAGCAGGATAAGTATTAACGATAAACTGGTCCGGGTAAGCAACATCCAGGCGATTATTGCATCGCGGCTTGAAGAGAACAGGTCACTGATAGTTGCGTTCAATGTTGATCACCGAACGAGGTATGGCCTCGTTAATGATATTATCGAACAGCTAAAAGAAGCAAATGCCGTTAACGTTTCGTTCACATCGATGTATGAAGAGGGTCCTTAAACAAAAAGAGGAAGAGTAGCGTGGCTCTCGTAGCGGTAGAGAATGCAAAGTTTAAGAAGGGATACACGAGATATTTAAGGAACTCCCTGTGGGGCGCAATAGTCATTCATTTCCTCCTTTTCTACTTTACACCGCAATTTGAGTTCAAACCGTATGTACTCCGGGAAGAGTATTTCGAAGCTATTGATCTGCCTGAACAGTTTGACATCCCACCTCCACCCCAAGAGGTAGCACAGCCGGCCATCCCGATGGAAGCTGCCGAAGGCGAGGAAGTCGATGATGAAGCGGAGATTGCACCGACGAGTTTCGACCGGATTGAGGACGTTCCGCCACCGCCGCCACCCCCATCCGAGCAGGCCCGGGAGTTTTATGCGTTTGACGAGCCACCGATATTGGTTAGGTACGTGAGCCCGAAGTACCCTGACCTCGCTCGACAAGCTGGAATCGAGGGGACTGTACTCATTCGGGTACTCGTCGGCGAGGATGGTAAGGTAATAAACGCGAGCATTATTCAATCTGACGTAACACCAGCAATGGAGAAAGCAGCACTCGAAGCAGCCAAGAAGTTTCTGTTCAAACCTGCGAAGCAGCGCACCGTTCCGGTGAAGGCGCACATGGCTGTACCGATCCGGTTCAAGCTTCATGGAGGTTAAGGAACGGTCGTTCACCCATTAGGGATGTACCCGGTTCGATGCCGGGTATTTTTTTATCGCAGCGTTCCGTGCTCCCAAAGGAAAAATGTCGGGATTTTATAGAAATATTGATTTATATTGATATTCGTACATTTATCTTTCTCCTGACGTGAAACTAAGTATACTGATTGAGCGTATGTATGAGTGTAACAGTCTGAGGAAACCTGTCTTACACTTCAACGAGAAAGAAAGGTAACCATGATGAGAGAAAAAGTTAGTTATTCGGTTCGCCTCCTCGCACTACCAGTATTGCTGTCTCTCTTACTTGTCGCTCTTCCACTCGATGCCGTGCAAACCAGGGTACTGTCCCTCGAGGAATGCATCGACATTGCCTTTAAAAACAATCCGGAGGTTGGCATCGCCGAAGAAGCACTGAGGAGGTCGGAGGGCTCCTTGTTATACGATTACGGGAGGCTGCTCCCTAATTTTACGGTCAACTTTTACACTGGCCATACCTTTTACGGTCCGTCATCGATCCAGTTCGATGCGCAGGGACGACCCGTTCAGACGGCGGGTTTCGATTACGAATCATACTCGTTCAGTATGTCATCTAACCTGATTTTGTACGACGGAGGCGGTAACATCAACAGGATTAAGGCATCGATAAACAGCCGTAATGCATCACGGGAAGATTACCGCTACACGAAGGATATGGTTTCAGCCATGGTAATTAGAGCTTACTATAACCTCGTCCGGAATAGGATGCTCCTTCGAGTCTCGGAAGAGAGTGTGGAGCAGGCGAAGCAGAGTCTGGAACGAACGGAGGCACTTCTCGAGGTGGGTTCAGCGACGAGGGCTGATGTTCTGAAAGCACGTGTACGGTACTCCAATACGAGACTCGACATGATAAAAGCGAGAAACGCGGTTGAGCTCGCGAGGGAAGATCTGGTGACGATCCTGAACATAGAGGAGAACGGCGCGGTGGATGTGGATACGTCGTTTGTGATAGAGTTTGTAGAGCCCGATATCGAACATGAGGTCAGCTTGGCACTTGCAAACCGATCTGACTTGAAGAGCCTGAACATGAGCCTAAAAGCAGCGCGCTCCCAGATCTCCGCAGCAAGGAGTGGATGGTTGCCGACGATCGGAGCCAATTTCAATTACGGCTGGAGTGACCGCGAAATGGCTGATAATTTGAACTTCTTCAAGGAAGAGTACGTATGGGGCATTGCTGCTTACCTCAGTTTCAATGTCTTCGATCGATTCGCCACCAGCGCAAACGTACGTACCGCGAAGGCCGATTACAGGATGGCAGAGTATAACCTCGAAAAGACGAAGCTGGAGGCGATCAAGGAAGTCAAACAACTCGTTTTTATAATACGGGAGGCGAAGGAGCGGATCACCGTTGCGACGGAGACTGTGGAGCAGGCGACGGAGGACTTCAGGCTCGCCGAGGAACGGTACCGCGTTGGTGCCGGAACAATGCTCGAAACGATCGATGCACAGGTAGCCCTTACGCAAGCCAAGGCGGACGTGATCGATGCTGAGTGCGATTATCTGATTGCGGTGGCGGATCTCGCCAGGGCTACGGGTAAAAGGATACAGTAGCGGTAGGTAATAGATCGAGGGAGCGTACGTACATGTTGATCAGGGTCGAAGGTGTTAGAAAGATTTACGAGGTCGGGATCCAGAAAATCGAAGCTGTTGCCGGTGTAGATCTGGAAATTGAAAATAACGAGTACGTGGCGATCATGGGCCCTTCCGGATCCGGCAAGTCGACGTTCATGAATATTCTGGGCTGCTTGGATACGCCCACGGATGGCACGTACTTCCTGAACGATCGGGAAGTGAGCAACCTGAGTGACGATGAGTTGGCACGTATCAGGAACAAGGAGATAGGATTTGTTTTTCAGACATTCAATCTCCTCCCCAGGGCAACAGCGCTCCAGAATATCGAGCTTCCACTGATTTATGGAGGTGTTCCTGCCGATGAGAGGCATCGGCTTGCCAACGGTGCACTTGCCGCTGTTGGGCTTGCTGACCGGGCCGTTCATCGCCCCAGTGAACTCTCTGGTGGGCAGCGGCAGCGCGTCGCAATTGCACGCGCTCTTGTCAACCGTCCTTCCATCATTCTTGCCGATGAACCGACTGGTAATCTAGATAGTCACACCGGTGAAGAGATTATGGCGTTATTCAATAAAATTCATGAGGCAGGAAACACGATTATCGTTGTAACGCATGAGGAGTATATTGCGAAGCACGCGAAGCGTATCGTCAAGCTGCTGGATGGAAAGATCGAATTAGACACGAAAGTTCACGCATAGCGACCACATGGTTATCCGCTGCATCACCCACCAGCATGTGGTACCCGTCAGGGAAAGCTGGGCGTGGGTTTCTCTCAGGTAGGGAGGTATAATGCAGGAAGGATCATTCTTTAAGAGGAGAAAAAAATTACTTCTGTTTCTCGTGATTGGTGTTGTTCTCGTAATCCTCGTTATGGTCAATATGCGGGCGCGCCAGGAGCGAGCTCTCTCTGTCCAGGCAGAAGAGGTTGAAAAGCGTAGTCTATCGATGGTCATATCGGCATCCGGGAGTTTACGTCCCAAGCGACAGGTCGATATTAGTGCGAGAAGCCTGGGCAAGGTGACGCGGGTAGCGGTGAAGGAGGGGGATTATGTGAAGAAGGGGCAGTTTCTACTTGAGATCGATCCGGTAGAGATCGAATCGCTCATATTGGAGTTGGAAGCAGCCCTTGAAGCGGCGAAATCACTCGAGAGACAAACATACGTACAGATGCAGCAGGCAAAGAACGACCTCGATAGAACGCTGAAGCTCTCCGAACGGGGATACCTCACGAGCCAGGAGGTCGATAGAGCTCAAACGAACTACGATATCGCTGTATCCAATCATGAGGCCGCCAAGCATCAGATCGCCCAGCGTGAAGCAAATCTGGGGAGCGCGAAACACAACCTCAAGGATGTCAAAATTGTTGCTGAGATGGAAGGAATCGTGACACGTTTGAATGTCGAGGAGGGTGAGAGTGCCATTATGGGGACGCTCAATAATCCTGGTACTGCACTCCTGACGGTTGCCGATCTCTCCACAATAGAAGTCGAGGTGGAAGTTGATGAGACAGAGGTTATCCACATCGCGCTCGAGAACAAGGCGAAGGTAACGCTCGACGCATTTCCCGACACATCATATGTCGGAGAGGTGACCGAGATAGGAAACAGTCCCATACTGACATCGTCTGCTACCGGGCAGCAGGGAGTGGATTTCAACGTCGTCATTACCGTGCGTGATACCATTCCGAGCGTCCGTCCGGGTCTTTCGGCTGATACGGAAATCACCGTCGCAGAGCGTGACAGCGCCCTCAGCATTCCCATACAGAGCCTGACCGTGAGGAGGAACAAGGACCTCAAAGGCTTCAAATCGTCTGACTCTTTGCAGACGAAGGAAGGGGAGACCGATATAGAGGGTGTCTTCGTTATTGAGAACGGAAGAGCCCACTTTAAGCCAGTGAAGGTGGGAATATCAAGCCAGAAACATTTCGAGGTACTTGCCGGCCTCGAAGGCGGTGAAAAGGTTGTCAGCGGCAACTATCGGGCGATCAGGGACCTCAAGGACGAGCAACGGGTGAAAATCTCGAAGAAGGCCAAGAAAAAGTAGTCGTCGGCTGAATTGATCTCCCGTCCCACCGTACTCCCGTTTGCCTGGAGAAGCGATGTTACTGTTTGAGGGAATACGAATAGCGCTGTTAGCGCTCAGAGAGAACAAGCTTCGTACATTCCTGACACTCCTCGGGAACATTGTCGGTACCATGTCTGTTATCGCCGTCGTTTCGCTCATCGGTGGTATCAATCATTACGTCCGGGAAGAGGTTGCCCAGGAAGGGAGCAACGTGTTCACGATTGAGCGAATAAACTACTTCGAGGCGATAACCGATCTGGACGCATTTCTCAAGGCCATTGCGAGGAACAAAGTCATCAGGATGGACGATCTCGAGTACCTGAAGGGAAGGGTTCCGTCCGCATCGTATATGGGAGCAGCCATAAGCGGAAGAGATAAAATTACCTTCGAGGATTCGTGGGTGGAAAGGATCAGTGTGCGAGGGAGGTCGGAGGAGTACCCCATGATCGAGAATGCAGATCTTCATCTCGGGAGACACCTTTCCCGTCTCGAAGTGCAACGGAGCAATGCAGTTGCTATACTCGGCTGGGATGTCTACGATCGGCTTTTCAAGGGTCGAAGTCCCATTGGAAAGAAGATCAAGATTGGTAAAAAACACTTCCAAGTAATCGGTGTGGTCAAGGATCAGGGTACCCTCTTCGGAGAATCGAGGAATCAATTCGTATATATCCCGGTGACGTCTTTTCTCAAAATGTACGGGTCAAGATCGTCGATAGATATCAAGGTGAGAGCAGTGGATATCAGGCTCCTGCAACAGGCGATCGATGAGGCCACCATTGCCATGAGGATCAGACACAGGCTCCGACCCTTCGAGGAAGATGATTTCAGTATCACCACGTCTCAACAGCTCATATCGCTCTGGGAAAGAATTACCGCATCGATATTCAACGCCCTCGTATTCATCGTTTCAATCGCCTTGGTGATTGGCGGGATCGTTCTCATGAATGTTATGCTCGTCTCAGTCACGGAGAGAACGAGGGAGATAGGTATTCGCAAGGCGCTGGGTGCCAGGCGAGCTCACATTGTCTGGCAGTTTATCGTTGAGGCGATAACACTGTCGGTTATTGGGGGGATATTCGGTATCCTCATCGGATT
>SMTZ1_10014045_pt1 | contig 10004 bp, 7 predicted proteins | sample DeeMarSWOR136_30_FD_25667 | JGI IMG/M metagenome (IMG submission 25667)
TATAGTGATGAGTTATTTATTACTACTGATGATGGCTCAAAAGGTCATAAGGGTTTTGTAAGTGATGTTCTACAAAAACTTATTGATGAAGGTCACAAAATTGATATGGTTATGGCAATAGGTCCAGTTATTATGATGAAGGTTGTGTCCGATGTAACCCGTCCCTATAAAATTAAAACTTTGGTTAGTCTGAATCCAATTATGGTTGATGGTACTGGGATGTGTGGTGGTTGTCGAGTTACAGTTGGAAATGAGGTCAAATTTGCTTGTGTTGATGGTCCAGAGTTTGATGGTCATCTAGTGGATTTTAATAATTTAAATCTACGTAATCGCCGGTTTATTTGTGAAGAAGAAAAAGCATAACGTATTAAAAATTTTACTGAAGTACCTTTGGGTTATGATAAAAAAACTGCAATTGAAGAAGCTAAAAGATGTTTACAATGTAAGAAAAAGCCATGCACGGAAGGCTGTCCTGTTGAGATAGATATTCCTGGTTTTATCGCTTGTATTGCTAATGGTGAGTTTGACAAAGCAGCTGAGATAATTAAATCAAAAAACAGTCTACCTGCTGTTAGCGGACGAGTATGTCCTTATGAAGGTCAATGTGAAGGTTTGTGTACAGTTAAAAAAATATCAGCATATGCTGAACCAGTAGGTATTGGGCGCCTAGAACGTTTCATTGCTGATTATGAGCGTAACAAGGGTGTAAAGATCCCAAAAGAATCAAAACCTACTGGTAAAAAAGTGGCTATTATAGGTTCAGGTCCAGCAGGTCTTACCTGCGCTGGTGATCTTGTTAAGATGGGACATAGTGTTACAATATTTGAAGCCCTTCATGCGCCAGGAGGTGTTTTGATGTACGGCATACCTGAATTTCGTTTACCAAAAGAAATTGTTAATGCTGAAGTTGATTACATTAAGAAACTTGGTGTAGAAATTAATTATGATATTGTAGTTGGTAAAACAATCACTATTAAAGAATTACAAAAAGAATATGATGCAATTTTTATTGGAACTGGTGCGGGTCTTCCTAAATGGCTTCGTATCCCAGGTGAGAACCTAGATGGTGTTTACTCAGCAAATGAGTTTCTTACTCGAGTTAATATGATGAAAGCATATGAGTTTCCAAAATATAACCGCCCTTCGCTTAGGAGCTAATAAATCCTACATTATCTATCGTAGATCGGAATTAGAAATGCCTGCCAGACTAGAGGAAGTTCATCATGCAAAGGAAGAAGGAGTAATTTTTAAATTTCTTACAAATCCTGTTAGGTTTATTGGCGATGATAAAGGCATATTAAAAGAGGTTGAATTTATTAAAATGAAACTCGGAGAACCAGATGAATCTGGTAGAAAACGACCTATTCCTATGCAAAACTCCGAATACAAAATGAAGTTTGATACTGCTATTGTTGCAATTGGCCAAAGTCCAAATCCCCTTATTCCAAATACTGTAAAAGAATTAAAAATCGGAAAACATAACAAATATCCCTGGTATTTTTGCTGGCGGTGATATTGCAACTGGAGCTGCTACTGTAATTCTTGCAATGGGTGCCGGAAAAAGGGCAGCAAGGGCAATAGATAAATATCTTAAATTAAAAAAGTAAACTCATTTTTTCACTCTAAATGCTTTAATTTATTTTGTATTATACATAATGATACAAATTCAGGATCAATTGAGAAAGTCATTTTTGGCGACAGATATGTGTCTTTTACACTACCTATACAATCAGGAAAACGTTTATCTAATTCCTCTTGCCATTCTAAATGATCTTCAATTTTATAAAATGTACTAAATAATACTAAATTATATCCACCTCTGCCAGTTACAGCTTTTATCATCCAAGTTATATGGGGATCATTTTTTAAGGTCTTTATAACATCATTTTCCCTATTTTTAATCTGTATCAAAGATTTTAATAAAATATATTCTGGAGGTACAATTATTCTCGGAAAGTAACAAACCGGTCTTCCTATTACACCTTGATTATACATATCTTTAATTCTTTTTTCTATCGTTCTTCTATGAAGATTTAATTCTTTTGCTAATAAATTTTCATTTGTTCTAATACCATCTCCATGTATTAATTTAGTTAATATTTCAAAAGTTAAATCATCAAGTTCTATTCCTTTTAATGTTTTTTGCCTTTTTGTTTTTAAATTTTCCTCAATAACTTTTATTGATACTGAAGGACTATACTTTTCAAAACATCCTGTACCTAAATAAAGTACTTCTAATGGATATCCTCCTTCTCTTTTTGGAATTACTTCATTTCTTAAACAAGCATCACGCCATTGCACATGGGAACATACATTTTCATGAAAAGAAATCATTAATGTATTGTAATCTTCTTCTTTAAAAAAAAATGCACCAAAAATATGGTCATCAAATTCTATAAAGTGTTTTGAATTCCTATCTCTTAATAAATTTATACTTGAGATTACCATTAGAGGAAATTCTTTAAAAAGTTGTGAAAAGGGATATTGTGGTTTGTTAATTATATTGTTTTCAAATAGTCTATTTACTCTGTCTTTGATAGTTTTTCTATGCCTGTTTAATTTTTTTGCAAGCTGACTTATATTGACTTCAACTCCCTTTCCTGATACTATTAAGTTAAGTATTTTTAGATTTAATGGATCATTTAATAATTCTGTCATATAAACTATAATGTAATGCTTATTTTTTTAATTTTTTATTTAAATTTTATCATTTATTTACAATCTCAACCCTATAATCTAATATAAGAAATAAAAAAGTACATGTATTGATAATAAAATAGTTATTATTGTAATTATTTATATTAAATTTTATCATTAATTACACTATAATATAAATAAATATACATAAGATATAATAATAAAATTAAGATAACGAATCACCCATATAATATATAGAAAAATAAAATTTGACATTTAATAATTTATATGTTAGATTCAAACGGATGACTTAAATGAGCATTGATATTCTAAAAACGAAGAAGTTAATTAAGAAATATAAAATAAAAAAAGGAGCTTTAATTCCTTTACTTCAAGATATTCAAAAAGAATATGGATATGTTCCAAAAGAAGCAGTAGAACTTATTGCTAAAGAATTAAACATTTTGCCTATACAAATTTATGAAGTTCTAACATTCTATGCACAATTTTATTTAGAACCTCGTGGTAAACACACAATAAAAGTTTGTCAAGGAACCGCATGTCACGTTATGGGCGGAAAAGAAATACTTGGTTATATTTCCAATAAACTTGGAATAAAAGAAGGCGAAACAACAAAGGATGGTATGTTTTCTTTAGAACGAGTTGCTTGTCTTGGTTGTTGTGGTATGGCACCAGTTGTAGTCATTGATGACAATTTCTATGGCAATTGTACTTATCAAAAAATTGACTATGCGATAAAAAAGTCCATCACAGAAGGAGAAAAGGAATGAAAAATAAAATTCTAATATGTATGGGTACAAGCGGAATATCCGCTGGTGCTAAAGAAGTTGCAAAAGCTTTTAAAGAAGAAATTAAAAATCATAAACTTTGGAATAAATTTGAAGTTGTTAAAGTTGGTGATAGAGGATTATTTAGAGATGTTCTTGTTGATATTATTGAAACAGGAAAAAATAGAGTTGTATACGAATATGTTAAACCTGTTGATGTAAAACAAATTGTAAAAAGTCATTTAATCGATGGAAACCCAATTAAAGAACTACTTGCAGGGAAAGATTATAACCAATTTTTTTCAAATCAAATGAGAATTGTTCTGGCTAATTGTGGTGAGATTAATCCTGAAGATATAGAGGAATATATAACAAAGAGAGGTTATGAAGCAGTTAAAATAGCACTTAAAATGCAACCTACTTCTATTATAAATCAGATTAAAAAATCAGGTTTAAGAGGCAGGGGTGGTGCTGGATTTCTAACTGGTCTTAAATGGGAACTCTGCAGAAATGCAAAAGGTGATGTAAAATATATTATTTGTAATGCTGACGAGGGTGATCCGGGTGCCTTTATGGATAGAAGTATATTGGAAGGAGACCCCCATTCTGTTATAGAAGGAATGATAATAGGGGCATATGCAATAGGCGCAAATGAAGGATATATTTATTGTCGTGCAGAATATCCACTTGCTGTTAAAAGATTAAATATTGCCCTTGAACAAGCATTAAAAAAGAATTTTTTAGGAGAAAATATTTTTGGAAGTGATTTTTCATTTAATCTATGTGTTAAAGAGGGTGCTGGAGCTTTTGTATGCGGTGAAGAAACAGCACTTATGGCATCTATAGAGGGAAAACGTGGAATGCCAAACCCTCGTCCGCCATATCCTACACAAAGCGGTTTGTGGGGAAAACCAACTACTATCAACAATGTTGAAACATTTGCAAATATTAGGCATATTATTTTAAAGGGAGCTGATTGGTTTTCCTCTATAGGTTATAAAAATAGTAAAGGAACCAAGGTTTTTGCATTAGCTGGTAAAGTAAGAAATACGGGACTTGTTGAAGTTCCAATGGGTACAACAATAAGGGAAATTATTTGGGGATCAGGCGGAGGAATGGAAAACAAAAGAATACCATTTAAAGCCGTACAGCTAGGAGGTCCTTCTGGAGGTTGTCTTCCTGATGATTTAATTGATATTCCAGTAGACTATGAATCCATCAATAAAACTGGAGCTATAATGGGGTCAGGTGGCATGGTGGTGATGGATGACCGATCATGTATGGTTGACATTGCTAGATTTTTTTTAAGTTTTACAGTTGCAGAATCATGTGGAAAATGTGTGCCATGTAGAATTGGTTTAAAAAGAATGCTTGAGATTCTTGAATTAATAACTGAAGGAAAGGGCAAATATGAGCATTTAGAATTTTTAAAGGAAATGGGAGAAATAATTATTGATACTGCTCTATGTGGTCTTGGAAATACTGCACCAAATCCTGTAATTACAACTCTCCAATATTTTAGAGATGAATATGAGGCACATATAGAAAGAAAATACTGCCCTTCTCATGTTTGTATTGATCTTATAGAATTTGAAATAAACAGGAATAGATGCATCAGATGTGGCCATTGTTTTATGGTTTGTCCGGTTAAAGCAATTATTTGGGAGAAGAAAAAATATCCTAAAATAGACAAAAATAAATGTATAAAATGCAAATCTTGTATTAGCAGTTGTCCTGTTATGGCGATAGTATGATAAAATTGACAATAGACGGTAAAAAAATTATTGCAAAAGAAGATCAAACTATTTTAGAAGCGGCTATTGAAAATGGAATTTATATTCCTAATTTATGTTATCATCCAAATCTTAGACCAATTGGGGGATGTAGACTTTGTATTGTTGAAATAAAAGGAATGAAAGGTTTTCCAATATCTTGTTATATCAAAGTTGCTGAGGGACTGATTGTAAAAACTGACACTAAAAAACTTCAGCAATTAAGACAAAATCTTATCTGGCTGATTTTAAGTAATTACCCAAAAGACATTCCTTTATCATCTCAACTTAGAAAAGTTGTGGATTATATTGGCGTAGAAAATATTCTATTAAGATACGTTAATACATCAAGGGATTTGCCAATTTTTTCTGATGAACCGCTTTTTGTAAGAGACTTGAATCGTTGTATCCTTTGTGGTCGTTGTGTTAGAGTTTGTCAGGAAGTCCGTGGAGTTGGTGCTATTGGTCTTATAAACAGAGGAATTGAGACATTTGTAGGAACTGGTAATACTTCTTCATTAAAGGATAATGAATGCAAATTTTGTAGAGCATGCGTGGAGGTTTGTCCATCTGGTGCTTTAACTGATAAAGAAGAAATAAAAGAAGACGAACGAGAGGAAAAACTTATTCCTTGTAAGTCTAACTGTCCAGCTGGAACAGATATACCACGGTATGTCAGACTGATAGCAGAAGGTAGATTTCAGGACTCAATCGAAGTAATTAGACAAAAATTTCCATTCTCCCATACTCTTGGTCTTGTATGTCATCACCCTTGTGAGGAAGGATGTAGTAGAAGTGAAATTAATGAACCCATTTCAATTAGGGAACTAAAACGTTTTGTTGCAGAAAAAGATACCAGAGAATGGAAAAATAAAATTAAAATTGGTAAAAATACTGGTAAAAAAGTGGCTATCATAGGCTCAGGCCCCTCAGGTCTTACTGCTGCATGGTTCCTAAAAATTAAAGGTCATGATGTTACTGTTTTTGATATGCTAACAGAACCTGGAGGTATGCTAAAAGCAGGTATTCCAGATTACAGACTTCCACCTGAAGTTTTAAAAAAAGAAATAAATGATATTACAGACGTTGGGGTAAAAATTGAATGTAATAAAAAAATCGATTCAATTGATAAACTTTTTAAAAAAGGATTTAACGCAATATACTTAGCATTAGGAGCGCCAAAAGGAATTAAGATGGGAATAGATGGAGAAGACAATCCTAAAGTTTTAGATGGAATTACAACACTTAAAAATATAAGTTTTAAAGAAAAAGTTGACATTAAAGGATTTGTGGGAGTTATAGGAGGAGGTAATGTTGCAATTGATGTAGCTAGAAGCTCACTTAGAATAGGTGCTAAAAAAGTAATTGTAATCTACAGACGTACTAAAGCAGAAATGCCTGCATATAAACATGAAATTGAAGATGCAATAGACGAAGGCGTTGAGATAATGTATTTAACAAATCCATTAAAAATTATTCCGAAAAACGATAAATTAAAAGTTCAATGTATTAAAATGGAATTGGGCGAACCAGATGAAAGTGGACGAAGAAGACCAATTCAAGTTAAAGGTAGTGAGTTTTTTATTGAACTTGATAGATTAATAATAGCAATCGGCCAGAAATCAGAAGTTCCAGAAAGTTTTGATATTAAAACTGATAAAAAAGGTAACATTATTGTAGATGAAAAAAATCTTTCAACATTTACAGAAGGTGTATTTGCTGGAGGGGATTTAGTAAATGGCCCTGCATCAGTTATCGAGGCAGTACAACATGGCAGGATTGCAGCAAGCTCTATAGATAAGTATTTAGGTGGAGATGGTTTAATTGAACAAAAATTTATTCCTGATGAAGTTGAAAATCCTTATTTTGGACGAGAAGAAGGATTTGCAGATAGAAAAAGAGCTAATAACAAGAAACTTCCAATAGAAAAAAGAAAAACTGGTTTTTCACAGGTTGAATTTTGTTTTACAGAAAAAGATGCTGTTTTAGAAGCAGAAAGATGTCTTAGATGTCAGCTGAGATTATGCTTAGAAAAACCACCATTGCCTCCTAAAATCAAGTAATAAAATGTAAAATAGTCTTTTTTATTAAACTTATTCTTTTAGTAAAATATTTCTAAAATTAGAAAAATTTGAAAAACAATTATCATCACACGGGTACCTGTCCTTTCATATCTCTCAAAAGCAGTCCATATTTTTTCTTCATCATTTTTTATTACCACTATATATGTTAAAATCCATGTGAGTATTAATGAAAATGCAAAAATCCCTCCACCTATCAAGTAAAGTGAACCAAAAACCTTTGGAATACCAAAACCAGTCCAGTCAAAGGCAGGTAAAATGTATATAGGAACAAATAGAATATAGAAAAATAAGGCAACATACATAGAATTTTTTCTTCCAATATTTACAGGTAAAGTTCTAAAACCTGCTTTTAAATCACCTGCATAGTCTCCTGCGTTAACCATTATCTCTCTGCCGATTTCCTGTATAAAAAGAGCAAAAGCAAGTAGTAACATAACATTTAGGTTATCAGGAAAAACTGATATAGATCCCCAATAGGGTATTGCTCCAACACCAAGAGCAACTGCTAAATTACCAAAAATACCATGATACTTCCCATAGTGATTATAATATAAACCAATTAAAACAATTACAATTGTTAGAAGCGCACAATTTATATTTAATGTACCCTCATCTTTAATGTTTACAAAAAGAGCAATTAAGATGGAAAGAAGCATTAAGATAATACCAGTTGCACTTGCTGTTTTTGTTTTAATGATTTTTTGTGGCAAAGGTTTATGTGGCCTGTTAATTTCATCTGATTTTAAATCTGTTACATCATTATGTATCATTAATCCTGATGAAAGAAATGCTGCACCTATTACAACCATTAATATTTGAAAAAATGAAAGATTTGTATCTAAATAAGCAGCAGTATTTAAAGCCCCAACAAATGCTCCCAAACAACTTATAAAAACTATTGGCGGACGTATTATTCTAAGCCATGCCTCAAGTTTTTTCATGCAAGGTAATATATAAATGGTGTAGATTAGTTTTATGGATTAAAAAAACATTCGCTATATAAATATATGGCTGTCTTTATATTCATAGGTAATAAATGCTCTGGGAAAAAATAAAAAATTATCTGAAACTAATAAGGATACATTCAGCTGTTTTATCTGGGGTAGCACCAGTTTGTGTTGCAGCATCAACAGGATTAAATGTTACGATATATCATTATATTGAGCTTTTTGTTATTGGTTTGTTGGTTCATACCTACTTTTTTGTTTTAAACGAAATAAGAGATGTAGAATTTGACAAAAAATCTAAATATCTATCTGAAAAACCGTTACTTGATGGATCGATAATTATTAAACAAGCATATTTTCTTGTTATATCATCAGTGGTTCTGGTATTGATTTTTACTCTTATTTTCTTTTATGACCGATTTTACATATTATTATTCGTTAGTCTTGCATCATTTCTATTTGGTGGATTGTATGATATATATGGGAAAAAACTTCCTCATGCTGATTACTTAACAGCATTTACAGTATTTTTTATGGCTTTATATGGGGGGTTTTCTGTAACTATAAATTTAGGATTATTAACTTATATAATTGCTCTGCTTGCATTTTTTCAGATGCTAATAAACAATATAATTGCTGGTTTAAAAGATGTAGATCATGACTACATAGCTGGAGGCTTAAGTACTCCTCTTAGAATGAAAGTAAAGGTTGAAGGAGAACTTTTTCTAGTATCAAAACATTTTATTGCATATATTGTCTCACTTAAAATAGTACATATTTCCTTGACAATTCTACCATTTGCCATGAATCTTATAGTGTATGAAAACTGGCAGTTTTACATAGTTTTAATACTAATTTTTATTGCCGTTGCTTTTATGATTCGCTTTCTGACAATTAAAAAATTTGAAAGGGAAAAAATCAAGCGGGCAATTGGATTTCATGAGATGTTTGCATTCATGGTGGTTCCATTTATAATAATGGGATTTATTGGTCCGATAGCTACAATATTTCTAGTTATTTTTCTGAATTTAAAAAATAAAATCCTTGGATATCTTCAGCTTTCTAGACTTCAAACTGCTGCTACCACAGCTTTAACACCTGTAATCGGCGGTTTGATTATGGGTCAACATGATATTTTTCTTCTTTTCATTCTATTTATCATCGGTTTTTTGTATCATGTTTATGGTTTTGTTCTAAACGAATATATTGATATAGATGTAGATAAAAAATCTAAAGATCTTAATAAAAAACCACTAATAAGCGGTATAGTACCTAAAAATCATGCTTTATTTATTGCTTTTTCATCATGCATCAGTGCTTTTATTTTAACAATTTATTTCTTCACGGATATATTTCCATTATTATTTCTAATATTTTCTATTATATTAGGTAGTATTTACGATTTTTATGGTAAAAAAATTCCTGGTTTAGATTTTGTTTTAGGTTTTAGTTTCTTTTTTATTTGTTTAATGGGTGCAAGTACTATTTCTAATGATTTTACAATAGTAACTTATATTGTTTGTTCTATTTATTTTATTCATATTTCTTTTAACAACTCTATAGAAGGTGGTCTTAAAGATGTTGATCACGATTATTTGGCTAGTGCAAAAACACTAGCAACAGTTTTAGGAGTGTTTGTACAAAACGGCAGGTTGAAAGTCACTAAAAAATTTATAGCTTTATCTTATTTTCTAAAATTTATTTTCATCTTTTTAATTATTTTATTGTGTATCCAACCAGAAATAAATTTATTTAACTTTGAAAAAAATTTTTTAC
>SMTZ1_10008930_pt1 | contig 10003 bp, 11 predicted proteins | sample DeeMarSWOR136_30_FD_25667 | JGI IMG/M metagenome (IMG submission 25667)
AGATACCCTGGAAATGAGACAAAATATGCAGATTTAAGTACAGATGAGATTCCTTTAACTGAATGTTTGAAAGATACAGTTGAACGAGTTTTACCGTATTGGCATGAAATAATTGCTCCAATTGTAAAATCAGGTAAAAAAGTTTTAATATCTGCCCATGGGAATAGTTTGAGAGCACTAGTTAAGCATCTTGATAACATACCTGACAATGAAATAGTCGATTTGAATATACCTACTGGAGTACCATTAATATATGAATTAGATGATGATTTAAAACCAATTACACATTACTATCTTGGCAATGCTGAAGAAATAGCTAAAGCAATTGAAGCTGTTGCTTCTCAAGGAAAAGCAAAATAAGAAAAATTATGAAATCTAAGAAATTTCTAATTTTCAGAATCCTAACAGTTATTTTTCTTGTTTTTCTTCCAATTTACTCTCAAGAATTAATCATAATTGTTAGGGGACAGACATATACGAACATTTCTGTTCATCAAGCTTATGGTATGATCACTAATAATACATTATATCCTGATCTTATTGTTTTGGATGTTAGGACTCAATCAGAATTTAATAATGGTCATATATGTAATGCTACTCTAATTCCATCAACTGAGCTTGAGTTAAAAATAAATGATCTATTACTATATAATGAAACAGAAATAATCGTCTATTGTTTAAGTGGAGGTAGGAGTGCAGGAGCAAGTCAAACTCTTGTAGATCACGGATTTACTAAAGTATTTAATATGTTTGAAGGCATTTCAGGATGGATTTCTGCTGGATATGAGACTTGCCCAGCAGGGCAACCTCAAACTACAATCAGATCTTCACTTACTATATTTGTATTTTTCTTTTTAGTTAGTAGTGCATTCTTAATAGCATTCTTGGTAAAAAAGAAAAATAAGCAGTAGTCATTTTATTTTTCTTCACTCAAAAAAAAAAAGATTTTAAAATTAAATTACTCCCATTTCATTCCTGCCATTTTATAGGAATCCGATACCCCAATTAGAGTTTCAACCTTCATACTATAACCTTCAATTTGTAAAGCAAATGGAGTAAAATATTTCCATAGTTCCATAGTTGCTTCTTCTAATTTTCCTCTTTCTGTATATATTAAATGGTATTGTTTCATGCCATCTTTCCCGTCTGGGGTATTGAATACTCGCCATTTTGTAACATTTGGTATCTGTCGGGGTTGTTTTAAATACATTTTGCCAATCTCCATGGCCCTATGATTTGGATACCATGTAGTTATCATTAAAACTCCCATAGTTCATTTCTGCCTCATTAAGTGTTTTTAGAATTGGATTAGGTAGGTAAATAATTATGACAATTTTATTTAAGAATTTTCATTTTTGTTAAAAAAATATTAACAAAGAATATATGTATCAGAATAATTGTTGTATAATAGAACGAGAGGTCTTCTAATATGGCTAAGAAATTGATTGATAATCCTACCGTCTCTAATCAAATTTTTTATCCAGAAAAAAGAACTGCAACAACTTTCTTGGATTCATTTATTAAAGTATTGCATCTTAAAGTTAAAAAAAAAATTACTATTGGTGGTTATTTCTATTTAATTGATTCCAGTTTTCCAACTATTTTATTATTTCATGGGAATGCTGAACTAGCAATTCATTATCGCGACGCAGTTGATTCTTTTTTTGACTGTGGAGCGAATTTAGCCGTTGTTGATTATCGTGGTTATGGGTTTAGCTCAGGTAGACCAATTTATAGCAGCTTAATTTCTGATGCCCTGCCAATATATAACAAGCTCAATGAATGGATGATTGAGAATGATTTAATAGATTCAATATTTATTATGGGACGTTCGATTGGAAGCGTATGTGCTTCAGAAATAGGTGCTCATAATCCAGATAATTTACAAGGGATAATTTTTTCAAGTGGCTTTGCAAGTATGTATAATATAATGACAAGATTGTTTAGGGTTAGTGGTTCAGGTATTTCCCCTGAAGGATTAAAAGAATTTTCAAATGATACAAGAATCCGAACATTTCAAAAACCTGTTTTACTTTTTCATGGTATCCAAGATTTTGTTATTCCTTCTAGCGAAAGTAACCTAGCATATGACATAATTCCTAAGGGTGTTGAAAAAAAATTAATATTAATTGAAAATGGTAACCACAATAATTTATTTCTTTTTAAGGAAGAATATTTTATTCCACTGAAAGAATTTATACAAAAACACAAATAACTCAAATATAATTTAATAATTGGACTAAAGATCCTTTTTGTATTATTTTCATTTTTACTTATTTAGAAATTATAATTCTGATTTGTGAAGAATTTTTGTTCGAAAAAATCTTTAATTTTTGTTGTTTTTGCGGGAAACCATTACCTAAATCTAATAAGTATGAGACAAATTTTTGTTGTTTTTGTGGGAGAAAATTAGAGAAAAAGAAAGAAAAGCTAATAAATAGAGTTCATTGTACAATTTGTCATAAAATTATTGATATAAATAGGCTTAAGACAATTAAATGTTCTTTTTGTGAAAGTACGTTTCATACTAATTGTGTGTCTTCTTGGCTTTTGAAGTATAATGCATGTCCTATGTGTCAAAATGTCTTCACTTTTCCAAATTAGACATTTTCCTTTGAAAATTATTAATGAAAAAAAATAGGATATTGGATTAATTATTTCTTCAAAATAAAGGCTCCAGTTTCTACAAACCAGAATAAGTTTGCAAAGAGAAATAACCATTCTGCTACCACTTTAGCTTCAACTAGTAAAGTTGGCTCTACTCTATTAACAATAAACAATATCAAATATAATATAAAAAAAAAGGCTATAATTACGTTTAATAATGCTTGCCATAGAGGAAATACTGATAATCTGTATTCAAGATAGGCATAACTAAATAAGTATAAAATCCCTGGGAAGAAAAAAACATATTGTGCGATATCATGTAAGATATCAAAATCTCTAGTGTTAAATAAAGCCAACATTAAAATTCCTATGGCTGAAACGACACTTAAAATGCACACGAACCAAGTAGATTTAGTAGAAGCCCCTTTTTCCTGCAAAAATCTAGTAAAACCTAATATAAACAAAATCATAAAGATTCCAGTGAAAAACCAAAAAAAACTAAAAAAAACGGCTAAGTCGTTCCATCCTGGTACTGCTAAATCGCTTATAAAAGTAGTCAAAAAACTGAAATTACTGTGGACTAACATTGCTGGAATTGCTCCAATAAGAAAAATAACAACTCCTATAATCCCAAAATAACTAGCATGTATTCTTTCAAATATTTTATCTAATTTCTCCACAATTCCTCATCTGTCTAATTTAAAAATAGTTTTGAAAACTATATAGATCTTAAGTCATGTTTATATTTATTAAAATCTGTAGGTAGGATGACTAATAGAATAATTATTCTCAAAGGAATTCAAATATTAGAATTTGTTGAAATTCTGAATCTCTTTCTTCAAAAATTATAGATTCTTCTCCAGAATAGATATCTGGGCGATGCACTTTTCTAAATATGATTGAGAAGGGGATAATTAAACTTGAAATATTTACAAAAGCTTCAGGAGGATCCATTTCTCTTTTACTTTCTTGAATTTCATTATCTAATGCTATTAAACCCAATTTTCATCTCACATTGCTTACTTTTATTATCTCAATGAAAATTCATACATTTAAATTGGGGCTCCCGATAAATTTAGTGATAAAGTAGAAATTATTTCTTAATCAATTAGGAACTCGTCCTTCATAATATTTTTAAATTGTGAATTGAATTTTTTTGCTGAGTTTTCTTCTTCAAGGGAATAAATATCAACGGGAAATTTTTCGTTATATATATTTAAAATTAAGATGATTAAATTTGAAATATTTTTAAAACACACTCGTGAATCTTTTCTTTCAAATAAATCAGCAACGAGCTTTGAGAGCAAAATAAATTTCCTTTTTTGAAGATATCTTTTATTAAAAGAATTTTCTGGTTTGAAAACATTTTGTAAAAAATCTTCTACTTTCTTTTCAATTATACGTGAATTCAAGCCCATTTAGAATTGATCTCTTTTATAAATTATCTAAAAAGAAATATAAAAACAGATTGAATTTTTAGGAGAATCTAAGTAAATTTTAACATATGAGTAAAAATTCTATTGAGAGGATTTATTTATTTTTAAGCAAAACGTTCGAGGAGATTCTTACTCCCTTCTAAAAACTCAATTATGAAGATATATTGATATTTCGGGTGTCTTTCTTTGAATGGGATTCTTTCATTTCCCATATAGATATATTGAGAATTATTAGATTTGTCAATATTTGAAAAAGATGTAAATGCCTTAGAATAATCTAAAATAAGTTGTTGATCAGTGGGCTCAAATCTTTCTTGAAAAATGCTATCAATATCTCCTGCCATAATAATTCATGCAAAATAAAATTTAATTACTCAAATAATAAATTACATATATTTAAGAAATTAGAAAAACAAAGGTTTTTAAATAAAAAGTATTCGAAATCCTTTTTTTCTAATGATTTAAAGGATAAATTTCAAAAAAAAAAGTATTCAGAATATGAGAAGATTTCTCTTGTTAGGGATATCCATTTATTTTATGAAATATTCTGCAAAAAATTTAGCATTTTCTCGAAGAATCCTTTTTTTACAGAGCTTTCCATGGCCAGGAACATAAGTTTCAATATCCATTTCAATGTAAGCTATTAACGTATCATGAAGTCGTTGCGGATTGGCAGGAACTGGTGCAAGATCAGTTGTTGTAGCCCAATTCGGATCTGTTTCTTCAAATAAGAGATCTCCCATAAAACAAATTTTTTCTTTTTCAAAGTAAGCAACTAAATCTCCTGGGGTATGAGCATCACCAATGTAATTTAATTGAACATTGTTCTTTGTTCCTTTAATTATAAAAGAATCATTTATAATGAAATCTGGTGGTCGTAATTCAAAATTAGGATCAATAATTTCATTGTATGTGTTAATATCATTATTCATTTCAAGAATCTTATTCGGTTCAGTTTCTTTCTTAATTTCCTCTTGTATTCGTTTTAATTCTGTGCTAGCAATTCCTCTGAAGCGCTTAAGGGTATCATCTAAATTTCTATGATACGCTGATAATGTTTCAGCGCTGCTAATAATCGGCACATTTAATGGAAATTTACGATTCCCAAATAAATGATCCATATGATAATGACTATTTATTACGAATGATGGGTCTTTATTTGTAAAGTGTTTGGATGCTTTCATAAGATCTAAAGTTGCGTAAGGATCCATCAGTGTATCAAAAATCACTAAATAATTCCCTAGATCAAAAAAACCCGCATTGGATGACGGTAATTTATCAGCTGATATTACTGCGTATATTCCTGAATCTAATTGGTATAAGTCAAAATAAATGGTTTCAAAATCTAACTTCTTAAATTCCATAATTATCTCCAAATATGTATTTAATTTATTATATATTAATCAGGTATTCTTTCTACTTTAAAACATACAGGACGGATGCCATCTGGACATGCTGTATATATCATATTCTCTCCTGTCCAAATAGGAAATCCCCCTCCACATTTTAAAATCTGCACATTTTTATATAGGCCGAACCAAGCATGGTGACAAAATCCTTCAGGCATGTTTCCTGTTTCATCAACAACAAATTCAAGCCCTTCTTTCATACCACATTTCATAATTGGGGTTCCATCAGGCTTTTTAAATTCATATCCAAGCACATCTTCCGGGCTAAATTGTTTCACTACAGTAATTTTTACTTTTGACATTTTAATTCTTCTCTTTAAATATTAATGAGTATTATAAATATCGATTTAATTTTTATAAGGTTAAAACTAAACCTAAGCTTAATTTACATTAAATTAATTAAGATAATGAAATTTGATAATTTATAGTTTAAAACATTGAACTTCTATGGAAGTTAGAATAAAACGCGAACTTTAAATGATAATAGTAATAAAAAAGAAAAAAAGTATTATAAAGTTGTAGATTAACTTTCTTTTACGAAGGAAATAATCAGTATTCCAATTGCCATTATAATACCAACAGATACCATCGCCCAACCATAAGCAACTTTACCAATTATATCGTAAGTTAACATTACAGTGCCCCAAATGAAAGGGCCTAGTGCTGAAGAAAATTTTCCGCTTAATTTAGAAAAGCCGAAAAATTCTCCAAATTTTTCTTTAGGAGCGAGTTCTACTACCATGATTCGTTGTGCTACCCATGTTCCTCCAAGAGCAGGGCCTGCAACAATCCCCATTAAAATACTTAATATAAAGGGTAGATTTACACCAATATCTATAGATTGGGTTACAAATACTAATACGACCCCTAAATATAGTGCAATTCCCCACAACACTCCTATAAGATAAAAAGTTTTCTTTGCTCCATATTTTTCCCCAAACTTCCCTACAAAATAAGTAAAAGCAACAGCTGACATAGTAGCGATTATTATGAAAAAGATAGCAAATAAAGTTGATCCTCCTGCAATAATTAAGCCATCAGTGACTATGGGGGTCATGTAGAGAACTATAACATTAGCAATATCAGCAACAAAGAAATAACCAATAATAAATATAAACATTGACTTATGTTTTCTAATATCTTTAAATGTACTTCTTAACTGCTTAAAAGTACTTTTGATTAACTTTCCTATAGGAGGTCTTTTACTCTTTTTCTGTTTTTCACGAACGTAAAGAAATGGAATCGCACAAACTAAAAAAAGAATCATAGGTATAACAAACGTAAACCAATATCCTGTAAATCCATATGATAAATCCGGATCTGGTGGAATAGCAAGTGGATCAGGTGGAGTTGATACAATATCGCCTAATATATATATTAATGGATACATAATGATTAAAGCAAGAATTGTACCTAGATAGCCCCAAGCAACCCCAAATCCGGCAACTTTTCCAATATCTTCTCTTTTAGCAATAAACGGGAGCATTGCATCATAAAAAGTTAGACTAAATTGATACGCAACATTAGCAATTATATATAAAATTAAAACAATGGTTATATCATAAAAGAATCCAAGCAAACTTGCAAAAAGAAGGATAATGCCTGTCAAGCTTATAACAAAAGGTTTCCTTTTTCCTACATTATCACTCAAAGCTCCTAAAATAGGAACACAAATAGCTACTCCAATTTGCATAATGAAACTAATTACACCAAAAAGAAAACTTGCAGTACCATAAGTCATACCATGTTCTATTTGGCCAATGACAAGTATATACTTATTAATAATCAAACTCACAATGACCATAGAATAAATCGTGTTTGCGAGGTCATACATCGCCCAAAAGAATACATTGCGTCTTGAGGTTGTAGTTTCATACTCTACTTCATCACTTAATCTAATTTCAGATGGAGTTTCCATATCCTTTTCTTCTTTTGACATAAACTTCACTTTATATTAGATTTAATTTATGAATATAAGTGAAATTTCATTATTTAAAAAACTTTATGTAAAGTATTTAGGATGCTAAAATCTTAATTAATCAATCTACAATAAAAAATATAGAATTAAATACCAATAGCTGAATATCAAAAAAAAAACTAATGAAAAAAAGATGAGATAAATTCAACTATATCTTTCTTAGTTTTTTGGTAAGAGTTATTACCACTATCCCAATCGTTATTCCAATTATCAATCCAATTAATAGCATAGGATATCCAAGTATCTGTGGAAGAAATGTTTGTACTGGATATACTGCTCTTATAACAGAATCGTTTACATTATGATTATTGGCATCGCAAACCACTAGAGAATAGTTTCCATCAAGAGAATGAGACACGGGCATATTCCAACTATATGAACCAAGATTTGGAGTATTCTCAATTACAATATATTCTATGATTGTCACAGGTACATTGTATAAATAGATTGATACATTAGGAATATTGCCTGTATAAATCCAATTTACAGAATAATTATTCTCTTCAAAACTACAAGAGAAACATCCATGACTCATAATTGTTATGCTTTCTTGTGCTACAGATTCAGTCATTATTGAAGAAGAATAAAAAAATAGAACAGCAAGTATTAATAAGATCGATCTTGTTTTTATTTTCTTTTTCATTTTTTTACACTTTTGAATATTTTTCTATCTAACTAATCTCTTAACATTCTTATAAATATTATTTTTTAGTATTCTTTAGTCTATAATTATTTACCAAGGTATGCTACTGTGGAATAATACTTGAGGCGGAATTGGTTTTGATTGTGGTGAAGATTTAGCGTTATATTAAATAAAAATTATAAAGAAGGAAAACTATAATTAAGGAAAGATTATAAATTGGTACATCTTTTGTTTAAAAAGCTCAGATTTTATATTTTAATAATATTAGTTATTTTCCACATCACTTTTTTTTTTACTCTAAATGTGATTGCTAATCCTTCTGAATTTATGAGAGAAGTTAGACCTGGTTGGGATGTATTGCCAATATATGAGATTCCTCATCCTCCGGGGCCAAAATGTATAGGAGAAAACAATGATCTTTATTACGTTGATAACCTTAATTATGTAATAATGAAAATGGATGAATTTGGAGTTCATACTGAATATCTCAACATATCAATGTCTCTAAGTGATATTATTTACCAACCTAATCATAATCGCCTATTAGGAATGAATGAAATCGGGTTTTATGCTATAACATCAAGTGAAATCACTTTGTTGAAAAATTACTCTTTCGGAGTGCCTTTAACAACTATGATGGTCAATTCTACAGATGATTCATTTTATTGTGGTTCATTAAAAAATGGCACAGATATTCTAAAGTTTGATGCTGTTGGTAATTACCTTAAAACTTTTATTTCAAACGTCCAAGGTTGTAGTCAGATTGTTTTAAATAATAACCAAAGTATTCTTTATTATACTGAAACGTATCTAGGTTCATTTTCTATGATGAATTTAACGTCTTCAGTTACAACAGTATTAAAAACCGGAATTGGACTTTCAGGAACAGAAGAAGTCATTGGAATTGGTGTAGATGATAATGATGATTTATATTATATGACAGCGGATGGTAATAACAGAGGATTCTATAAATATGAAAATGGTGATTTTATATTCTTAATGGCTTCAAAAGCAGGAATGAGTACATTAACGTGGTCAACTAAATTACACATGTTCATCGCAGCAGGGAGTGCTGGAGGATGCCTGATAGGCTATAATCCAGAGAAATCGGAAGCAGAATTGCTTACACCAATTGTAAATTCTCGAACAATTATAGAAACACATGATGGAAAGATCCTCTATACTATAGATGATACCATATACAAAATAAATGAATCAGGACCGATATATTTCAGTAAGAACCCATATAACATTACTATTTTGAATCTAATATTAGAGATTGATAATAATATCTTTGCTCTATTAGGGAATGATTCTGTAGCAATTGTTCGAGTTAATCAGGACGGGTCCTTTGAGGATTGGTTTGATAATGAAATTCATGAATGGGCAAAATCAATGCAGTATGATATTAAAAATTATGAAATTGTACTATTAACAGAGGACATTCTTAAAAATGAAACCTACATTTATCGAATACCCATAAATGATCCAATGACTTACTATAAAATAGCTACATTTGAAAAATCCACCAGAATTGTCGGAGTAACAGATGTACATGGAAACATATATGTTTATGAGGCATACAACAACACTCTATTTAGAATATCCGATGGATCACTTGATAGAGAAATAATTACAACGGATTTTGTTGACTTTTCTGATATTTATGGAGAAGATGTTATAGTTGAACCAACATTATGCTATAGCACAATTGAGAATGGTATTTTAATCGGAAGAAATGATGACTTACAAATGTGGTTGCTAGACGAGAATCTCAGAATAACTTTTGCAATTAATAACCGTGGTATCGATAATTCAGCTTTTCATCAAAATTTAAAACAAGAAATTATTTGTACCCAATCTACTTTAGTGCTCAAATTTATTTACCGCAAACCACAAAATCCTACAATATCCTCATCATCTTACTATT
>SMTZ1_10013468_pt1 | contig 10003 bp, 9 predicted proteins | sample DeeMarSWOR136_30_FD_25667 | JGI IMG/M metagenome (IMG submission 25667)
GGCTGCATGACCTATGCTAAAGGGAACCCTGACAAGATGTGTTTAAGTAGCCAGGAAGGTTATAGTGGCTGCAATCTAATCAACAAACGCTATGCCCAACGGTCGGGCGATTGATGGAATTAAATAAGGGCAAGCGAATTAGAGGAGGTGCATTGTGTCGCTTATACCAGCCTTTGAAATAGGTTTGTGGAATGCCTGGATTTTCACGCTTGTTGATGCGTTAACTATTCCTGTCTTTATGCGTATTGTCAAAAACAGACAATCACCCTCCCCAGAAAAGGCAATGGCTGGCATGTCTAGGGTTGAGAAAATCATCCTCTACGCCTCAAAGGCAATGTTTGTTCCCGTTCTGATATACTCTATTTTCGTACCGTTAAAATTAGGTACGATGTGGTTCTACCTAGGTCTGCCACTTACTTTAATAGGGTTAATTGCAGGCGTGATGGTCTTGGTGCATTGGGCCACTACCCCACCTGAAGAGCCGGTTACCAGAGGACTATATCGTTATTCCAGACATCCAATGTATGTCGCCGCTTTTTTAATGTATGTAGGGTTGGGTATAGCATGCGCTTCGTGGGTTTTTCTGTTGTTTGCTGTTGTATTTACAGTTGTTTCGTTTGTCTATGCAGATGCTGAAGAACAGCTAACTCTAGAGATGTACGGTGACTCGTATCGTGAATATATTAATAGAACCTCAAGGTATATAGGACTTCCTAGGTAGGGGAAGGTGAACTAAGGGAGGTGAATTATGTTGCTTATACCAGTTTTTGAAATAGGTGTCTGGAATGCCTGGATTTTGATGATTTGGCTATTGATACCTTTTTTCTTGGTGCCTCTAAAAATAATTCCTGAAGGTCGAGAGGAGGGCAGCGATTTTGTGCTCCGTTCTATGCATATAATCTATCTTCTATCGATTATATACTCTATTTTTGTACCGTTGAAATTGGGTACACCATGGTTTTATGCAGGCCTTCCTATCTATCTAGTAGGTTTAATCTCGTATGCAATGGTTTGGGTCGGTTTTGCCACCACACCACCCGACAAGCTTATAACTAAGGGAATATATCGTTACTCCAGAAATCCCATGCAACTCTCTCAAGTTGTAATATATTTAGGAGTAGGCATAGCTACGGCCTCCTGGGTTTTTTTATTGCTTGCTGTTGTATATATGATTATGCCGCTTTTATGGGTAGATGCCGAGGAACGCCACTGCCTCAAGTACTACGGGGATGCCTATCGTGAATATATGAAGAGAACTCCACGGTGGATAGGAATACCGAAATCCTAAATAAAATAAAGGAGGCTGTAAAAATTATGAGAGCTGATCCCAAGACAGAAGCCGCAGCGGTGAACATTGTCAAACAGTGCTTTGAAGCATTTACGAAAAAAGACTTAGATGCAATTCTGGCGTTCTTCGCGCCAGACCCCGACTTGGTTGTCATTGGGACGGGAGGGGATGAGAAATGTGTCGGCCTTGCCGAGCTTAGGAACATATTCAAACGTTCCTTTGCTCAATTCGAGGAAGCAACTTTTGAGTTCGGTTGGCATTCAGTCTCAGCGGCAGGTCCAGTAGCAATTCTGGCAGCTGATGTTAACCTCTACGTGAAGACCAGTGACCGGCAAATAACTGAGCAATTACGATTAACAGTTGTGCTTGAGCAGCGGGGAGACAGGTGGCTCATTATACAGTGGCATGATTCCTTGCCGGCTGCTGGGCAGAAAGATGGGCAAGCATTCGCAACATAGTCGTCTAGAGACAATAGTCCATTAGATTACGAAGCGCATATTTCTATTCGGAAGATGGAAAAAAGGAAGTAAAAACATCATGTCGCTTGTACCAGCTTTTGAAATAGGTATCTGGAACGCCTGGATTTTAACACTCACTTATTTTATGGTACCTCCGCTTTTAATGGCTCTTATCAACAGGGAAGCATTGAAGAAAAGCGAAAGGGCCCCACTTAGTGGCACTTTGAGAAAAATTCACCCTTATATTACGGCAATCTATTTCCTCGCCCTGATATACTCTATTTTCTTGCCGTTAAAATTTGGAGCCGCTTGGTTTTACGCGGGTCTTGCCGTTTACTTGGTAGGATTAGTTATGTATATCATAGCTTGGGTGAATTTTGACATTACTCCCCTTGATGAACCTGTTTTCAACGGATTATACCGTTATTCAAGGCACCCCATGTATCTCTCTCAATTCTTGGTTCTCATAGGTGTGGGCATAGCTACAGCGTCATGGTTTTTCCTATTGTTTGCCATAGTGTATACAATCTTCTCTCTTTTTCGTGCAATCCATGAAGAACGCTTATGTCTTGAGAAATATGGCAATTCTTATCGTGAATATATGAACAGGACTCCACGGTGGATAGGGATAACGAAATCGGGGGGAGCGAACTAAAGGAGGTGAAGTATGTCGCTTGTACCAGCCTTTGAAATAGGTATCTGGAATACCTGGATTTTCATGATTTGGCCCTGGGTGGATATGCTGGCAATAAGGCTTGTTGGGTCAGATGTATACCAGAGAGCGTCAGGGCTACCTGCTGAAATGAAAACCAGCCGTCAATACAGGGTAGTCAGCTATGTATCTATGGCTGTAGATACTATAGCTGTCGCCTATTCTATTTTTTTACCACTCAAATTAGGCACGGCATGGTTCTACGCTGGTCTTGCCATTTTCTTAACAGGCCTGGGGGTGCTTACGGCTGCTACAGTGAATTTTGCTATGACACCGATGGATGTACCGGTTACCAGAGGGATATACCATTATTCGAGACACCCATTGTATTTAGCAGCATTGTTGATATATTTTAGCGTTGGCATAGCTTCAGCCTCATGGGTTTTTCTGTTGGTTTTCGTTGTACAGTCAGTCTCAATAAAAATTGCGGCAGTTGGAGAGGAACGCTTCTGCCTTGAGAAGTACGGCGAGGCCTATCGTGAGTATATTGATAAGACGCCGAGATGGTTGGGATTGCCGAAATCGGGGACGATGTGAACATGACCATGGCGAAGTTCTTTATGGTTCCCTCGATACGGTATAGGTAAGCTCCTTTGACTTTGAGACTATTGACTATTACGCCGGCTGCCACCGCAGGTACTTAGTGGAGACATTAGCAAACAAAGGCATCAAAACAATTTCCTTGATACAGGCAGCAATTTGCTTACTATACTGAGTAGCATGCAGAAGAATGCCTGGCGGAGGCAAGGGCACTAGTGCTAAGAAGGGGAAGAGATAGCAATGTTTGGCTTTTAGGGATGCGCGTTAATATCCAGAGCGCATAACTAAATTACACTAGCTTTCTGTCTTAGTCCTATATTGCTTCATCTTCTCTCTGTGGAAAATATGGTCCTCAGGTTGTTCTATGATGTGTTTGAATTCGCCTGCATCCTTGCCGAAAGCCTTTTCAAAGAATGGCCTTTTGGGCCCTACGACACCGTGTGTGGCGTGTAGGATGCATTGGATACCCCGTAACTGCTGTGCTGTCCAGTGGGGGTTATCAACATGCTTTCTATCCCTTGCATCTAAAGGGATAAATCGCATTGGGAAGGAAAAAATACTCAAACCCAATTCCTCGTTTAGCTCAATATTTATTCGTAATCTTTCATAGAAGTCTTCAGGGGTATCGTTATAGTTAAACAATATGAAATTTGATAAATGCTTAATTCCAAACTTATGAGCAAGGCGTATCTTCTCTATATATACTTTCTTGAGTTCAATATGATCGAAGGCTATCCTTAAAGGCTTAATAGCTAGCTCACTCAAAAGCTTCATTTTTTCTTCTGTTAATAGTCTCGCATCTACCCCTTGATTAAAATCGACGTAACGGAGCCTGCCTTTAAATTTAGCATCTTTATAAAATCCGTATTTTTTTATTTCCTGTACTATTCTCGGGAATTCTGACGAGGCTAGGATGTTGTTATCTAGTAGCAGCAAGTCTTTCTTGTCGGGGTCGACTTGCTTCTCTAAAGATATGTATGGAACATATTCTGGCTCTAATCTGGGCACTGCGCAGTATGGGCAGTGCCATATACATCCTCTCGTCATGTATCCGATGCTTGCATCATTGGTATGATAATTGTATATGCCCTCACATAACTTATAGTCTGGCGCTAACCTATCAACTTCCTCCCACAGACCAAAGTGGGGTGTTATACCTGTCTCCTTTTCTACATCCTCATGGAGAAGGGAAGCGAGAATTCCTCCGACCTTGATATTTGTATTGGCCTTATTTCGTTGGTAAAATTTAATTGTATTTATTGTGATGTTCCACTGGTACGTGAACATGGTAGTAATATAGATTGTATCCCACTTCTGTTCTCTCAGTTCCACATTTGTTCCCTTGTAGAATACCACCTCGTCTCCCTGCTGCTTATGGGAAGTCGAGATTTTCATTAATCCGAGAGGGGGATACTTTACCTTATAAGCAGGCTCTATGAGGAATACTCTCCTTGGTTTTCTCACAAGGATGTTAGGTCGCTCAAGCGAATCTAGGTTTAGAGTCACCTTTCTGTATTCGGTCATGTTATCATGCCGTGCCTTTCTATTTGTCTAATACGATGCATTTTCTTATCCATCTCATTCCCCAATATCCCAAGTTTTTAGCAATTTCATCACATTCATTTTCGGCAAAATGCTGATACTTGTTTCTTACAAATTCAAAAGATTTAAACTGAGCTCCTGTGTATTCTTTATCTTCAATAAACATATGCTTAAAATGCTCCCAATTAGAGCCACATTGTATAATCTCTCTTAGATCTGGCGTATCAATAAAGTTGAGCTTTCTTTCTGGAGGGAGGGATGATAGTTCATCTTTCTTCCATGGCGTTTTTTTAATTTCTGCTGTTATCTTTTCGTTAGCCTTATTCTTAACACCTTGCGGGACACCTTGACTCCACCATGGTGCGCCATAAAGTTTTTTCAATTCTCTAGCTATGAAGTCCCTCAGATTTATTTCTGTGCCTTCTAAGTTTTGCCTAATATCTTCGTCACTTAATTCCTTCGGTCTTGGAGGTGCCCAATTCAGTAGCAGTTCAAGGCCGAACCCGTCGAATTCCTCTTTTATGCACCAGGCCATTTGTCTAGCATTCTCGGCTAGTGGCCCTTTAGCGGTTTGCTTCCTAATCTTGCTTCTTTCTTCATCAGACATATCTTTTAACTTCACTATCATAGGATTCACTAATTTCCTTGTCTCATCCCGGAACTCGCTTAGATCTTTTTTCTTGTAAATTCCTTCCCGTCCTGCATATTTCAGGTACAGCATAAGCTGTCTCAAGATGATAAAGAGTATGCGAATGCCAATATTTGAGCGGAGGAGCCCTTTTTCTCCACTTTCCCAGTCACTGGGGAAAGATTTGACAATGACATCAAAATATGCTTTCAGTATTTCACAGGCAAAACCGACTGTTGAGTCATAATCATCTTTGTACAGTAGCATCTGATCTCTGTCTATCAAACCATTCTCTTTAATTGCGTCACACACTGTTGTCATCGTTAGATTGGTTATCCCTTTGCCTTTAGGGTGCACGCTTGGAATCCTGACATGATAACGAAGTGGAGAGCCACTATCTGAATTCAACTTCTTGACTACCAATGAAATGGCTCGTAGCAGTTCCTGCTCCTCGTCTTCTGAGTCACTGTAGATATCTGGATATAAGTCCCATAGGAGGTTACGGGTGACTGCCTTTTGCTCTTTATTTATTTGCACAAAGAGCTTGGCTTGTTCCTTTACATCTAAAGAATCGAAAGCAAGGACTGGGATAACGTCCCTTGTTCTTCTCTCATTATTTGCATATCCGTATAACCTATGCTGACCGTCAATTATCCAAGCACTTGCATAATAGGCGGGGAATTGAAGTATACCAAAGACTACATCTCCTGCTTGCTTCCCTTTTTCAAACCTAAGAAAGGTTGGTTTTTCCTTGAAGCTGAGAATGACATTGTTTGCGAAATAGCCACCCTTTGAGATAAAGTTGTTAATTTTCCACAAGCGGCGTTTTTCAACCATTCTCTGATATGAATCAAGAATCTCTCCAAGGCCACTCTCCCTCCGATGCACATAAGCAACTTGTAGCAATTTTTCAGGTTCAATAAGAAAGATGTAATACTTCACCTTGCCTTTGCCTCCCAAGATGGCAGGCACCTTGATTTCCTTCAGCTGAGGGGTTCTCTTACCCATGAACAAGATTGAATAAATTGGAAATTTTGCGCTAACTCCCAAATGCTGAATGAGTCCACCGTAAGACTTGAGGTCTGCCTCTTTCCACACAAAGATCCCGTTATTCTTAGCAAGATTCTCATTGTCTTCACTCCATAGGATATTTTGCGTTGCTATTACAAAGGAAACACGAATATTCTTGTTATCATATTCCTTCTTAATAGAATCGGCGATATCCTTCTTCAGGTTAGAAATCTCATGAATATCCTTGCGGGAGATCGGCGCTCCTTCGGCGCTAGCTTTACATTCCACAACAAATGTATCTTTTCCATCCTTAGCGAATACATCAATCTGCTTCTGAATGGGGCCTGCTTGTATTTTGAAATTTCTATCCTTATTCATTTCCGCAAAGCCCATATTGTAAAAAAGCAACCAAACCTCGTCTTCTAGCAGTTCATCACATTCCTTCCCTTTAAACAACCTCACTTTGTTCTTCAGTTGCCTTTTGAGTTGCCATCCTTCTTGTAAATAGGAACCTTGCTCAGCTTGCGAAACGGTCAATTCGTGATACTTCTTCTTTCGCTGCCTTGCAGCCTTGCTCAGTTCTTCGTTTTGGACTAAATCTCCGTAGAAGAAATCCATTGTTATAACTCTTTAAGCTCTGTATAAATCTATTATAATTTAGAAGGGCATAGAAAGAAAACACTGCTAACGAGGTTGGCCGAGGGAATTTGAACCTACGGCCTCAGTGTCCCGAGCTACGCACTACGGCAAGTTTTTGGCCCTACCCCATCTCTCATTGAGTATTATTCTCCTCTTTTGGTCATCGGACTGTGATATTTTTAGGGTTTCGGTGGAGCCATAGTATAATAAGGCAGTGGCAAAGGGAGAGAAGCCGCTGTTACTGCTTATTTGCGACAGCGGGCGGCTTATGTAGTGGCTTGAAAATGCCGCGGGCGGCAATATTGGAGACAACCTCCTCAGCTTCCTTGATTATTCTGTCTATCAACTCCTTGACCGTTGGAATGTCATGAACAAGGCCTACTATCTGCCCCACGCTAAGCAAGCCGTTATCAACATCGCCTGATTCAAGCAGCTTGAGGCCTGCGCTACCGCTGATGAGCGGTTCTAGTTGGTGTATATCGGCACCTTGTTTTTCTAGCTCAAGCACCTTTTCAGCTGCGGGGTTGCTCAATGCCCTCATCGTGTTACGGAATGAGCGCAGCAGCAATACTGTGTCGCGCTCCGATGCTGCAATTAATAATTCCTTTACTTTGGGATGTCCCGGCGCCTCTTTGGTTGCCAGAAAGCGGGTACCCATATTGATTGCTTCTGCCCCCAGCGCAAGGGCGGCAACAAGACCACGTCCATCGCCAAAGCCTCCAGAGGCAATAACAGGAATTTTCACAGCATCGGCAGTCAGCGGAATCAGGACGAGGGAGGTAACGTCCTCCTCGCCAGGGTGTCCGGCGCACTCAAAACCATCAATGCTAACGGCGTCGCACCCTATCCGCTGAGCGGTGCGAGCGAAGCGGACGGCGGTGCACTTGTGTATCACCTTCACTCCAGCCGCCTTAAACCGTTCCATATATGGCTCCGGGCTTCTGCCGGCTGTTTCCACAATCTTTATTCCAGAATTGATAACCGTATCTAAATAGCCGTCAATATCCACAGGGTGAAGAGTGGGCAACAGCGTTACATTTACTCCGAAGGGTTTATCGGTAAGTGCTTTGGTTTTTCTGATTTCAGCGGCCAGCTCCTCGGGGGTTGGAAATGTAAGTGCCGTGAGGATGCCGAGACCCCCGGCGTTGGACACTGCGGCTACCAATTCTGCCCGGGAAATCCACATCATTCCGCCCTGGATGATAGGATACTTGATATCGAAAAGCTCGGTTATGCGTGTTTTAAACATCATGTCTCCTCCCTTCGATGTTTGGTCTAATTATAGTACTTAAGCGGAGCCATAGTATAATAAGGCTGTGGCAAAGGGAGAGAAACCACTTTTACTGCTTTTCGACGGCAATGCCTTGATTCACCGCGCCTTTCACGCCCTGCCCCCGCTAACCCAACCCAAGACCGGGGAGCTGGTAAACGCCGTCTATGGCTTTACCAGTACCTTGCTCAAAGTATTTGCCGATTTTAAGCCCACTCATTGGGCTGTCGCCTTTGACCGTCCTGCCCCGACCTTCAGGCATGAAATGTTCGAGGAATACAAAGCACAGCGCCCGGCCACGCCGGAGGAATTGAAAAGCCAGATAAAAAAGGTTCACCAGTTAGTGGAAGCTTTCCATATCCCCGTTTTTGAAATCGATGGCTTCGAGGCCGACGATGTCCTGGGCACCTTAAGCAAGCAGGCTGATGAGCAGGGCATTGAGACTATTATTGTCACCGGGGACAATGATATGCTGCAGGCTGTCTTGCCCAGAGTGAAAGCTCTTACTCCTAGGTGGCCCTCCAGTGATGCCATCATTTATGACGAATGGGCAGTGGAACAGAAATACGGCATCAAACCTGAGCAGCTCCCCGACTTTAAAGCCCTGGTCGGCGATGCCTCGGACAATATACCTGGCGTGCCACGTGTTGGTAAGGTCGCAGCGGCTAAATTACTTCAGCAGTATGGCAGCCTCCAGGGAATCTACGACCATATTGAAGATATAACGCCGGGCAAGTTGCAGGACACGCTACGCGAATATCGCACGAATATCGCAATCAGGCTTTACGAAATAAAGAATTGTCAACAATAGTCAAGGATGTTCCTATAAAGCTGGACTTGAAAACCTGTCAGGTAAGCCACTATGACCGCAACGAGGTGGCAAAGCTTTTCCAGGAGCTTGAGTTCATCAAATTGCTTCCCAGACTGCCCCAAACGAAAGCCGAGAGCTCTCAACCTTCGGCAGTCAAGTGCCACGTGGTGAACACTGAGCCAGCTTTGGGCCAGCTTGTAGGCGAACTAGAAACAGCACAGGAACTTGCCATTGAGGTTGAAACTACGGACGAAAAGGCTGCGATGGCGGATTTGGTAGGCATCCCGATTGGTATCGGGATATCACCAGGCCGGGGGAAGGCGTTTTATATACCTCTGGGGCACCAGGGCTTAAATCAGCCGCCGCAACTGCCGCTAACTCAGGTCACAGCCAGGCTCAAGCCAATTTTAGAAAACGCCAGCATAGGCAAGATTGCCTATAACGGCAAACATGTTATGGCGGTATTAGCTGGCTATGGGGTGAGGCTTGGGAATTTGAATTTCGACCCCATGCTCGCTGCTTATCTCCTTGGTGAAAAAAGCCTGGGGCTTAAAGCGCTGGCCTTTAATGAACTGGGTATCGAGATAGCGACCCCCGCTGAATTAACCGTCCCAGGAAAGAAACAAAGCCCGCTATCATTGCTTGATGCGAACCAAATTGCTGGCTATGCCTGCGCCAGCGTGGACATCGTTTGGAGCTTAAAGGAAAGTTTGGAAACTGAGCTACGAAAGCAGGGCCTGTGGCAGCTCTTCACCGAAGTGGAAATGGCTTTGGTTCCAGTTCTGGTAGCTATGGAGGACAATGGCATTCTTTTGGATACCGACCTGCTCCGCGAGATGTCTCTGGAGCAAGGGCAGGAACTGCTGAGACTGGAGAAGGAAGTCTACGGCAGCGTCGGGCACCAATTTAATATCAACTCGCCCCAGCAGTTGGGCAAGGTGCTTTTTGAGGAACTCAGGCTACCCCAGTCTCGTAGAACGAAAACCGGCTACTCCACTGAAGCCTCGGTCATGGAAGCATTGAGAGGCGCTCATCCTATAATCGAACTCATATTGAAATACCGCCAGCTTAGTAAGCTCAAGTCAACCTATGTTGATGCCCTGC
>SMTZ1_10013093_pt1 | contig 10002 bp, 8 predicted proteins | sample DeeMarSWOR136_30_FD_25667 | JGI IMG/M metagenome (IMG submission 25667)
GTTTTTGATGCACAGCATGGATGGGGTTACAATCCTGTCAAGCAGCTGGGCAGTAATATTGATCTGGTTTACGATCAGTTTACACATATTTTTACAGCCGATGATTATGCTACTTTCTGCAGGTGGAGCCAGGCCTCTGAAACCATGAGGATGTATTTCTATAACAGCAATACCAACAACTGGTCCTGGATCGATACCCCTGAACACCGGGATCAGGCAGGCACGGGAACAGCACATATTTACATGCACAAGGCCTGGCCCGAGAACAGTGCCATTGTTTATTCTTCATTCCAGGATACGATCATGCAAAGGGATTTCCCCGACAGTATTTACGTTTATACAGAAATAAATGGTATCCTGACTTGCGCACGGTCAGAGAATATATCTTACTTATTCAATGCGGAAAAGTGTACCGTTCACGAGAGGAATTTTGAATTTAACCAGAACGGGTTGGGAAGCAGGTCTGCTGCTTTCTACGACACTACCGGCGGCAGGATACTTCATGGGTATAGCTCCCTGTCGGATCGATGGACAACCCACTCGATTTCTGATCAACCTTATTATTGTTATGACCCTGGATATATCGGCTTGATCTCGGCCTGGGTAGGGATGAATGGATACGGCAAATTTTATGCTTTTAACAGCCTGGCTGATAGCTGGGTGGAATTGATCCCAGAGGGAAAACATGTCTCTTTTCGGGTAGGGAACAGGACCGCCTTGGTGATACGGTTAAATCATGTATATGCTTTTGACCCATATACTTCAACGGATGTCATCGAGGAGCCGGATAAGCTGAATCCGTCAGGATTCATATTACTACAGAATTATCCAAACCCGTTCAATGCTGCCACAACCATCAGTTATGAGCTGGCTGAACCCTCAGCAGTGGTTTTAACAATATACAATAACCTCGGCCAGAAAGTACGCGTGCTGGTAAATGAGCATCAAGCCGCCGGTGAATGGTCAGTTACCTGGGATGGAACAAATAGTGACAATCAACCTGCCAGTTCAGGGATCTACTTTTATGAATTAAAGGCCGGTGGCGAAACAGAAAGCCGCAGGATGATTTTATTGAATGATGGAGACTATTGATCCAACCCTTCTTGGACCTTCTTTATGCTGAGAGGAGTTTCCGGTTCTCCTCCCTCGATGAAATCTTCAACATGATCTTCCCTGAGTGAGATTATGATAGCACCCTATTTCCAGGCTTTTGGATACTTCCTGACATTAACCTATCTTGAGGTTGAATAATACTGGAAATGACAACAATTGAAACCTCAAAAAAAACCACCATTTCCTGGTGGATGTACCTCCTGAAGGGGGTATTGATCATTGTCTTGGGTATATGGATGTTAAAAATGCCCATGGAAAGCTTTAATGCAATGCTTCTGATCATAGGTGTGATTATCGCCATAGGCGGTGTACTGGAAACATTCCTCGCCCTTTATTACAGAAAGGCCCTGAAGGAATGGGGCTGGAATTTATCTGCCGGTGTACTTGATATCCTTGTAGGGATATTATTAATCGCCAATCCAGATACCATACTGGTGCTGATAACACTGTTTATCAGTTTCTGGCTGGTATTGAGAGGTGTGTTAGCGATCTGGGAAGCCATGGAGCTTCGAAAGGAGGGTCAAAAAAAGTGGAGATGGGTTCTCCTTTTGGGAATTCTGATAATGCTCCTGGCCATCGTGTTGATCTGGCATCCCCAGGTGATTGGACTCACCATCATTTTCTGGATAGCAATTTCCCTTATCAGCTTAGGGATATTCAGGATTGTCCTGGCATTTAAACTACTGAGCCTTCCCAAATCTCAATGAGGGGAAGTATTATCGGTAATCTTTTGAGGATACCAGTTTTCCCGATTCATCAAAGATATACCATATATCTGTTCTTTCGCTTTTCATATAGGTCATGTCATACCTGAGTGTCCCATGATCATCCCAGATGAGCCATTTGCCGTGTTTTTTGCCCATTTTGTAATTCGCTTCAGCAGTCTGCACACCTTTTGTGTTAAAGGACTCCCATTTACCGTGCATCAGGTTATTCTTATAATTTTGATGCTCACTTAGCTTACCATCTTCAAAGTACGTTCTTGAAACACCATGCTTCTGTCCATCCTTCAGGGTCATTTCAGCTCTGATGATTCCACTGGGATATGTTTCCTTGTACACACCGGTAAAAAGATCTCCGTTTTCATCATAGAATAGACCATCATCACCTTTTGCGATCTGGCCTGAAAGGGATAAGGAAAGGAATAAAAGACAACCAAGCGAGACTAAGTATTTCATAAACCATATATTTTAGCCGGCTGTAAATATAGCAAAATAAAGGAGAGCCCATATCACTCCTGTATCTTCAACCCCTGGAGAGTTGTTCTGCAAATGTCAGTTTAACAGATACTTATTGAGTGATCAAGCAGGTGGGTTTTGATATTCTTTACCAAGAATTAGGACTGGGGCAGTTTATTTAATGTAAGAATGACAATGATTTAAAATTCAGTTAACATTACTTGAGTAGTTTTGGCGTAAACAAGAATCTCAGGTAAAATGGGAAAATTAATATTTGTTACATTCATCCTTTCATGCTTTGTTATTTCAGCTACCCTGGCAGCTGATGATGCAAAGGACAAGGAATCTGCAACAGCAAAAATATCTATCTCCGGAACGATTATAGATGAAACAACAGGAGAATCACTGGCAGGTGTCAGTGTATCTCTTGAGGGAACGGACAGGACCGTATACACTGATTTTGATGGTAAGTTTAAATTTTCCGGGGTAGCGCCAGGTGAGTATACCATAAAAACTACATTCATATCATACAAAGCGTTTTCATCAAAGGTCAATGCCGAACCGAATAAAAAGAATGCACTCAATGTTAAGCTGAAAAGTCTGGCAATGTAGCATTGTATAAGATCTTAATAGGGGGCCGTCATCAGGACTCACTCATACTTTAGCGTTTTCGTTGGATTGGTATTGGCGGTGCGGGCAGTTTGAACGCTTACCGAAAGCACTGCCAACCGTGGTGGCACCCATGACCTTCCTGATCCCGATCTCCTTTGTTTTCTGGTCTGCCATGAAATTTGCCAGTCCATGCAATCCCAGAAGTGACACGATATTAGACAGTATCATAAAAAACAGGACAATGGGTCCAAGCCTTTGTTCATGCTCATATAGCTTATCTATTGTCGCCGCGAAATGAATGAAATCAAATGGCCTTTCAGGATCAATACCGTTCCATGCATTTCTCAATTTTCCCAGGGGATCCTCCCAGCCATTGAATTTCTGACATGCTGCATTGATGATAAAAGCAGTCCTGTTTTTCAGCTGGCTTCTGATGGCAAGGGCGAGGATCCGGAATTTCATGAAGGTTTTAAACAAGTGACGAATTCAGCGGCATTTCATTACGGTCATGAACACTGCTGGCATTCCAGCTTAAGCATAATGATCCCCAGGTGGTTTCAATCCCAAAAACATGGATAATGATTCGTTAATATAATTACTTTGATTTTTTTAAATAGGCTACATTTTCATAATTTGAGGGTTGAATAAATGCACAAACATGGCAAACAAGAAAAAAACGATTTTACCGATTATTTTGATGGTGGAGGACAGGTCATCGGACGGAATAGATCAATTTGTGTTGGCAATGAGGCAGTTAGGCAAAGAAGACATACCTGATAAAGCCGATAAAAAAGCAGTCTTTGAAGCGGGATTATTGATCAATCCTTTAGATTATTTAGCTGGTTTCCAGCGACGCAAAGGGAAGACATTAACGACCCGGGCTCTTGCAGAGGAGGTTAAGGGATTGAGGGATCAGTTAAAACAATATGAGAGTTTCCTTAGAAAACAGAAGGACAAGGAAGTGGATGTATATACCTTGCTGGCATACATCAGCAGGAAATAGACCGCAATGGACAATGATATGCATTAACCAACCAATAAAACCAATCAATCATGACTTTCTTTAAAAATACCCGCCGGGATTTTATAAAAGGTTTAACGGCAACCTCGGTACTATCGGCTACCTCCATCCCGGTTATTGCAAGGTCCCTTGCAGAAAATGAGGCAGGAAACACGGTAAAAGGGGAATCCCCGGGGTCTTTGGCCGGCGAAAATAAAAACAGGCCAGTGCTGTATGACGGCCCGCAGTCCCCCCTTTTTGATATAATACCTTTCGAGGGTAATACATCATTCTCATCCCTGTCAGAAAGTGTATCGGAAAGAATGGCTGATGCGGCTGACCGGGCCCCGGTGGGCCCGGCTACAGCCTGGGGGATACCCTTTCAAATCCCCGACAGGCCTTTATTGGTGAAGGACAGATCATTTAGCCTTCAAATTACACCCGTGCAGGCAAACTATCTGGTTTTCCTGCATACATCGGATATTATAAAACTGAGAGATGAACACGGTGATTATAAGCAACCTTTCAAAGGAACCGGACAGTTAAATGAGGAGGTTGCCGATTATGTCGTTGTTTATGCTGATGGGACCGAAGAGCGTACAACCATCAGCGAGCGTTACCAGATCGGGATGTTCCAGCAACATTGGGGTGAAAACAGTATTCTGTCAGTCGCCCACCATAAACCGAACCCCCTTCGTGCCCATCATGAACAAATGACTGGTGGTTGGGGTGGTAGCCAGACCCGTGTAAGTGCGTCAGACAGGAGCGGCTGGATAAACTGGCTCTGGGCATGGGAGAATCCCCATACCGAAAAACAGATATCCGGCTTCCGTTTTGAACCGAATAACAAAACCTCCATTGTTATTTCTGCCATCTCTGCCGGTCAGGTTACATCAAACCCACTCAGGTGGCAGGCAAGGCAAAAGGCCATTTTTGCTATTCCTGATGATGGCAAACTGGATCCGGAGCTGACCGGGGATGGACTCCTCTCACAGGTACAGCTTGATCTGGGCCAGGTTATATCGGCATTACCACGGGCCTTATATCCAAACGAAAACTGGGCACAGAGCTATCATAATAAATTGCCTGATGTGTCAGATAATGAAGTGATCATCGAGTATACAGCCCATCCTGATGCTGAATTTCATCTGGCCGGTGGAATAATGATACCTGTTTCTGAAGCCCGGAATCCATCGGGTGAGAACCAGATAAAATTTGTTCCACCTGCAAGACAGAAGGTCAAAATCAGGGTCCTGGAAAAAGACAGCAGGAAACCAGTTGCCGTAAAACTGCATGTACATGGGGAATCTGGCGAATATCTTGCTCCTGTCGACCGGCACAGGATCCCCAATGATGCATGGTTTGAGGATTACAGCGTAGATTTTGTGCATAATGGGAGCCATATCTGCACCTACATTCCGGGAGAGACGCAGATAAAATTACCTGTAGGGAAGGTTTATATTGAAGTCTCAAAGGGATTTGAAATCAAACCGGTCCGAAAGGTTGTTACCATTTCTGAAGACACTGAAGAGGTCGAGATAGAGATCGATAAAGTACTATCCTGGAGGGAAAATGGCTGGATATCTGCTGATACTCATGTTCATTTCCTTTCAACAAATACTGCCCTGCTTGAAGGATCAGCGGAAGGAGTAAATATTGTCAACCTGCTGGCAAGCCAGTGGGGTGAACTGTTCACAAACATTGGAGATTTTGATGGAAGAACCACCGTTGGATCCGTGGAGGCAGGTGGGGACGGAGAATATCTTGTACGGGTCGGAACCGAGAACAGGCAACACGTAATGGGTCATATTTCCCTGTTGGGTTATGAGGGCGATATGATTACTCCGCTAACCACCGGCGGACCTGATGAGTCAGCCATTGGGGATCCTGTTGAAACATTGCTCACGGAATGGGCCGAACAGTGTAAAAAACAGGATGGGATCGTGATCCTTCCCCACTTCCCAAATCCCAGGCTTGAAAATGCTGCCACGATTGTTAGTGGAAATGTCGATGGTGTTGAAATGACCTCATGGGGCAGCCTGTATGATGGGATTAACCCGTATTCCCTGGCAGACTGGTACCGGTATCTTAATTGCGGATATTTTGTGGCTGCCGTAGGCGGGACTGATAAAATGAGTGCCAACACGGCTGTTGGAACCATACGGACATACGCCAGGATCAGGGAAAATCATGAATTTACCTTTGATGAATGGAAGGAAGCCATCAGGTCGGGTCAAACATTTGTCACTTACGGTCCCCTGATGAACTTCACGGTTGATGGTAACCCCATGGGGAGCAAGATAGAAATGTCCTCAATCGGAGGCACTGTGGATATTGGCTGGGAAGTAGCCAGTGTTACCATCCCCATGTCCCGTGTCGAATTAATCGTGAACGGGGAAATCACTGAAAGCCTCGCAGTCTCGCCCGATGTGGCATCGGGCAACTGGAATGTAAAAGTAGACAAAAGCTCCTGGTATGCTTTACTGGTTAGGGGGCATTATGCCGATAAACCTGAAATTATAACCGCACATTCCTCGCCGGTAATGATCCAGGTAGAAGGTTCCCGGATGCTGGCTGCCGCGGATGCGGTCACCATCCTCGAGCAAATTGAGGGATCCATGGCATACATCGATACAATCGGAACCAGGGCCGATGAGAAGACCTATAAACGATTGCGCCTTATGCTTGAATCTGCCCACCGTTCTGTACATAACCGGATGCACCAACTGGGACAATTCCACAGGCATTCTCCATTGACAGATCACCCGGAACATAAGGCATAATCAATTAAATTTACAGTCGGGTTCTGTAACAAATATGGAGGTAATCATTTATCTTTAATAAAAATTGGCAGCTATGATATCATTTACCTTTCAGAGAGTTAAATTGTTGTTTGCTAGTGCATTGGGACTTTTACTAATGACCTGCCAGCCCGTTAAGAAAGATGATGCGCTTTTTTTGAATAGCTACTCCCAGCTAAAGGAGTGGCTGGTTGATCCTCCTTCGGAATACAGGAGTGCACCTTTGTGGGACTGGAACGACCGGATTTCCAGGGAAGGGATTGCATTTCAGCTTCAGGAATTTAAAAAAGCAGGGATCGGGGGAGTATTCGTTCATCCCAGGCCGGGCCTTATTACGGAATACCTGTCTGAGGATTGGCATCAGTTATTTGATTTTGCGGTTCAAAAGGGGGAAGAACTGGGACTCCTGGTATGGATATACGATGAAAACTCATACCCTTCCGGTTTTGCCGGCGGTCACGTCCCGGCTGAGATGCCCGATTCGTATCTGCATGGAACAGGCTTGAGTGTGGAAGTTCAGGAGGTTTTCAATGCGGCCGACACGGATTCTTTTGAGGTAATACTGAAGCAGACGGATGTGGGATTTGAAGATATCACAGATCATTTTCAAATCGACATCGGGGAAAAAGGGAAGTATTATCTGTTCAAACGTACCTATCCCCAAACCTCATACTGGTATGGCGGGAGAACCTATGTTGACCTGCTTTATAAAGGGGTTACCAAAAAATTCATGGATATTACCATGGAGGGTTATGAAAAATACAACAAAGGTGATTTCGGAGTTACTGTCCCCGGTATCTTTACGGATGAACCCAACCTGGAGTCTGCCATGGGACCGGGTACGGTTTTACGCTGGACCCCGGATTTATGGGAGACCTTCCTTGCTCGCTGGGGGTATGATCTGAAGGTGCATCTTCCTTCTCTGTTATACGAAGTGGGAGACTGGAAAAGGATCAGGCATGATTATTATGAGTTAATACTCGAGATGTTCCTTGATCGCTGGGCAAAACCATGGTCGAAGTATTGTGAGAAGAATGGTCTGGCCTGGACCGGGCATTACTGGGAACATGGCTGGCCCGAACCCACCCATGGTTTTGATGAGGCAGCATTATACATCTGGCACCAGATGCCGGGGATAGATATGCTGGGTAACGAACTGATCGGTGATGGACAGGGCGGCCAGTTTGGGAATACAAGGGCGGTAAGGGAATTGCTGAGTGCAGCGAACCAGGCTGGCTGGAAAAGAACCTTGAGCGAAACCTACGGGGGAGGTGGTTGGGAAATGGATTTCAGGAATTTCAAACGGCTGGTTGATTGGCAAGGAGTGCTTGGCGTGAACTTCGTCAACCAGCATTTATCGTATTATACCCTTAAGGGGGTCAGGAAATTTGATTATCCTCCTTCTTTTTCCTATCACGAACCATGGTGGAACAATTATAAGAAAATGGGGGATTATATCGGCAGGATCAGCATGGCCATGTCTGCCGGGTAAAGAGTAATCCGGCAATTCAACGGATAAGGAGGGATTTCAAACATTTCATTTACCAGCTGGAAAGGGAACAGATCGAGTATGACCTGGGATCTGAAAATGTGCTGAAAACCCTTGGGAATGTTGAAAATGGACAACTGGTTGTAGGTTACCGGGCGTATGAGACCGTCGTTATACCCGATCATATGGAAAACCTTGACAGGGCAACTTTTGATCTGCTGAATGACTTCTTGGCGGAAGGGGGAGAGGTATTGTCATTCTGTCCAAAAATATCACGTGTGGATGGCATGGAAAGTGAAGAGGTACGCCAATTGCAACAAAATTTTCCGGAACATTGGATCATGGTCAATGACCTGCATGATCCCGCAATTGAAGCACGATTATACACCGATGATTTTTCCGTGAATGAATTAAGTGCTGAAGGGGAACTGTACCATCAACGACGTATCCTTGAAGATGGCCAATTATTACTGCTCGTGAATTCAGACCAGTATTCAAGGGCTTTCGCACGCATCATTGCATCAGGTAAAAGTGTTGTAAAACTGGATCTTGAAAACGGAGATATCCACAGCGTTTCAAATACGATTGTAGAGGGAAAACTTTCTTTCGATGTTCAGCTTGAGCCCGTTGGCAGTGCCCTGTATTTTATGTCAGACCAGGTAGAAGAGGATCCAGCACTTGTGGTCGGGGGCCATTCATGGACAGAAGTTTCAGGAAGGGATGATATCCAGGTTACTGCGGAATCAGATAATGTCCTGGTATTGAATTATCTTGATTTATATACTTCGAATGGAGAGATAAAAGATACTTATTTTATGGATGCGCTTATCGCACTATTCAACGAAAATGGCATTGAATTCGGCAATCCATGGCAGCATAAGATCCAATATAAAACGGAATATATCGACCTCGACACATCCTTCACCGACAGTTCAGGATTTGAGGTTGAATATTATTTTCATGTGGCAGAGGGAACCGATCTTTCAGCATTGTTCAATGCAAAAGCAGTGGTGGAAAGACCCGAATTGTGGACCGTATGCATGAACGATTCCCTGATTGAGAAAGAGGATGGTGAATACTGGATAGATATTGATTATCCTGTTTATAAGATCGGACAGTTCATGAAACATGGCCGTAATACCATTACGCTCAAGGCAGAGCGTATGTCCATTTATGCCGAGATCATGCCGGTTTATATACTGGGCGATTTTATTGTGCATCCAAAGAATAAAGGATTTGAGATTACCAATGGTAGCCTGGGCACTCTGGGTTCCTGGAAGGATGCCGGATATCCATTTTATTCCGGCAAAATATCATATTCACAGAAATATGTCATAGAAAAAGGAAATGCCACTTTCAAAGTGAAACTGACAGGCTGGAATGGTACACTGGCTGAAGTTCAGGTAAATGGCACGGAAGCCGGGATCATTGCCTGGCCACCCGAGGAACTGGACATAACACAACTGCTTGCAGATGGGGAAAATGAGATTTCCGTCCGGATCGTGGGTAGCCTTAAAAATACATTCGGCTACTTCTATGAGGACAATAACAAGTGGATCAATGGACCGCATGACTGGAACATAGCCCCGGAAAACCAACCCGGGATGGATCAGTATCACCTGATGGATTATGGGTTGTTCAATCCATTTGAATTATGGAAGACTTTGGAATAAGATACAGAACCCATCACAGAGACCCAAGTCTGATGAGATCAAAGGTTAACATTGAATTAATCCAGTATTTTTTCCACATCAGCAAACTGTTTAAAAGTGAATTGAAATTGATCTTTAAGTAACCTAACTTTGGAAT
>SMTZ1_10008931_pt1 | contig 10001 bp, 9 predicted proteins | sample DeeMarSWOR136_30_FD_25667 | JGI IMG/M metagenome (IMG submission 25667)
GGCATATTTGGCTCCTGCTCAAGTTCACACAGTGGGTCCATCCGACCAAACGCAACCTCGGCCCACTTGGCCCAGTCCATCTCATTCTTCTCTGTGTCCCACGCCTCCACCAAGGCAGCAAAAAATACTTCATTATCAACCGAGCCTTCACCCGCTCCCAAATAAATCCCTAACCTGCTCCGCTCTACTCCGTCACTCGGCTCGTCCGTCTCAATGGCAATCCCTGCCTGCTTGCAGGCCTGGACCGCTGCGCCAACAGCAAAGCCGGAGCCCCTGTTGCCGTGTTTGTGAAACTGTGGCTTCTTTGTATATTTGGCCGGGTCGTAATCCTTGACCTCGGCACCGAACGTCGACGGAAACGTCGAAGCGTCGAAAATGGTGGTCTTGGCCATTCCGCTCTTGCCCGCCAATATCGCCTGCCAGACCGTCTCCACGTCGTGCCCCAAAGGACAGACAATACCCATCCCCGTTATCACTACCCGTTCGGTTGTATCTCTCTCAATCATCTAATCCGCCGCCTCACCGTCAAAGCTCTTTAGTACAACCGCTGCCGTTTGTCCGCCGTAAGTATAACTACAGCAAAGTGCATAACTAATATCCGTCTGCTGCTCCTGTTTTACAATATTCAGATTGCAGCCGTCAGCTTTTCTGTCACAGTTTTTAGCGGCAGGCACCTTGCCTTCGGCCATCGCACAAACCGCCGCGATTACATCAAGCGCACCGCTCGCCGCGCCGGTGTTACTTAGCATGCTTTTAGTCGGCCAGACGGCGATTTCCTCCACCGCCTCGCCCAACGCAGCCTCAAGCCCTCTCGCCTCCGCCATATCGTCCGCTGCTATCCCCGTCCCATGTGGAACTATCAAGTCCAAATCATCCGCCTGTATCTGAGCGTCCGCCAGTGCCTTTTCTACTGCTGTCTGAACACCTCGGCCATCCGGCTCCAGATGTTCATACGCCGGATTGATACTATTGCTGCTGCCGACTCCAACTACCTCCGCATAAATTCTCACACCTCGGCCTTGGGCCCTTTCAAGGCTTTCCAATACAACCACGCCGGCCCCCTCACCAAAGACTGACCCCTTCGCATCGGTGTCAAATGGTCTGCACGCCGATGCCGGTTCGTCATTATTTTCGCTCGTCGCTCTTTTAAGCAGGCACTGGCGAATCATAACTATCGGATTTACCTTCGCCTCAGCCCCGCCGGCCAAAGCAACATCACTATCGCCCCGGCTGATAATCTGAGCCGCCTCGCCTATCGCCAAATGCGCACTCGCTTCCGCACAAGTGATACTGTTACTCGGCCCCTGAATATCGTGAATAATACCTACATGACACGCCAGCATATTAGGCAGATACTTCAGCAGCCACAACGGCGTCACCTGCTCGAGACCCTCCTTGCCACATTTCTGAATGTCGAACTTACCATCGGTGACGCTCACGGCAACCGCTGGCCCCAGCTCAACCAAATCACAACTGATAAGACCCGCCCCCAAATTAATGGCCACGCGTGCCGGGTCAACATTGATTTTGTCCGGGTCGATTCCTTTTGTGATGAGCCCGCTGCTTTTCAAAGCCTCATCTGCCGCTATAACCGCCAGTTCAATATCTCTGGACATCAGTTTAGCGGCCTTGCGATAGGGCTTTGGTAGATACGACTGTATCTTATAATCCGGCACCTGACCGGCCAGTTTGCAGCTAAAACCAACAGGGTCAAATGCCTTAATCTCGCCTATCCCGCACCGCCCGGCACAAAGACCCTCCCACATATCGCCAACACTCAATCCAAGGGGACTTACCGCTCCAAGACCGGTTATCACTGCGCGAGCCGAAGCCACTACTTCCCCTCCGATTTCGGCTCACGGCAACCACCGTCAGAAACGAGCCCTCGCAGAAGCGATTTGAACGTGTCCGTGAACACGAAGTTCTCCTTAGGGAATTCCTTACCGGCCAGATTCTGGTCTATATGGCTGAACATCAAATCTATCTCGGCAATCAACCGCTCTCTGCAGCTTATCTTACCGCTCGTACTTGCCGCCTCAGAAGTGATGGATTCGATTCGCGCATCCAGTTCTATCGTATCGCCCGGTTTTACGTAGTCAAAAAAGACAGCCTTTTTCACCTTCGCAAGAATGACCTTTTCCTCAAACTTCTTCGCCTCGCCGACAAGTATACCTGACGTCTGCGCCATAGCCTCAATCATCAGACTCTCCGGCATGACAGGAAAGCCCGGAAAGTGGTCGTGCAAGTGCTCTTCGGAAAGCGTCACATTTTTTATGGCCACCGCCCGCTCGCCGCTGTGAAATTCAACGAATTTATCTATCCAAATCCAGCGCATTTCCCGCTTACATTAAAATTATCGGCAGGCTTACTCAAAGTTAACCTGCCGATAACATCTCAAACAGAGTCCTTACTGTTACGCTGCATTCAACTTCGTCTCAACGTAATTTATAATCGCACCAACAGTAAACAAATCACCCAGCTTATTAATATCGGGGTCGTTCTCAAATCCGGATAGGTCCGTATGCGGTACTTTATCTCGCAGTTCAGCTAATCCCTTCTCCGTCATTTTCCCGTTACTGACAAACTCAGGATTATTCATAAGGCTCTCCGCAGGGAACAGCTCTTCCCGTGGAATCTTTATATCAAACGCCTTCTCCAACCGAAACACTATATCCAAAAAGTCAATACTCTCCGCCCCCAAATCCCCCATCAGCGTCGCCTCAGCCGTAACCTCGTCATCGTCAACCCCCAAAGCATCCACCAGTACCCACTGAACTTCCTGGAATATTTCATCCCGACTCTTTGCCATAACTTATTACCTCCTGTCGTCGCAACAAACGTTCTTATCTGTCCATAATTTTTACCGCTTGCCTATCAACTACTAATCGCAAGCTACCTGAGCAATTTCCATCGCCGTTTCATTTCTTCAATTACCGCGGCATCAACCGCCGCCATCGCCGGATTCTCATCAGCAAGGTTAAAGTGCCTTAATCCCAATCTGGCTTCCACAATCAGCTCGCCGCCTGATTCGCCAAGGCCGCTAAAACTGCTTACGTTCTCCTCGATTGTCTTAACCTCGACCGTATATTCTATTCTTGAGCCCGGCGCCAGAAAGCTCTTATATTTTACATTCCTCGCCTGCTCAAGCAATATCATACTGTGCGCAAAATTCTCCGTCTCTCGAACCAGCCAGGATGCCGACTCTATCAGCCCCTGAAGCAGAAATACACCCGGCAGCACCGGAAACGTCGGAAAATGGTCTGCCAAATACTCCTCAGCCAGAGAGACGCTCTTGACCGCCTTTATTTTCTTGCCCGTTTCCAGCGAAACAATCCTGTCAATCAGTATAAACCTCATAGCTCCGGCCATTGTAGTAACACACAACAGCTTTTCCAGCCTTTTTTCGCTTTTTTGATACTGCGTGTACTTACTCGCGTTGCCATTCACGTTGGTTCTGGAAAATCTCAGGCAATCAGCTATACTACGTTGTCTATGAAAGTGCGAAACGCAAAAATCACCGATACCAAGGCCATCTGTTCTCTGATAAGCAACTATGCCGAACGCGACAGGATGCTGCCTCGTTCAATGGCCGATATCTACGAGAACCTCCAGTCCTTCACTGTTGTCGAATTAAACGGCGCGGTAGTGGGCTGCTGCGCGCTGGCGATTATATGGTCAGACCTGGCGGAAATAAAATCCCTCGCTGTCGACGAGACAAATACGGGCTCCGGCATTGGCAAAATGCTCGTAAATGCGGCCCTCGAACAGGCCCGTCAGCTCGGCCTCTCCAGGGTCTTCGCTCTCACACTAAACCCCGACTTTTTTGAAAAACTCGGCTTTGAAATCATTGAAAAAGACTCTCTCCCGATGAAGGTCTGGAAGGACTGTGCCAAGTGCCCAAAACAGCGAAATTGCGACGAAATAGCGGTACTTAAAACCCTGTCCCCTCAAATGTGACCCCTGTCCCTTAAAAAATACGCAATGCCTGCGACCAAATTATCCTACCTGTCGTCTCTGGAACAGGGCAATGGCCACCAGAAGTATAGCCGTTGTATAACAAAGGGCGTAGAACGCGCTTATCGCGATATATCTTAGGGGTACTACGCTGCCTTCGTAAATGGCATCGCTTATCCAGAAAACCTGCAGATTCGGCACCAAAAACCTGCCAATTTTGGCCCAAATCCTGGTCTCCGCATATCGCCCGAATACGTAATCGCTTATAAGACCTAACAAAAAGACTCCTATACAGGCCGAAAGCGTCACCACTATGTTGAACCTCGCCGAAAACGCCACCGCCAGAGCCGCTATCACAATTGCTGCCAACAGCAATAATACCGAGCCGTAAATATCAAGGGCGTTTATACCATTTTCCTGGGGGGCAAACTGCCAGTCGCGGTTTATAAAAGACAAGAACACTATGCCAAATGTAGAAAATACGGCGATCAGACCCATAGCCGTCGACGAAAATTTCCAGTCGTAAGCGTAGTTGAAAAAAGCACTTAGCAAGAACGCCAAGAACAGGACAACCAATGCCGTGCTTATGACCGTCCAGTCGGGTTCGTCCGATGCCGTCTCCATCACTCCGTGTCTGATTGCCATCAAAAGGGCGATAGTGCATATATAATGGGCCAGAGCCACCGCACCCGCCACACCCAAAAACTTCGCAACTATAAATATCGGACGTTGTACCGGCTTGCTCAAAACAGTCGTTATGGTTTTATTCTCAATCTCCTCCGCCACAGCCCCTGAAGCAGAGAATATTGCGATGAACAAGCTGGCTAAAAATAACGTAGATAAGCCTATCTCTCGCAAGAGTTTACTGTCATCGCTCATTGTGTACATAGTCATGGGCGGACTTATAATAAACAGAAACAGAGCAGTGACAATGATGATGGCATAGACCGGTTGTCGCAGCGTTTCTATGAAAGTATTCTTTGCTATAGTAAAAAGCTTATTCACTATTCGGTACTCACGTAGCCGTTATCAGGCCTGCCGGTCGCCCAGACTGCACAATAATTTTTTTATAACCGTTACTATACCAAAACGATATTTACCCTTATACTACACAACTTCTAACTCGTAAAGGGCTTATATGTCATAAGTAAATAATACAGAATTTATGAGTTCTTTGTTCGAATTAGAAAAAGCAGGATAAATAATGACAATATCATCCAAACGCGCAGAATACGTAGCTCTGGCTGCTCTGATTTTGAGCGTTTTGTTTTTCGGCATCGCCTTCTTCGTGGGCCGATGGAGCGGATTCGCCCCCGTCTCCGCGGTAAGCTGGCTAATCCTCTCCGCAGCTCTTATTTGGCTCGTTCTCGTTATTCAGTTTCATCAACGTGCCCTCGCCGAGCAGGAGAAGCTCGATATCAGCCAGTTAGCAAAGGACGAGCGGGCTTCCACAATTTTCCAGGCCAAAGGCGAACGAGCAACTATGTTCGCAATTGCTCGGGGCCGCCTCGAAATTCTGGAAAAGTGGTTCATTCCCATATTCTCGGCGGTTATAGCCGCTTACCAAATAGTCATTGGACTGCACCTGTTAAACGCCATTATGACCGCCGCCGAGCAAGAGACCAAACAACCTTTGGTCTGTGCTATTTGCATGACGGCCCTTGCGTTCGTCAGCTTCCTCATCTCACGATACGCCACGGGCATGTCGGCTCAGCCCCAGTGGAAACCATTAAGGGCGGGCGGCAGTATCCTTCTCGCAATAGCCATCCTCTGCTTCACACTGGCTATCAGCCTGGCTCTCGCACAATTCAAGATTCTCACTGCAGTGAGCGTAATCGGCTTCGTTGTCCCAGTCCTGCTGCTCGTCCTCGGCGTGGAAACCGCCCTCAATATTGTCCTGGACATATACAGACCAAGGCTAAAAGGCCAGTATGGCCGAAGCGCCTTCGACAGCAGATTGCTTGGGATTATAAACGAGCCCGGAGGTATATTCCGCACCGTCGCGAGCACCATCGACTATCAGTTCGGATTTAAAGTCTCTCAAACCTGGTTTTATAAACTCCTCGAAAAAGCCGTTGCTCCCCTGGTCTTGTTTGCCGCCGTCACGCTTTACCTGTTGAGCTGTATCGTCATCGTAGCACCCAACGAAGAGGCGATAATAGAGCATTTCGGCAATCCTATGAAAGATGCCGACAGCGTGAGAATCGTGGGTCCGGGACTGGCATTTAAAAGACCTTGGCCCATTGACATTGCCTACAAATATCCCACGAAAAAGATTATGGAAATCAGCATTGGTTTCGTCCCCAAGCTCGACCCAAGAACCGGAGAGCCGGAAGCCGGACCGCTCTTGTGGGGCGAGGCGCATCATAAGGAAGAATACCTCCTGCTTGTTGCTGGCGAGCAGATGAGCGAAAAATTGGCCGCTGGAGGCGTGCCCGTAAGCCTTCTAATTGCCGCCGTCCCCGTGCAGTACAGAATTAAGGATTTGTACTCTTTTATTTATAATCACAGCGAGCCGGAGAAACTCCTTGAGTCCATCTGTTATCGCGAGCTTACAAGGTTTGCGGCCAGTGCAAAGGTCGAGGTCGATGACAGCCCGGACATGGAGCAGAGTCTGCTTGGAGCCGGCCGCGCAGAGGCAAAACGCATTTTAACAGAGAATATTCAGGCCGCCGCAGATAAGGCCGGACTCGGTGTCGAGATTGTATTTGTCGGTCTCCAGGGTATCCACCCACCACCTGAGGTCGCGCCCGATTATCAAAAGGTCGTAGGTGCGGTCCAGAAAAAGCAGGCAGCTATACTTAGCGCTCACGCCCGCCGCAACAGAGAACTGAGCACTCTTGCAGGGTCTGTAACTGATGCCGATAAGCTTTACGCCCTTGCTGCTGAATACCAGGCCGCTAAAGAGCAAAACGACTTGGAGAGAATCAGAATCCTCAGTAACGACCTGGATCTGGCCTTTACACAGTCAAAGGGCGATATCTTTAAAACACTCAGGCAGGCCCAGAGCTACGCCTTCGAAAAGGCCACACTTGCCCAGGCTACGGGCAGGCGATTCGACGACCAGCTTAAGGCCTACAACGCCGCAAAAGAAATTTACAAGCGCGAGCAGAGATTGGCGGTCTTTGAAGAGGCTCTGGAGAATATAAGAAAGTATGTTATCGTCGGTGACCCGAACGACTACCAGATTTTCGAAATCGACCTTCAGGAAAAATTAACACCTAGTCTATATGATTTAACCGGCTATGAGGAGAGTAGTAAAAAATGAAAAATATAGTCATTACAATCTTCATCGTACTGATAGTCGCTATTATGGGCTTGTATCTTGTCTCGTTCCAGGTAAGAGAAATAGAGTCCGCCCTCGTAACGACCTTTGGCAAGCCGACACGCCAAATGACAGAGCCCGGCTGGTACTTCAAATGGCCCACGCCTGTCGAACGAGTCTACAAATTTGACTCCCGTCTCAGGGTCTTTGAGGGAGACCTCGGAGAGACTACTACAAAAGCGGCCGTACCGATTATCGTAAACACATACATAGTCTGGAAGATTGCTGAACCCCTGCAGTTCTTCAATGCCGTTGGAACCCTTAGCGAAGCCAGAAACAAATTGCGAAGCCAGCTCGCTGACACCCAGAACAAAGTGGTAGGAAAGCATTACTTCGCCGAGTTCGTAAACAATGACCCCGAGCAGATAAAATTCGAAGAAATCTCAGCCGAAATGCTCGCCGACCTAAAGGAAGCTGTCAGGGCTGACTACGGCATTGAAATCAAAGACCTCGGCATCAAGCAGCTCAAGGTCAACGAAGAGGTTACCAAAGACATTTTCGAACGAATGAAGGCGGAGAGAAACCGACGGACCGAGGCGACAATCGCCGAGGGAAACGCCGAGGCAATAAAGATAGGAACCGACGCCGATTCAAAAAAGACCGAGTTGCTTGCCGCCGCCGAAGCAAGAGCAAAGGCAATACGCGGCGAGGGCGATGCTGAAGCTGCAAAATTCTATAAAATGCTTGAGGCCGACCCGGACCTTGCGATGTTTCTCAGGGATATCGAAGCGCTCAAGAAAATACTGGAGAAAAGGTCGACTGTCGTGTTAAGCGCGGACTCGGAACCGTTCAAACTACTGAAGAAAATGCCCGACATCAAACCCAAAAAATAATTACGCCACACAGATACCGTTTAGCACAGTACTAAATAACAACAGCTAAAAACTAAAGGCCGCCTATGGCAGAACAATATAACCAGGATAATAAAGACTTAATCCCTAAAGCGCCTCAGATACGCCCCCGCGAAAAGCTCGATGCCGCGGGCAAATCCCTCTCCGAAGCCCTCAGAATCAGTTTCATTATTCTTAAGGTAATAATGGTTGTTCTGGTCATTATCTTTCTGGCATCGGGGCTTAGAACTGTTGGCTCCAACGAACAGGCACTTGTCTTACGCTTTGGAAAGATTAGGGGCATCGGCGAAAACAGAATCCTTGGACCGGGCCTTAAATTGTTATTCCCATACCCAATACACGAAATTGTCAAAATTCCCACGGCCAAAAAGCAAACTCTCCCAATCAACTCTTTCTGGTACGCCCAGAAAAACCTGGATGTGCTCCCAAAAGGCCCCAAAACCAGAGAACGGGTCCCCGGAACCCTAAAGCCCAAAGAGGATGGTTATTGTATTACCCGCGGCGAACAACAAAGCCGGATTATCCCCGGCGCTACCGGCAGTGACTACAACATCGTACATTCAAAGTGGCAGCTGACCTACAATATCGACGACCCTGAACGCTTTTTCAAAAATATCTACATCGACGACATAAAGCCCGGCCAAAATCATGCAGATGTCATCGAAAAAAGCTTAACGCCGTTATTGAAACCGCTTGTCGGGCACTCGGTCGTAAGCGCAATGGTCAACTATACGATTGATGATGTGATTCAAAACCCCGGCTCAATCTCAAAACACGTCCAAAGACTCGTTCAGCAAAAGCTCGACAACATACAAAGTGGTATAAAAGTCATATCCGTCCAGCTCACCGAAAGAATTTGGCCAAGACAGGTCGATAACGCATTCCAGGCATCAATCAAGGCAAGGCAGGCAAGCCAGAAGGCCATCAGCCAAGCAAAAGGCTACGCTGAAAATACCCTTAACGAAGCTGGCGGCCCCGTCGCCGAGAGGCTTCTTAAAGCCTTCAGGGACCAAAATCCCGGCGAGCAGGAAAGAGAACTCCTCTGGGCGCAATTGGCTGGGCAGGCCCAGGAAAAAATCGCTCATGCTCGAGCATACAGAACCAAAGTCGTCGAAACCGCCAAGGCAAACGCCGAATATTTGCAAATATTACTGCCCGAATACAAAAAAAGCCCGGAACTGGTTATACAAAAAATCTATCAGGATGCCATAGAAGACGTACTCAATAACGCAGAAGAGAAAATTATTATTCAGCCTACTGCCAATACAAAGGGCAGAGAAATCTGGATTCAACTAAACAGGGACCCAACGATTAAACCAAAATCCGACGAAGCAAAACAAGAGCAAAAGTAACAGGCATTTAAAATGATAATTAGGATTATCTATCTGTAGGCCTGTGATAGCTGATAGAAGATAGAGAACTGAATATGGCTCACGAGCACTTACATTTCAAAGACGACATTGCTGCCGAGCACACCCACGGAAAGCAGATTCGCGTAAGCATGGCCCTGCTGGGAACACTGGCGGGAGGAGTCCTGTTGATAAACAGCGGCATCGCCAGGTTCTTTTTTGGCACCGGCAGCTTCAATACCGAACTGTTGGCAATGGCCGGCGCAATTCTCCTCGGCGGCCCTATTGTCCTCCACGCAGTAAAAAGCCTTATAAAAGGACAAATGCACATGGATGAGCTGGTCGCTCTGGCGATAATCGCCGCCTTTGCGACCCAAAAATACGCCACCGCCGGTATCGTCGCCTTCTTCATGCTCCTCAGCGAACTCATCGAGACACGAACCGCTCTTGGAGCCCGTGCCTCGATTGAATCATTGATAAGGCTCACCCCCAAAAAGGCGAATCTCGTCGAAGCCGATGGCT
>SMTZ1_10014606_pt1 | contig 10001 bp, 5 predicted proteins | sample DeeMarSWOR136_30_FD_25667 | JGI IMG/M metagenome (IMG submission 25667)
CGGTTAACAGATGCTATTCTTTATACCATGTATGGTAGTCTTGTAGTGCTTTTGCCTCCATTTCCTCCTTCTGAAGGAATTCAATCCCATTCACTGCAGCAGATGCACCAGAGATGGTGGTAATGTAGGGAACATTATACATTACTGCAAGGCTTCTCAAACTTAGTTGATCAGCATGAGATTTCCTTCCGGAGGGGGGGTTGATAATGAGATCAATTTCACCATTCTTAATTAAGTCGGCAATAGTGGGTCGGCCTTCACCTATTTTCAAGACAGTCTTCACTTCCAATCCATTTTTGGCAAGAACCTTGGCTGTTCCTGTGGTAGCAAAAAGGGTAAATTCTAGATCTGCGAGCTTTTTGGCTATAAAGATAATGGAACGTTTGTCTCTATTTCTCACACTAATAAAAACTCTTCCTTTTTTAGGGAGTATTTGACCTGCTGCAATCTGAGATTTAGCGTAAGCCCTGCCAAAATCGCTATCAATTCCCATGACCTCACCCGTTGATTTCATCTCTGGACCTAGGAGGGGGTCAATGCCGGGAAATCTCTTAAAGGGAAAGACAGATTCTTTAACCGATACGTGACTTGTTTCACACTCGCTTTTAATCCCTAACTCTGATAATTTTTTACCTACCATAACTTTAGCAGCTATCTTTGCCCAGGCTACACCTGTTGCTTTACTCACAAAAGGTACTGTCCTAGAGGCCCTGGGATTTACTTCTAAAACATACAGCACCTCATTCTTCACCGCATATTGAATGTTCATTAATCCTACAACCTGTAACTCCCTGGCTAGTAGACGGGTGCTCTCCTTGATAGTGTCAATGATCTCATCACCGAGGGTATAGGGTGGAATAACGCAGGCACTATCACCAGAGTGTATTCCCGCTTCCTCAATATGTTCCATGATTCCAGCGATAATACACTCATGCCCGTCGGCAACTGCATCGACATCAATTTCGATTGCATCTTCAAGGAATTTGTCTATTAGCAGAGGATGTTGAGGAGAGGCCTGAATAGCATGAGAGATGAAAGCTTGTAGAGACTCCTCATTATACACAATGTTCATGGCCCTTCCTCCTAATACATAAGAGGGACGCACAATCACGGGAAAACCGATTGCTTTTGCTCTTATCTTGGCTTCTTCAAGGGTAGTTGCAACATCGTTTGGAGGTTGATTAAGGTGTAACTTCTTAAGCAGCGCCTTGAACCTGTCCCTATCCTCTGCCCTGTCTATGTTATCGGGTGAAGTACCAATAATAGGTACCTTCGCCTTTTCTAGGGGGACTGCAAGATTGAGCGGGGTCTGACCGCCAAACTGCACAATCACTCCATCTGGCTTTTCTTTCTCAACAATGGTGAGTACATCTTCTAAGGTTAAAGGTTCGAAGTAAAGTTTACTGGAAGTATCATAGTCTGTACTTACTGTCTCAGGGTTACTATTTACCATAATAGTTTCATATCCTAGTTCTTTCAAAGCAAAAGAGGCATGGACACAACAGTAATCAAACTCAATGCCTTGACCAATGCGGTTGGGGCCTCCTCCTAAGATCATGATCTTCTTTTGGTCTGTTCTTTGGCTCTCGTCTTCCTCTTCATAGGTAGAGTAGTAATAGGGTGTGTAGGCCTCAAATTCTGCTGCGCAGGTATCGACTAGTTTGAATACAGCTTCAATACCCAGATCCTTACGTAATTTCCTGACAGAATCTTCATCAACACCCAGAAGATAGGCGAGTTGGACATCTGAGAAGCCGTACTGTTTTGCCTTGAGTAGTAAATCTCGAGGGAGAGGGATCTCAGGTTTATAGGAGGAAAAAAGAGGCCCTTTGTTTCTAAAGTTATCACATACTTTAGAGTGCAGCTGTGATATAATTCCCTTCTCCATCTCAACAATTTCCTCAATATTATGTAAAAACCAGGGATCAATAGTGGTTAACTCAGTCACTTCTTCTATACTCATCCCCAACTGAAAGGCATATTTCAGATGGAATAACCTTTCTGCCTGGGGGTGCAATAATTTTTCCCTGATTTTTGATCTCAAGCCTTCTTCGTTTTCTACTTTCCCTTCCCCCCAAGAGGTAATGGCCTCAAGAATACCATCTCTCCCATCCGAACCCAAACCATATCTGCCTATTTCAAGAGACCTTAGACCCTTTTGTAAGGCCTCTTTGAAGGTGCGGCCGATGGCCATGGTTTCTCCTACAGATTTCATGGAAATGGTCAAAGTAGGGTCTGTACCAGGGAACTTTTCAAAGGTAAAGCGTGGTATCTTAACCACACAGTAGTCAATAGTAGGTTCAAAGGAAGCGGGTGTTTCGCGGGTGATGTCATTTCGTATCTCATCAAGGGTATAGCCAACTGCCAGTTTTGTAGCCATTTTAGCAATAGGAAAGCCGGTAGCTTTGGATGCAATAGGGTTTACCGCAAATTGAATATTAGATCCCCCCGTTTCAATCCCGATCTCCCGCATGATGTCTATAGCTGCATCCCTCATTTTCTGGTACTCCTTATCAGTGAGGGTTTGAGCAGGAGCTACAGTGATACTATCTCCCGTGTGGATTCCCATAGGATCAAAATTCTCTATAGAACAGATAATGACCACATTGTCTTTTAAATCCCTCATTACCTCCAGCTCATATTCCTTCCAACCCAAAACCGACTCTTCAATCAGTATCTCTCTAATCATACTGCTTTCAAGCCCTCGCGAGGCAAGGTTTTCAAACTCTTCAACATTAAAAGCGATACCGCCACCTGTTCCTCCCAGAGTAAAGCTGGGTCTAATGATTAAGGGGTATCCAATTTCTCTGGCTATCTTTTGAGCCTGCTCCATATCGTAAGCCAACCCGCTCCGGGGTAAATCCTGTCCGATACGTTGCATAGCTTCTTTAAACAATTCTCTATCTTCTGCCTTTTTAATCGCTTCATGGTCGGCTCCGATCATCTGAACCCTATAGGTATCTAGAATACCTTTTTCTGCTACTATCGAAGCTACATTGAGGGCTGTTTGACCACCTAGGGTAGGGAGCAAGGCATCTGGTCGCTCTTTTGCAATTACCTTTTCTACCATCTCAGGTGTGATGGGTTCAATATAAGTTCGGTCTGCCATACGAGGGTCCGTCATGATGGTGGCAGGATTGCTGTTGATCAATACCACCTCAAAGCCATCCTCCTTAAGAGCCTTACAAGCCTGTGTTCCTGAGTAGTCAAATTCGCAGGCTTGACTGATAATAATTGGACCGGAGCCTATGATTAAAATCTTGTGTATGTCTGAACGCTTAGGCATTATTCCACCTTTCCATTAAGCGGATGAATTCGTCAAAGAGGTAGTTGGCATCATGAGGTCCAGGGGAGGCTTCAGGATGATACTGTACTGAAAAAATTGGATATTTTTTATGCCGCATACCTTCTAAGGTATGATCATTAAGGTTAATATGGGTCAACTCGATTTCGTCTTTATTGAGGCTTTCAATATCCACACAAAACCCATGGTTCTGGGCAGTAATACTCACCTTTTCAGTGGCGAGGTCTTTTACTGGCTGGTTGCTGCCTCGGTGGCCAAACTTTAATTTGTAAGTCTTTCCTCCGAAAGCAAGTCCTACTATCTGATGACCTAGGCAGATACCAAAGATGGGTAGATTCCCTATCAACTTTTGAACAGTTTCTACTACATAGGGTACCCCAGCCGGATCACCTGGACCATTGGACAATAGAAGACCATCGGCATTCAAAGCTATGATTTCTTCTGCTTTGGTAGAGGCGGGAAGCACCGTCACCTCACATCCCGTTGCATCAAGCATCCGCAGTATATTGGTCTTGATACCACAGTCTATCGCAACTACCTTAAAAGTACCTTTCTCTTTTGAACTAGTGTTATGGTATTTATCGTTTTTTTGCTTTTCTGTCTTCTCCCTTTCACTCCATTGGTAGGGATTTTGACAGGTAACCTCTTTTACCAAATCTCGTCCTATGAGCCCTGGAGAATCCTGAGCCTTCTTGATTAAAACTGATTCATCTAAACACTCGGTTGAAAGTACAGACTTCATTGCACCTACAGTTCTAATGTGCTTGGTTAAGGCCCTGGTATCAACACCCTCAATCCCTGGTATAGTATGCTCCTTTAAATATTCCCCTAACCCTTTACGTGAACGCCAATTACTCACAATTCCACTTGCCTCTTTAACCACGAAACCTTCTACCTGTGGTTTTGATGATTCCATATCTTCTTCATTAACACCATAATTGCCAATCAGGGGGTAGGTCATGGTGACAATCTGTCCCTTATATGAAGGATCAGTTAAGATCTCCTGATATCCCGTCATGCTGGTATTAAATACAATCTCACCTGCTCTTTCTCCAGCGGCACCAAAGGATCTTCCTCTAAAAACCTTTCCATCTTCTAAGGCAAGCAGAGCTTCCATGCTACTCTCTAATGGAATTTCAAAAGGGAAACGTTCCTTAAAAAGGGTAAGCGTTTAGCCATCAGCTTTCAGCGATAAATAACAAAGAGTTGCTATTGCTTTAAGATTATTCAAGTGAAAGCCTATCAAAAAATACCTGCTACACTTCCATATCGGTCAAGGGGAAAATATGGCTTGGAGGATACAGGAGCGGAAGAGAGTAGGTAGATGAAAAAGATGAACATTCCAGCTTGATAAACATATCATGTGTCAAATGAGTACTGCACTTTCTGAAAGGTTTCCCTTAGTTTTCTCACCTCGTTATTCACTGAGGTACCATCTTTAAGACATTTTTTAAAGAGTTCGGCAATGTGTTCCATCTCTTTTTCTTTCATTCCAAATCGGGTCATTTCCTGAACCCCAATACGGATTCCCGAGGGGTTGGTAACCTTCTCTAGAGGTTCGAAGGGGAGAAGATTCATGTTGAGAATGATATCATTTTCTTTCAGAATACGGGCAACCTCATTCCCTCCACCTAATTCAGACACATCGACTGCAATCTGGTGGGTTTCAGTAAAGTCAAAGTCTTTAGCTTGTACATTAAAGCCCAGCTTATACAGACTCCTGGCTAGTGCCTTGGCATTGGATATGGTCTGTTTAGCATAATCCTCAGCAAAGACGAGCATCTCACAGGTTGTGATTGCCAGAGAAACCAAGGTATCGAGGTGATGATTGGAAGAGGAACCCGGGAAGGCACCTTTGTCAATTTTCCACCACTCTTTAGTATCCATATTGCTCATAATCACACCTCTTTGAGAACCAAAGAAGGTCTTGTGGGTGCTTGCGGTGACAATATCAGCTCCTTCGGCTAAGGGATCTTGAAATTGTTTCCCAGCGATTAAGCCCAATACATGGGCGGCATCATAGATAATGGTTGTTTCATTATCTCTACAAATACTCACAAGTTCTTTAATCGGTTCTGGAAAGAGAAAGAGACTTTTTCCCAAAATAAGAACTTTTGGATGCAATTTTTTGATTAATTGATGGAGTTGTTCGCAATCAATATGGTAGCCATCAGGGGTGAGTGGAAAATCTACTATATTTTTAGTATATTTACCAACAGAACCCGACTTGTGATGGCTGATATGTCCACCCCCTGCTGTCGAATTTACCATGGCCACATCACCAGGTTTTACGTACCTACTGAAGACGGCATCGTTGGCTACAGTCCCACTAATGGGTCTTACTTCCATATGTTGGCAGTTAAACAGTGTTTTTAATTGCTGTTTTACCCAGGTCTCTATCTCATCGATCTTATCTGTGCCCTGATAGTATCTCTCTCCAGGATGTCCTTCAGCATAACGATGAGCGAAATCAGAACCCATCACTTGACGAGCACGATTACTCATCACATTTTCACTGGCGATGAGATTGATAGTATTAAGCCTCCACTCATTCTGCTCAGCAACTGTTTCTTCAATCCACTTAATATTTCTTTCGTGCATCATTCTATACCTACTGCCAGATTTCCCATCCATCTTTACATCAACGTCAACAACATTACTTTTAATTGATGAATTACTAACATTTTTTTAACTGAGAATCAATAGAAACATTCGAAATCTATTGGGAAAGATATCTAGTTCTTACTGTTAATTATCACGTTTTCCACTTAAGGATTTTTTCAACAACCCAAAATCCTTTATGTTTATGTTTAAGATGAAAGGGAGTGAAATTAATAATCTTTGAATACCGGAATGGGTAACCTCTTATGCTCAGATTTTTTTATGAGTTCTTCGACACGAGAGAAAATCTCGGGAGGTGTTCTTTTACCAAGATTAGAGGTAATTTCTAATATGGCTTGATCCAGTTGCTCATAGGTGAGCTTTAGTTCCCCTTCATCTGTTTGTCCGGGCCAGAGACCTGCTGTGGGGAGTTTATTGATAATTGATTCCGGTAAAGCTAGTTGTTTCGCTATTTCTCTTACTTGTGATTTAAGCAGATCTCCTAAGGGGAGGATGTCAGCACCTCCATCCCCATATTTAGTAAAATAACCTACCAAGATCTCACTCTTGTTACCAGTGCCAGCAACAAGATAGTTTTTTAGACTGGCAAAATAGTAGAGGCTAATCATTCGTAAACGAGGTTTCAGGTTAGCTGTGGTATTTTTATCTGCAGGAGGGAGAATAGCAATCAGGGAATCATATACGGGGCTTAAATCGAGAGTGTACGTTTCCAATTGTAGGTGGGAAGCAATAAGGTTTGCATCCTCCATATCTTCTTTCTGGCTATGGCAGGGAAGAATCAATCCTAATACTTTATCATGCAAAGATCTTTTAGCAAGTGCAGCCACTACTGAGGAATCCATTCCACCGCTTAAACCTATAACTACACCTTCTGCACCCGCTTGTTCCACCTGTTCTTTTATCCATGTACTCATTTCATCAATAATTTTCATCTTCCCCCCTATGATTATATTTTCAACCACTGAGACCACAGAGCATTTCTCTGTGCCCTCTGTGGTTCAGGTTTTGCATTCCTTACTCTCCCTCTACTTCTGTCAACACATCAAGTTTAACTGCCCTTACCTTCCGATAGACTTGTTTAGGTTCTCTTAAACTACCTCCTGCTGTAAGAAGGTCTTGATCAATAGATATGTTAAACAATCGCTCATTCTCCTTTAAGTAGGGTAGGATGAGTTTCCAGTCATCCTGGGTAAAGGGGACAAACTCACCACCATTGAGCTGTTCTACTACAAGTTTGTTATGTGGATCTCTCACATAGATAGCACCGCCAGAAGCAAGAGAAAAGAGATTAGATCCGGGGTAGGGAGTTGGTTGTTCTCTCACCTTTCCTTTTTCATCAAACTCAATTCCATTTAAGACCACAAATCCCCCACCACGCAGAGGATCCCCTGCCATAAAGGATTCGGCCAGGTAGTCTAAACAGGTCCCATTGATAACTACCCTGGGGCGTCCCACCGCATTGATGAGAGGTCTACCAGCGGCGTTACCCATCACATAGACTTCTCCACCTTTAGCACCGTACATGAAGGTTTGGCCAACATCCCCATAGACTACTAGTTTGCCAGACTTCATGATCTGACCTAATTGATCTTGACCATTGCCATGAACATAGATCTTCAATCCATCAATTGCTGAACCTAAGTAATCCCCTGAACTCCCATATGCATCGATTCTTACACCTTTAGTATCAGGCCCCAATCCGCAACCGCAAAATCTCTGCCCTCTATAGTCATAAACTATAAATTTTCTCCACCCCATATGGTACGCATCACATAGAAGCTTGGCATCACAATGATCGCCCTCAGGAGGGAAATCTCTAGCATGAATAATCAAAATTTGTTCTGAATGGGGTGGTGGAATCAGTTTTCCTCGGGTAGCATAATCAACTACATTATAGTTGCTAGTTCCACTAGTTCCGCATAAGGGATTTGAGCGTAATATCTCGTAGAGGCGTTCTTCTAGAATCTGCAAAATGGAGCTCCTCTTTTTATTTCCTGTGTCATAGCGGTGATCAATAAGAGAGGTAAGGATTTCAATAATCTTTGCCTTCTCGCTATCACTCTCCCTGGTTTTTTCAACTAGCTTCTGGCAGCACCATCGAAAAGTACTATAATCCCAGTGAGCAATATGATTTTTAAGATAGCTCGATAGAATATTTGTATTGTCTTGTTTAAATCCTTCTATCAGAGAGTCTGTAATAGAAGATTCTTCTGAAGGAATTGATAAACTTATACTCTTATCCCATTGAACCTGTTCTTTAGGGGTAGAAATTACTCGGCCAAACTTATCGGTGCAGATAAGGCTTTTTTGATTACTCTCACCATTACTGTTCTGGATGGTAAAGAGAAAGGCACCACCATCAGTGTGACTGCCTCCACGGGCATTCCAGTATTTGTCTGCAATAGGACAAAACCTTTTATCTTCGCTAGATAAGCTATGCAGTGTGGCATCAATGGCCTGTTTTTCTGAACAGATGAGTCCTATTTGTACTTCTCCTTCTTGTAGGGCAAATACCTGAGGTCTTAGCATCGAGGTGTCGGTAATACCAATCAACTGCAAATTCTTTTCATAAGGATCATTTCTCGCAATGATGAAAAACCAAGGACCATCTGGTGAACCATGGATATGGTTTGCTTGAATCGTTCGATAGATTTTCTGTTTTTCATGGGGAAGGAGATCAAAATCCATTTCAGTGGTGGGAGCTAAGGCTTCAATTATGTATTCCAGGGGGTAACCGTAAATCCTGTTCCAGAGATCAAAGAGGAGAATCGAAACTTCGGTATCAGTGAGGAAAAGCGGGTAGATGTTTCTCTGTTTTAAATACTCTGAAACAGAGAAATAGTTGGCAAAATCACCATTATGAACTAAAGCTTCATCCATGCCGGAGAAGGGATGGGCACCACCTGGGTGCCAGACTCGTCCCTTGGTTGGATAACGTTGATGGGCTATCCAGATGTGAGCCTTAAAGTTCTCGAGTTTATAGTACTGTGCCACCTGTTCTGCATAGCCCACAATCTTGAGGATCATCATATTGCGCCCATGAGATAAGACAAACGCCTTCTTTTCACCTAGGGAGGCATAAAACTTTTGATTGAGCTTAAAACTGTTTTGATAAATAAATTCATCTTCTGCCCTTCGGATTTTCATATTCTCAAGCCCGTTTTCTTTGATAAACCGTTCCAGCACCTTTTTTCTAACCCGAGCGAAGTATCGCCACACATCAGGAGGTCTGGTCTCCAGTCCTTCAATCATTTTATAGTCATCAACTGTGGGAATCCTTTCGGCTTTATCAACATCCAAAAATGGCTTTATACATTGTTCTTCTACTATCTCTCGAGTGTGAGGGTCAAGCAGGGCAATTTGGATTAAGTAGTCATCTTCCAGAATAGAAGGAGCAACTCCCAGTTCTTCAGGAGAAAGACCTACCGCAGCTATACCTCCTCCTTTGCCATTTCCTCGATTATGCATCTGGATGGAGGGCTCGAAGATATGACGACCACTCACCGGAATGCTACATGCAAAACCAGTGACACCACAGCCACCTTCCTCTTCGACTTTGTGTGGTGAGGGTGGTGGATAAGCCTTCGCTAGTTTGAGCCGAGAGTTAAGGATATTCCTAAGTAGTGTGTATGAATTTTTCTCTTTCATTGTTCTTCAAGCTGATTACGACGCAGATTGTCACAGATAAACACTGATAACTATTTTTTACATTTGTATTTAAAATCTTACTAATCTGCGTTTATCCGCGTCCAAAAGGAAATTCAAGACAGGACTCAATTGGCCACTTTTTCTTCTACCTCACTGAGATAGTCTAAGTGGATCAGACAATCTGTTCTGCCGACTAATTCCTTGATGCTGCGCATACCTAGACGTCCCAAGATCTCAACTAATTGAGTTCTCCAGGAGGCAAAGAGGTTAACAAGTCTCTGAGCAGCCCACTCCATATAAATCAGATCAGTTAGTTTTGCATCTGTGGTGGCTATCCCTCTTGCACAACCACGGCCACTCTCGCAATTGCCACAGCGCACGCACTCAAGTGCAACCAACTCAGAGGTGCCAATTACCACTCCATCAG
>SMTZ1_10034470_pt1 | contig 10001 bp, 11 predicted proteins | sample DeeMarSWOR136_30_FD_25667 | JGI IMG/M metagenome (IMG submission 25667)
GGCTTTCCGTTGGGTCATAACTTGGTGACGGGAAAAGTGCCCGGCGTAACAGGTCACTTTCCAGGATGACAAAATGCAGCCTCTCCGCCAGTTTACGGCAGAAGTAAGATTTGCCCGTGCCCGGCAAGCCACTGACCACAATAAAGGCCGGCTTAACTACCGGCTCCGGAAGTTGCCCCAGGCTATCGGTCAGCCGCTCTACATCGGAAGCAAGCCGAGTCTCTGCCACCTTCTAATTATAGAGTGTTTTCCCCGACTTGACTAGGGGTTGCGGCAACATTAAATCGCTTCCCCCTGGTCTTCCGCGTAATAGGCTAACCCCAAGGCGCCGGTACCACAGGCGTAGCCAATTATCGGGCTGAGCTCGGTAAGCCAGAGTTCAACACAATTGAATTCAGCAGAGACCCGCTGCCGTAATCTTTCCGCTTCATCCGGGGCGTAAGCGTGCATCACCGCAATATGCGCCGGGCTTTGCCCCACTTTGTCCTTCATCATCTGCAGGATACGGTCTATGCCGTGCTCCCGGCTCCTCACCGCCGTCAGGAAGCGAACCGCCCCTGAAGAGACAGTGAGAATCGGTCTGATGTTAAGCATGGAGCCGGCCAGGGCAGCCACCTTGGGTATCCGTCCCGAGCGAAAAACATGGCGAATCGTGTCCAGCAGCATAAGCATGCCCACCTTCTCCCGCATCGCCTCGGCGGCACTGATTACCTTAGCCAAGCTCCTCCCTTGTTGGGCCGCCCGGGCTGCCGCTAGAACGACCAAACCCTCAGCGGCGGTAACCGTCCCCGAATCAAACACCTCTATCTTAACCCCCGGAAGCTCAGCTTCAGCCCGCTCCTTAGTTTGCCGGGCAACATTATAGACCGCACTCAGTTTAGTGGAAAGGGTAATACAGAGGATATCTCTGGCCTGCCGGCTTGCCTGGCGATAAGCTTCCAGGCAGTCCTCGGGGGAAACCGCCGCTGTCTTAAAAGACTCGGAGTCTTTTAAGAATAATTCATAAGCCTCAGAGGGGGTTATGTCCACCCAATCTTTATAGATTTGGCCATCAAGGTAAAAGTTAATGGGCAGAATCCTGATACATCTGGCGGGAACAATCAGGTTCATGGCGACCAAAAACTGGCGCCACTGGCTCATCTTCTCGGCCAGTGCCCGCCGACCCTTTTCGGTAATATAATAGTAGCGACGGTATCGCCCGCCGGGTAGCGTCTGCCATCTACCCGTAATCAGACCTGCCTTCTCTAAACGGTGGAGTGCCGGGTAGAGGGTCCCTTCTTTAAACTTGAAGTAGCCCTGGCTATACCTAGACTATCTATGTATAGATACTAGCAGAAATTCACCGGTTTGGCAAGGGGTCAGGCATTAATTTTAAGGCTGGAATTAGCCAAAATAGGCGTAATAAATCGCCAGGCTATTGCATCTTGAGTCCAGTTGTGCTATACTCTATTACCAATACGGGCGAGTTATTTGAGTGGGTTTCATCCCACTTTTTTATTGTCGGGGAAATTATAATGTGGGGAGGTCTGAATGAAGAGCGACTTTCTGCTGGCAATCACCCAGCTCTCGGCAGAGAAAAACCTGCCTAAAGAGGTGGTTCTTGCCTGGTATCAGCCTATAAGAAGGACAACTTTGCCGTTTCCCAGAACGTTTCGGTCAGGATTAACCCGGGCACGGGTAAGGTTACGGTATGGGCGGAGAAGAGCGTGGTGGAAAAACCGGAGGATACCCGCCGTGAGATATCTCTGGAGGAGGCACAACGGCTCAAACCAGAGGTAGAGATTGAGGATACGGTGATGGTAGAGGTCACCCCGGCTAATGCCGGACGCATCGCCGCCCAAACCGCCAAGCAGGTTATTTTGCAACGGCTTCATGAAGCCGAGCACAGTGCCATAATAGAGGAATTTACCGATAAGGAAGGCGATATTGTTACCGGGATGGTGCAGCGCATCGAGCCCAGGCAGACACTTATTGACTTAGGCCGGACCGAGGCGGTGCTACCGGCAAGCGAGCAGGTAACCAGTGAGCGCTACCGGGTAGGCCAAAGACTCAAGGTCTATCTCTACGAGGTAGCCCAAACTGCCCGGGGACCGAAAGTAGTCGTGTCACGCTCTCACCCCGATTTGCTGCGCCGGCTGCTGGAGCTAGAGGTTCCCGAAATTGCCAATGGCACCGTGGAGCTAAAATCAATCGCCCGTGAAGCTGGCTCGCGGAGTAAGATAGCCGTAGCCTCACGCCAGCCCGGTATTGACCCGGTTGGCTGCTGTGTTGGGCTGCGTGGCATCAGAATACAGAATATTGTCAATGAGCTAAACGGGGAAAGAATAGACGTGGTGCTGTGGGAGCCAAACCTGTCCGCCTTTATTGCCAACGCGCTCAGCCCCGCTCAGGTAGTACATGTTGAACTGAATGAGACCGAAGAAGCGGCTACTGTCGTTGTGCCGGACAAGCAGCTATCACTGGCTATTGGCAAAGAAGGGCAAAATGTCAGGCTGGCTGCCAAGCTCACCGGGTGGCGAATCGACATCAAGAGTGCCTCCAAAGCCGAGATAGAAAGAGCCGAAGTTGAAACACAGAAGGCAGAAGAGGTCAAACCACCCGCCGAGCTGGAAGAAGAGATACTGACCGGTGAGGAGCTTGCCCCCGAAATGCCTGAGGCTGAGGAGCCAGCTCTGGCGGCTACAGAAGTAACCGAGACCGAGGCTGATGCCGAGCTGCTACCTTCTCTGGATTCTGAATTTGCGCCTCCAGTTGCTCCCGAACCAGAAGTAGATGAGAAAGCCCGGCTTCGCTTTGTCGAGGATATTATGCCCACCAAGCCGGTGCCCAAATCAAAACAGAGGAAAAAGAAGGGCACTCGCGAAAGGGAGGAGACTGGAGAGGGCACCCGGCGCCGGAAGCGCCGAGAGCAGGAAATCAAGATAGATGAAGAGGAGTATTAGCCCGATTAAGCACATACCCCGCCGCACCTGTGTTGCCTGTCACCAGGTAAGCGCCAAGCGAGGACTAATTCGCCTGGTGCGCATGGCTGATGGCAGTGTGGAGGTTGATATTACCGGCAAGAAGGCCGGTCGCGGTGCCTACCTGTGTCCGGCACCGGACTGCTGGGAGGCGGGACTGAAGAACAAAAAACTGGAGCACACCCTGCGAACTAAGCTCACCGAGGATAATCGCCATCAGCTTATTGAATTTGGCAGGAGCCTGACTGGAATTAAGCAATGAACAATGACCCTAAACCAGCTAAAACAAATGCATCTCCGAGTGGAGCCCCGGACACTAGCCCCACCCCAACCAAGCAACGCTCGGTTGAGATACCCCACTCCATAGGGGTGCGGCAACTGGCAGAACTGCTCGGGGTTAGCGCCATAGACATTATCAAACAGCTTATGAAAAATGGCATTATGGCTAACATCAATCAGGTGATTGACTATGAAGCCGCGGCCACGGTAGCCGGTGCCCTTGGCTATACCTCATCCCCGACCACCCGGGCTGAGCGAACTTCAGCCCAGGTTATTGGCGAGACCAGGCGGCGCCCGCAATTTGAGGAGAAAGAACTAAAAGGTCTTCAGCACCGACCGCCGGTGGTTACCGTTATGGGGCATGTTAACCACGGCAAGACCAGACTGCTTGATGCCATCCGGCAGACCAACGTAATGGATACTGAAGCGGGGGGCATTACCCAGCATATTGGCGCCTATCAGGTAACCACCGACGAGCAGAAAATCACCTTTCTGGATACCCCGGGGCATGAAGCCTTTACCGCAATGCGGGCTCATGGCGCCCAGATAACTGATATTGCCATTCTGGTGGTAGCCGCCGATGACGGAGTAATGCCGCAAACCCTGGAAGCCATCGACCATGCCCGCGCCGCCGGGGTGCCAATTGTGGTCGCCATCAATAAAATTGATAAGCCCAATGCTGACCAGGAACAGGTCAAAAAGCACTGATGCCGGGCTGGTTATTGAGGAATGGGGAGGTGATGCCGTCTGTGTCCCCATTTCAGCCAAAGAGAAAAAAGGTATCGCCGAACTACTGGAAAATCTGCTGGTGGTGGCGGAAGTAGAAGACCTCAAGGCAGACCCCTCCCGACCCGCGGAAGGGGTGGTCATCGAGGCTGAACTGGACCGGTCCAAGGGAGCCTTAGCCACCGTGCTGGTGCAAAATGGAACCCTGAAAGTGGGCGATACCGTGGTGATTGGCAATATCTGGGGTAGAGTCAGAGCCATGTTCAGTGATACCGGTAAGCCGGTGAAGAAGGCTGAGCCGAGTACCCCGGTAGCGATCCTGGGCTTGAGCAGTGTCCCTCAGGCCGGCGACATACTGACCGCCGTGGCCAATGAACGGCTGGCACAGGCACTAATTGCGAAGCGTAATCTAGCCATGGAACGAGAGTCCTCACTAAGGCCGAGAGCGGTTAGCCTGGTCAATCTCTACGACCAGATAAGTACCGGCGGAATCAAAGAGCTCAACGTTATCCTCAAGACCGACGTCCAGGGTAGCATTGCCCCCATCCGTTCTTCCCTGGAACGACTGGCTACCGAAGAAGTCCAAGTCAGGATTATCCGCATTGCCACCGGCAATGTTACCGAAAGTGACGTCATGCTGGCGTCCGCCTCTAAGGGGCTGATTATCGGCTTTGGCGTTAGCTCCGAACCGGGAGTAAAGCGCCTGGCGGAAACGGAAGGTATCGACATTCGTTACTACGACGTCATCTACAACCTGATAGACGATGTCGAGAAGGCGCTCAAGGGTATGCTTGAGCCCACTTATGTTGAGGTCATCGAGGGCCACGCCGAGGTAAAGGCTATCTTCACCACCGGGAAAGCCAACAAGGTGGCCGGTGTCTATGTTAACGAAGGCAAGGCAACCCGGGGTATTGCGGTTAAGGTGCGGCGTGGTGAAGAGGTGGTGCACGAGTCCGTGGTCAGCAGTCTGCGGCGCTTCAAGGACGATGTCAAAGAAGTAGCGGCTGGCTTGGAGTGCGGCGTGGGGGTGGAGGGCTTTGACAAGTTTGAGGTTGGCGATATATTAGAGTTCTTCCGCAGTGAGAAAGCGGGCTAGAAAGTCATGTCCCATCGCATTCAGCGAGTAAACAATTTAATTCGCCACGAAATCAGCGAAATGCTGCAGCGCCAAGTCAAAGACCCCCGACTGGGCACTTTTATTACGGTTACCGATGTGGCTACCTCTCCCGACTTCAAGTTCGCCAAGATATTTGTCAGCTACCTGGCCAGCGATGAGGAGAAGCAGGAAACACTGAGCGTGCTAACGGCCGCCGCCGGCTTCTTCCGCCGGGAACTGGGCAAGCGGCTGGACCTGCCCCATATCCCCGAACTGACCTTTCAGTGGGATGATTCTATTGAGCGCGGGGCCCACCTCCTCCAGCTAATTGACCAGGTCAGTAAAGAAACCAAGCCTGACCAGAACCAAGAGTAGTCATGGACGGCATATTAAACATCAACAAGCCCCCGGGCAGGACCTCGTTCAGTATCGTTGCCGAAATTAAAAGACTAAGCGGCGAGCCGCGGGTGGGGCATGCCGGCACCCTTGACCCGTCGGCGACCGGTGTCCTGCCGGTCTGCCTTGGCCAGGGGACTAAGACTATCCCCTTCTTGATGGCGGCCACCAAGACCTACCGCGCCCAGATTGAACTGGGGGTGACCACTGATACTTATGACGCCGAAGGTGAGATTATCCAGCAAAAAGACCCCTCCCCCGTCAGCCGAAAGCAGCTGGAATCAGCGCTTAGTTCTTTCCGCGGTTCAATCCGGCAAACTCCCCCGATGTACAGCGCGGTGAAGCACCACGGCCAGCCACTGTATAAACTTGCCCGGGCGGGCATCAACATCAAACGGAAAAGCCGGACTGCCCGGATTGACCGCCTTGAGCTTACCGACTGGCAGCCGCCGCTGGCTACCCTAGAGGTGGTATGCGGTAAAGGCACCTATATCCGCTCCCTGGCTCACGACCTGGGGCAGTCCCTCGGCTGCGGCGCCAGCCTGCGAAGCCTGATTCGCCTGAGATACGGACCCTTTGACATCGCCGAGGCTATCTCCCCGCCCCAGCTTGAGGATGCCTTCCGCCTGGGCTACGGACAGAACTTGGTCTATCCCATTGATATTGTCCTTCTGGGCTGGCCGGCAGTGGTGGTCAATGATGAAATGGCTCAGGCGGTAGTTAAAGGGCAACCGGTGAGGCTAAAGAAGCCGGGCGGCGCCAAGAAGCACGATTACTGCCGTGCCTATGCCCCCGACGGTCACTTTCTAGGCGTGCTACGCTACCACCCAGAAAGGGAACACTGGCAACCGGAGCGGATTTTTAGCCGTGAATTTTCGCGGACTTGACAGTCTCATATAATAAGAATATAGTTCAGAAGGCGCTGAAGGGGAAATGAGCCGTCACTACCAAACCGGAAAGGACTAAATTAATGGATAAGATAAACGTAGCTGTAATCGGTGCTGGTAACTGTGCCTCATCGCTGATTCAAGGCGTTCACTATTATGGCAAGGCAAAGGAAAACGAACTTGTGCCGGGACTGATGCACGTCAACCTGGGTGGATATCACATCAGTGATATCAATTTCGTGGCTGCCTTTGATATTGATAAGAACAAAGTGGGCAAAGACCTGGCGGAAGCCATTTTCACCTGGCCCAACAACACCTTCAAGTTCAGTGAGGTGCCCCCCACCGGGGTTACCGTCCAGCGTGGTATGACCCATGATAGTCTGGGTAAATATCTTTCCCAAATAATTGAGAAAGCGCCCGGACAGACCGTCGATATCGTCAAGACACTCAAGGAAACCAAAACCCATGTTGTAGTTAACTACCTGCCGGTGGGCAGTGAAGAGGCAACCAAGTGGTACATTGAACAAGTGCTGGCCGCCGGCTGCGGCTTTGTCAACTGTATCCCCGTTTTTATCGCCAGGGAGAACTACTGGCAACAGCGCTTTACCCAGAAAGGGCTTCCCGTGATTGGTGATGATATTAAGTCTCAGGTCGGGGCAACCATCGTTCATCGCATCCTGACCCGACTGTTTAGAGACCGCGGTGTCAAGCTGCTGCGGACCTATCAGCTTAACTTCGGTGGCAACACCGACTTTCTAAATATGCTGGAACGGGAACGCCTTGAGTCAAAGAAGATATCCAAGACTACCGCGGTTACCTCTCAACTGGACTACAAGCTTGACCCCAATGACATTCACGTCGGTCCCAGTGATTATGTCCCCTGGCTGGCTGACCGCAAGTTCTGCCATATCAAAATGGAAGGGCAAACCTTCGGCGATGTGCCCCTGGATGTAGAGCTAAAACTGGAGGTATGGGATAGCCCCAATTCCGCCGGAGTGGTTATTGATGCTATCCGATGTTGTAAACTTGCCCTGGACCGCCGACTAAGCGGTGCCCTAGTGGCTCCCTCAGCCTACTTCATGAAATCACCACCGGTTCAGTACACCGATGATGAAGCTCACCGCCTGGTGGAGGATTTCATCGCCAGTACCAAGCAAGCTGAAGAGGAAAAAACAACCGAGCCAGTCCGCAGGGAGGTCTAAGCCAACCAGCAATGAAGATAGCCCTTGTCTCGCCCTACGATTTTGCCTATCCCGGTGGGGTAACTCACCACATTGCCCACCTGGAGCATCAATTTACCAAAAAGGGGCATGAAGTCAAAATCCTGGCCCCGGCATCCAAGGCAGTCTCTGATTTGGGCGACCGGTTTATCCTCATCGGTAAGCCGAGACCAATTCCAATCAGCGGTTCCATCGCTCGCATCACCATCTCACCCTGGTTATCATCTCGAATCAAGACGGTGCTCGGCCAGGAAAAATTTGACATCATCCACCTTCACGAACCACTGGTGCCCATGCTCTGCACCACGGTGCTTCGCCTGTCAAAATCACCCACTATGGGCACCTTCCATGCTTCTGAATCCAGAGACTGGTATGACTACGGCACACCCATTCGGTGTCAGATCTGGCCAAGGACTGCATCTGCAAGCATTTCCCGGGACACTACAATATTATCCCTAATGGTGTCGATCTGGAGCATTTTTCCCCCAAAGTAGCCCCCATTGAAGACTTCTGTGACGGCAAATTAAATATTCTTTTCGTCGGCCGTCTGGAAAAACGAAAGGGTTTTGATTATCTCCTCAAAGCCTACTGCCAGGTGAAAGCGGAAATCCCCAATTCCCGGCTTATCGTCGTCGGTCCCGGCATCAGGCTGAGGCACAAATATGAGAAACGGGTCAAAAGGGGCAGGCTAGCCGACATTGTTTTCACCGGCTACGTGTCTTATAAAGACCTGCCCCGCTACTACAAGACCGCCGATGTTTTCTGTGCCCCCGCCACCGGGTGGGAAAGCTTCGGCATCATTTTACTTGAGGCAATGGCGGTGGGTAAACCAATCGTTGCCTCCGATGTGGGCGGCTATGCCACCCTGATAACCCCCGGTACCGAGGGGTACCTGGTGCCACCCAAAAATGAGCAAGCCCTGGCTGAGTCCCTGATTGCTATCCTGAAAGACGACTCGCTACGGCAGAAGATGGGAGCAAACGGGCAGCGTAAAGCCCAGGAGTATTCTTGGGAGAATGTCGCCCAGAGGGTACTGGATTACTATACCAGCGTGCTTAACGAGTCCAGCGGGCAAGAAAAGCCAGCCAAAGCAGATAAAGCGTTAGCTTAAGTCAATGACAAAGTTATCCCAAAGTCGCCAGCTTTTATCCTGTTACCTGACGCAACCATTAGCCAAACTTTTAGCCCGAATCTCTTTTATCACCCCCAACACCATAACCTGCGTTGGCTTCCTGGTAACACTGGGGGCGGCCGGGCTGATTGCTACCCGGCACCTTTTCGCCGCCGGCTGGGTGGTGCTGCTGGCTGGTTTTCTGGATATTCTAGACGGCGCCCTGGCCCGCCAAACCGGTCAGGTTACCCGCTTTGGCGCCATTCTTGACTCCACGATTGACCGTCTATCCGAGGCCGCCCTGCTCTTCGGTATTCTAATATTCAGCCTGAGAGAACAGCTAGCCCTTGAGATTGTGCTGGTCTGTCTGGCGCTGATTGGCTCGATGATGGTGAGCTACATCCGGGCCCGGGCCGAGGGGCTGGGTCTGGAATGCCAGGTAGGCTTATTTACCCGAGCCGAGAGGGTTATCGTACTGGCGCTGGGCCTCTTGCTGAGCCAGCTTGATTACGCCCTGACCGTCGCCCTGGTCATTATTACTTCATTCAGCTTCATCACCGCCAGCCAGAGATTTCTACACGTGTGGCAACAGACCAGAAAAAACTAGCCCTAAGACTGATTTTTAGGTAAAATTAGAGGGCAAATTTGCCAAGCAGATACTATAATTAGCTGAGGAGGAATGATGCCGGTTATTGCAGTTATTGGTGGTCAATGGGGAGACGAAGCCAAAGGCAAGCTGGTTGACCTGCTGGCGGAACAAGCCAAGCTGGTGGTGCGTTTTTCCGGCGGTGATAATGCCGGGCATACCGTGATCAACCCCTTCGGCGAGTTTAAATTGCACCTTATCCCCTCGGGTATTTTCTATCCGCAGGTAAAATGCATTATCAGTAACGGGGTGGTGATTAACCCCGCCGTGCTACTTGATGAGATAGCCAAGCTCAATGAGCGCGGGGTGACTACCGGTAATCTATTCATCAGCGACCGGGCTAACCTGGTTATGCCGTATCACTTACTCCTCGATGGCCTGGAAGAAGAGGCCCGAGGCGGTAAGGCCATCGGCACCACCCGCAAGGGTATCGGCCCCGCTTTTACCGATAAAGTAGCCCGGCTGGGTATCCGGGCGAGCGACCTTCTGGACAAAGAAGCCCTGCTGGAGCGGCTGCGCTTTGCCCTTAACTACAAGAACGCCATTCTGACTAAAATTTACGGAGCCGAACCGCTATCGCTAGACAAAATATACCAGCAATACTGCCAGTATGGAGAGCGCCTGGCACCCTATATCTGCGAGACCACCATCATCCTGGAGGAAGCGGTAAGCCGGGATGA
>SMTZ1_10008935_pt1 | contig 10000 bp, 7 predicted proteins | sample DeeMarSWOR136_30_FD_25667 | JGI IMG/M metagenome (IMG submission 25667)
CTCTTTGGGATGCAGGAGGACAAAAATCATTTAATCCTTTTAATCCAACATTATATAGTAATGTTGATGGTGCTATTTTAGTGTTTGATTTAACAAAACCAGAAGAAACACTAATAAATTTAAAAAAGGAATTTTTAGAGAATGCAAATCGCTATTCTGAAGATGTATTAATACTTTACGTAGGAAATAAATTAGATCAGCTTTCAAATGATAAACAAGTTAAAGCTTCACTAAAGGATTTTATGACTAAAAAGGATACCTTATTTTTAATTTCTGCTAAAACTGGTGAAAGTGTTAAAGAATGCTTTGAATTATTGATTTATACATTTTTAAGGAAAGTAGAAATGATGGATCCTAAAAATTTTCCTTCAAATATAGCTAAAGGATTTCTGGATTTAATTGGTACGGATGAAAAGAAATTAAAAGCTCATTTAATAAATTTGACCAATTTAGAAACTGCCTTTCAGAAAATTAAACCAAAACCTGAAATTAAAAAAGAAATCGCAGTTGAAAAAGAGGATAAAGATCAAAAATATTTTGAATTTCTTAAAGAACAACTGCAAAAGAATGAAATTCAAAAAAAAGAGGTGTTTGATCGATTCTTAATAACCATAACTGAACTCGACAAAACAATCAAACATATAAAAAAAACACAATTAAAAGCAGGAAAAGATACTGTTGATAATCTAAAAGAACTGTTAATTACAGCAAGAAAAGATTTTGAAAATAATATTGAAGTTATAAAAAAATTAAATGCAGAAGAATTCGAATTGGTAAAAATAATCTCAAAAACAAAAGACCAACAATCAAAACCAGTAAGAAAAATAAGTCAACCTGAAATAAAAGATACAAAAAAAAATGTAGTAACTAAAACAAATTTATATACAATATATGAGAAAGAAAATATTGGTAAGAAAGCATTATGGAGAGGTAAAGAAACTAAAAATTTCTTAGCCTGGAAAAAAAAAATACAGACAAATAATGAAAATCTCTAAATAAATATAGGTGATTAATAATTTCTGAAGAAGTATTTACAAAAGATATTAACAAAATAAAAGACCAAATAAATAAACTTAATAATAAAATAGACAATCAATTAAAAAAAAGCGAACAAAATAGAACTGAGCAAGTAAAAACGCTTGAACAGACTCGAAATGAACAACTTAGTGACCTGAAAATTAAATTAACCGAACAAATTGAAAAATTAGAACTGAATGTGAAAAATGAGTTAAAAGAACTTGATGAAAAAATAATAGGGCAAGGAACTATGACTAATAGGAAAATTGAAGACTTAGCAAACATGTTTGAGAAAGAATTAACAGAGAAATTTACTATTATTGAGGAAAAATTAGAGGAGAACTTCAAAACACTGAATCTTGAATTAAAAACAAAATTTAAAGATACTGATCAAAAATTAAGAGATAATGTGAATATGCTTGAAGAAAAAATTGGTTCTTTATTAGATAGAATAAAAACTGTAGAAGAAGATTTTTCATCTAAATTAAAAATCTTCACTGAAGAATTTGATACAAAAGAAGAAGTTCTAAGAGATATGTTAAAAAAGATCGAAGCAGATAATACAGAATTCAAAAATAGTCTTAAACCTGTGTTGGAGACTCTTAAAAGTCAACAAGATTTAGTTAAAATTACTCTTGATGTGCAAAAGAAACAGATACACGATAGTGCGAAAGAATGGATAAATGATGAAATAAAATTGGCTTGTAAAAATAAAGAAAAAGAAATCCTTATGAACTTATGGATTGATGAGCTCAAAGAAATAATTGAAAATTTGGATAAATTAAAAGACATCAATCCAAAAGAATTAAAGCTTCATTTTAATGAAATTTCCAGTACTATAGGAGCATTTAAACAGAAGTTTATAAAATAATCTTTTTTTCATAATTTATCTAGTATAGAATAAATGAAAATCTAAAATTTTTAGAAACTGTTTTTTAAACATTTAGAACTATTTTAACATAAATATTCATTCTAGTACTAAATAATTCAAATGATGATATATGAATCCTGATATTATTTCTCTAGGTGAATTATTAGTTGAGATTATGCGTACCGAAAAAGATATTTCCCATGATCATATTGGAGCAATATATCGTGGTCCATTCCCTAGTGGAGCCCCCGCAATATATATTAATTCTGCTGCTCGAATGGGAAAAAAATTTCAATTAACTGCGGGATTTATTGGAGTAGTAGGAAAGGATGAATTTGGAAAATGTATAATTGAAAAATTACGTAATGATAATGTTGATACGTCTCAAATCAGAATCACAGAAGAATTAACTACTGGAATTGCATTCAATCAATATAACTCTGATGGCTCAAGAAAATTTATTTTTGCTAAAGGAGCTGCAGGAGACACTTCCCCCAACGATATCCAAAAACAATATTTCAAGAATATTAAAAATCTCCATATTATGGGAAGTGCTCTTTCTATTAGTAAAAAATCGAAGGATGCTTGTTTTAAAGCAATCAAAATTGCAAAAGAAATGAATCCGGATGTAATAATATCCTTTGATCCCAATATTAGACCTGAAATGTTAGAGTTAGAAATTATTTTAGAACTTTGTCAACCCATTTTGGAAGTAACAACAATTTTATTACCAAGTGGAAAAGAAGCTGAAATGTTAGCTGGAGTAAAAGGTTCAAGAAACGCCTGTCAAGTTTTACTTGAAATGGGACCAAAAATTATTGCTTTAAAGCAAGGTAAAGAAGGCTGTAGTATCTTTACTCCTAATAAACGCAATGGACTAAAGATTAAAGCATTTAAAGCGAATGAAAGAGATCCTACAGGAGCAGGAGACTCTTTTGGAGGCGCCTTTATAGTAGGATTTTTAGCAGGGTGGGAATTGAAAAAAATCGGGACATTCGCAAATGCAGTAGGTGCTCTTAAAGTTGAGTCTTTTGGTCCTATGTCAAATACTTCATATGATGAGGTTATAGAATTAATGCAAAACAGAAAATAAATAATATATTAATTAGTTCTCTAAAACCAATTCATTGAAAATCTTTAAGCTTTTTAAGACTATAATAAATTGGGCGGGATTAAAGTGTCTGTTCAAACGCGAATCATTGATAAAGTATTACCGATATCGTTCAATCCGGTCAAAAGACACATTAACCCCATTTTATAGGATTATTTAATTTAGAAAAATTTAAATTACCTTCTAAAACATTTTCACTTATAAATTTATTCATTTTTTTGGTCCAAACCCCTAATAATTAAAGAGAAAAAATCAACATTTAAATATCTAAACAATCTCTATTTCTTAAGAATCAAATTGATGAGCAAAATAATGTTTTATTTATATCGACATCTATTTGAACAAATAAAAATTTGCAATAAATTGCGAAATTGCAAAAATTAATTAAATTTTCATATTCTAATTCTATATGAGGTATTAATTATTATCATCTAATAATGATAAATCCAATAAAATGACTAACGAATTTAAAGGAGAAGAAAAGGAAAGCAAATCGGAAAAGGAAACGGATAGAGTAGATAAGGAATTTTTATCTAAAGCTAAAAATTCAAGAGATATAATTGATAAAACATTGAGGAAATTTGAAAATAGTATTGAGGATATATCAGAAACCATAACAAATGGAGAGATAGCAGAAGAAAAAGAGATAGAGAAGAAAGCAAAAGAAAAAATAAGTGAAGAAACAAAACAAGCTCAAGAAAAACTAGATAGTATTTTAAAAAAAATTGATGATAAAGAAGAATATCTAGCTGCAATTGAAAAGACTTTAAAAGAACTAGAGGAAAAATATAATCGTAAAACTGAAGAGATGACTAATTTAGATGAAAGACTAAATATTACTAAAGAAAGTAAAGAAAATCTTGAGGAAGAATATATGGAGCTTCTAAAAAACAATGAACAATTAATAAAAACATACGAAACACGGCAAGTAGATTTAATTGTACTTACCGATTCAATAAAGGAGAAAGTTGCTAACCAAGATGAATTACGTACTAAAATCTCAAAAATGAATCAAGAAATCCAAGAAAAAGAAGATTTACTAGATAAACATAAAGAAGAATCAGAGGCGTTAGAAAAAAAATTAAGAAGTCAACGAGCTGAAAATGAAACTTTAAGAGTATCAATCAGTAAAAATAAAATTGAATTAGAACATTCTAATTCGGAAATTGAAGCAAAAGAAGAGGAAAAAAACCTATTAACAGAACAAATTGAGAAAAAAGAAAGACGAATAAAAGAGATAGAATCAAGACTTGAGGAATATAAAGAAGGATTTCCTGAAATGGAAAAACAAAGAGAAACATACGAAGAACTTCTCGCTAAATATAAGATACAATTATCAGATAAACAACAACAAATGATAGAGATTGAATCTCGAATACAAGAATTGAATGATACGGCAAATTCTTTAATAGAACAAATAATTAAAAAAGAAAATTTGATTGAAGCAAATGAGAAAAGAATGAATGACCTAAAAAAAGACATTGAAATTTCAAGTACAGAATATGTAGAAAGAGAAGGAAGACTAGAGGCTTTAACTGAAAAATTGAAAAGTGTGGAAGCTGACCATGAAAAATTAAAAAAAGCAAAAGAAGCTATTGAAAGTAGCACTAATGATTCAAGAGTGATTTTGCAACAACTTAAAATAGAATTAGAAAATCAAGAAAAAGAAATTCGAGATAAAGAAAGTCGAATTCATAGATTAGAAGTTTTATCGGCTATTTATCGAGCTTCTAAATTTTTTGGAGGTATTTTAATTGGAATTGGTATATTTTTCATAATATGGTCCGTAGGCATATTTTATAGATTTATTGATTTAGGAGATGTTACCAATTTTATAATGGGTTTATTTCTATTAATTGGAGCCGTTTTATCAATTATTTCAGGCATATTTCATTTGGAAAAGTCTTGAAATTTCTAATTATTGAAATCGTATTTCATTTTTTGTATTTTAATATAAATTTAATGCGAGAAAATTGACCGAAAAAGAAGAAAAAAAAATACTCCCAACTCGACATGTGGGATTATGGACCGGAATTCTGTATGGAATTGGTGTTGGTATTGGAGGTTCAATTTTTGTACTTTTAGGATCAGCAATTGAAGAAGCTCAATCTGGTGTTTTGATCAGTCTTATTCTGGGGGGTATTTTAATATTTTTTACAGCTCTAAATTATAGTGAATTATCTACTAGCTTACCAATATCTGGAGGAGCATATAATTTCAGCAAAGAAGCATTAGGAGGTTTTTTAGCTTTTATAATTGGCTTTTTTTTATGGATCGCTAATATAGCAACGTTTTCATTTTCTGCTCAGGCTTTTGTTGTTGTAATAGAAGCTTTCTTCCCTTTAACTTTTATACAATATTTGTTTATTCCAATATCAATTATATTAATTCTTTTTACGGCAATTGTGGTTTTTAGAACTCAAAAAGTTGCTTTAAGGACGCTTATTTTTTTGACTATAATATTACTTATAATTTTTGGAATTTTTATTATTTCAGGAGTTTTAATTGCTCCTATAACCAATATAACAGGATATGATCCAAGATTTCTACTCTCCGATATTAATTTCTTTAGTATTATTACAATGTTTTCATCATTATTCATTTTTTTTACAAGTATTACTTCAAATCTCGCTTATTTAAATGCAGATCTTAAAAATCCATCAAGAAATATTCCAAAAACAAACATTTTTGCAATTTTAATAACTTTACTTATTTATTTGTCCATTACAATTGTAGTAATGATTAATATTGGCTCTAATACAGAAGGACTAGCTGAAACTCCACTATTGTTAGCTGTAGTAATGAATGACATATTAGGTTTTCCTGGATATCTGTTAATGGGAATCGCAGCTGCTATTTCGACATTTATAGCTATGAATGCAGCATTGGGTTCTGCTGTAGCTGTAATGTATGCTTTAGCAAGAGATCATTATATATCAAAAAAGTTTTTAAAAGTAAGTAAAAAATCAAAAGTACCTACTCTAGTATTAATAATTACTACTACAATAGCAATATTCTTTACAATTCTCGCATTAGTTTTTGCAAATATTGGATTTACAGCAGAAATAACAACCTTTATTTACTTCTTTGGGTTAGCTTTTGTGAATTTTGCTGCAGTACTTTTAAGATATAAAAGAAAAGAATTAGATCGTCCATTTAAAGCACCTTTTTTTCCCTATCTGCCTGTAATTGTTGGTTCTAGCTGCTTAATTTTAGCTTTTGTTCTAAATATAAATGCTGTAATTCTTGGTTTAATCTTTTTATTTTTCGGAGTAACTTATTATTTATTGACTATCGCTGATCGTCATTCAATTACATTAACCCTGGCTGGTTTGAAATTTTTTGCAATACTTCTCATTGGGATTTTTATTTGGGTGGTAAATAATTTAAGTGTTTTAAGCTCTCCGATAGAGGGATTCACTTCCATTTTTTCTTATATTTTATTGCGAATACTGATATTTTTTTGTATTTTTACAATTGGCACTATTTTTTTTGACATTATACCTCTAAAAGAATTGGTATATTTTTTTATAAAAAAAGTAAAAAAAGATGAAGTTGCAATTGATATTGGAATCGGGCAGATTATAGAGTTGAAAAAAAGTAAAGCAAAGCTCATTTATCATATTAACAACATCATAGATATTATTCAAATTTTAAGCTCAATTTTTATCTTTGTCCTAGTATCATTCTTTTCAATGGATATTTTATCAATAGATGCCATTAACTTTGGTAGCACCATTATATCCCAAAAAACTAGTGAATTTTTATTTTTAGCAATTTTAATTTTTCTTGGCACAATTCTATTGTTTAGTGGTTCTAATAGTTATTATTTAAATAAAGAAACTAAAACTCTTGGTCTTTAAAAGATCTCAAGATATAATGTCTCCTCCTCTAAAAATAAATTTACATATTCATTCAAAGTATTCTGATGGAAAACAAACAATTAATCAGATTGTAGAAAGAGCATTAAAACTAGATTTAGATTATATTGCAATAACAGATCATTTTACTAACTCATGGAAAGCGTGGGTTTCCACTCTTAATAATTATGAAACCATTTCAAATTACTTGGAGGAAATATCAAATCTCCAAAGATATTTAATGAATAGTAATAAACGATTAAAACTTCTTAAAGGAATTGAAGTAGATTTAGCAAGTTCTGAGCAATTTATTAAAGATTATATTCAACCTAACAAATTTGATTTAGTATTGTTTGAATATCTTCAAAGCTATGAAGCTGTTGCCTTTTTAAAAAATATCATCAATTTTTGGAAAAATTCATTAACTAATTTAAGAAATTTTCCAATTTTAGGATTAGCTCATTTTGATCCCTCTTATTTTTTACATGGGAATCTTGATCATTTAATGAATTTTCTCAAAGAATTCGAAATATATTTTGAGTTTAATTCTAGTTATCCTTTATTTTATTCTCGTAAGAATGAATTATTTTTTGAAAAATTAATGCAATACCAAATTCCTGTTGCAATTGGGTGTGATTCTCATAGTCTTTCAAATTTGAATGATATCGAGGAACCATTTGAAATGATTAAATATTATAATCTTGAGAAAAATCTCGAAATTCTATTGAAAACTCTGAAGTTTAAAAAATTTGAGTAACTTTAATAAGAGTTTTATCATTCAGAGTTATTCTTACTGATATAATCAAGGAAAAGTTTGAATGCCTTTTCAAAAGCTATATCAATAATTAATTCACTTTCATTTTTTGGTTGTTTTAGCATAACTTTTAACATTTTATCTCCTATACAAAAGATTTGCTTAACAGCGTTCAATCTTTTTCCAATAGGTAATTCTCTAATTTCTGCGATAGTTTTATTATTTCTAATTTGCCACTGCTGTATAGCACTCCAGGTTAAAGCTTTTATGGCTGTATCTGGAAGTTTAATAATTTGATTTATGAATCTGGATATTTCATGAATAATTTTGGTTTGTTCTATTGTAAGGTTTACTTTTTCATAAATTTCTTCTGTATCTTTTAAAACTTCTAAATCGAAATTTATGTTATAAGATAAAATAATCCTCAACCTCTGTTATATCAATTGAAATATCAAATAATTCCTATTTAAACTTTAATTAGAGCAAAAACCCATTAATTGCTATAATTGTTGTTCTATTTATTACCTCCAGATGTTTTTCAATTGATTGTTTGAAAATATCTATATAAAATACTTTTTTTTTCCAACAACAAAAGAAAACCTTTTAATTTTTATAGGTAGAAATATGTAAACATGAGTGATTTTAGAAAAGAAAAAGAGAATCGACAGTTTTTCTCCTATTTCAAATATATGATTTTTATCCTCATATTTGTAGAAATTCTTGATACTTATACTACAAATAATCTAAATGTTGTAGTTTCAGATATATCAGCGGAATTTTTTCCAGATTTATCTGGAGATGCAGCAATTTCACTTTTTCAAATTTTTGTAGCTATAGGAACATTAGGTATGTATTTTGTATTTTTAAATCAATATTTGGCAGATAAAGTCGGACGGAAATTTCTCTTAGTTTTTACTGTTTTTGGTATGGGAATTGCCTCCTTATTAATTAATTTCTCAACCAATATTATTGTTTATACAGTTTTTTTGTTTCTATTATATTTTTTCTTCAATTCAGATATATGGGTAATTTATATTAATGAAGAAAGTCCATCTGATAAAAGAGCATTTTATACAAACTTTGTTTTAATCGGTGGTGTAATTGGAGCATTATTAATTCCTGTATTTCATGATATTATTATAAATTGGAGGGGTATGACATATTTCGCGATAATTCTGGGAATTCCATTAAGTATAATCATCTTCTTTACCTTTAAAGAAACCTCAAAATACTTAGACATAAAAAAAAATAATTCTTTATCAAAGAAAAAACCAAAAATTTTCAAAGATAATTTACGGAGAATTTTTAAATCTTCTCGAAGAATGCAATTCATCGTAATTTTAATCATAAGTTTGATAATAGGTTTGAACAATCTCTTTATTTTGGTGGGAGAAGATTTTTTATCTACCAATTTTGCTAAGGAAAATGTTGATACAGTGGTATGGGTAATGGGAATTGCTTCAATAATAGGTTATTTTATTACGGGGATAACTGCTGATAAAATTGGAAGAAAGCCTTTATGTTATATTTATTCTACAATATTTCCTATTTCTATACTAATTATAGTTCTTGGAGTTAATTTATCGGAAGGAGCTTTGATAATAGTTACGATTGGAGCTGGTTTAGCAAATTTATCATATTGGGGATTAAGAATATTGATTAGCATCATGGCATTAGAAATTATACCAACTCAATCTAGAGGAACCGGAACTGGATTGAAAACATTGATAAGTTCTTTTGGTATTACAGTCGGGTTAATAATAAGCAGTATTATTACATTCAGTCAAGGACTAGCTGTATCTTTTACAATTTTTAGTTTATTATACATTCTCATAATTTTTCTAGTTCTTTTTTTCTTAAAGGAAACTAAAGGAATAAATTTAAGTAATATTGAATAGAGGATACAAAAATCTTTTTAAATTCTATTATTTTTATGTTTTTTATGGAGTTAGAAGAAAAAATTGAATTAGCAGCAAAATGGATTGCTGAATCAGAACGTTTAGTTGTGTTTACTGGCGCTGGTATATCAACAGGGAGTGGACTACCCGATTATAGAGGTCCAAATGGAGTATGGACTAGACGTGATAAGGGATTACCACCTCCAAAAACCCCTCCTTGGGATCAAGTTAAACCTAATCCTAATCATTACGCTATTTTAGAATTAATGGAAATGGGAAAATTAGACTATTTAATATCTCAAAATGTAGATGGATTACATGCCAAATCTGGAATCCCTTTTGAGAAATTAGCTGAACTTCATGGAAATATGTATTTCATGAAGTGTTTATCATGTAATAAAAAGATGTTATTTGAAGAGGCTGGTTGGGATAAAAGTAAATGGGGACCAGGATATAGAACACATCCCGTTCGAGAAGATCAACCAACCT
>SMTZ1_10009613_pt1 | contig 10000 bp, 8 predicted proteins | sample DeeMarSWOR136_30_FD_25667 | JGI IMG/M metagenome (IMG submission 25667)
ATAAATACCTGGCTGAGGTTCAGGACTGGTGCCACCAGAAGGGTATTTTACTGATTCTGGATGAAATTCAGACCGGCGTAGCCCGTACCGGTACTCTCTTTGCCTATGAGCAGTATGGCGTTGAACCTGATATAATGACTCTTGCCAAGGGTATGGCCAGTGGTGTGCCCATCGGAGCTTTCCTGGCTAAGGAGAAGGCTTCGGTCTTTGCTATCGGGGAGCATGGCTCTACCTTCGGGGGCAATCCCCTGACCTGCACCGCCAGCTATGCCACCCTGAAGTATATCATTGACAATGATATCGCCGGGAATGCCCGGAAAGTGGGGCAGTACTTTACTGACGGCTTGAAAGACATACAAAAGAAATACGATTTTGTCACCGACGTACGGGGACGCGGATTGCTATTAGCCATGCAGTTTTCCAGTGATATCGCTCAACAGGTACTGATGGCTTGCCTTGATAAAGGTCTTCTGGTTAACCTTGTCAAGCCCGATGCCATCACTGGACATTCTGGACAAGGCACTATCCACTGTTGGCTAGCTGAATTAGGAAATGGAGGCTTCGCCTCCTTTCTAAAAATCCTTCCCTCTTCTCCTTGATAGGGAAAAGCGAAATAAAAGAGTATTTAAGAGGGGCTTCGCCCCTCTTGTCCAAATCCTTCCCCCTTCCCCCTGATAAGGGAAGGGGGATTAAAGGGGGATAGGGTAGATATAAATCTTCAATTCATCTAATATAAAATGAGTGAAGTAACCCAATAATTCTCACAAGACTCGGAGGACTCAATATGGCAGAAAAAGTAGTGCTCGCATACAGCGGCGGATTGGATACGTCGGTAGCCGTCAAGTGGCTTCAGGAAAACTATAACATGGACGTTATTGCCCTCACCATTGACGTCGGTAATGAGAAAGATTTCTCTGCAGTTCGCCAGAAGGCACTCAATGTCGGTGCCATCAAGGCAGAGGTTATCGATGCCAGGGAGTTGTTTGTCAGGTATTTTGTTTTTCCTGCCCTGCAGGCTAATGCCGTTTATGAGGGGCAATACCCGCTGGCTACCGCCCTCTCCCGCCCTCTCATGGCGAAATTGCTGGTGGATACTGCTATTGCCGAAGAAGCTACCGCCGTAGCCCACGGGTGCACTGGCAAGGGAAATGACCAGGTAAGGTTCGATGTGGGTATTAACGCCCTTGCTCCCGACCTCAAGATTATTGCCCCGGCTCGGGAATGGGGTATGACACGTGAAGAGACCATCGAATACGCCCAGCGTCATAATATCCCCCTGCCCATTACCGTCGACAGCCCGTATTCACTCGATGAGAACCTGTGGGGGAAGAGTATTGAGTGTGGTGCCCTGGAGGACCCCTGGACTGAACCCCCCGATGATGCCTACACCTGGACAAAGTCTCCCACCGAAGCCCCCGACAAGCCCGCCTACGTTGAGATTGGCTTTAAGGAGGGCATACCCGTTTCTATCGACGGCCGGGAACTGGACGGCATCACCCTGATTCAGCAGTTAAACGAACTGGCTGGCAACCATGGTGTTGGCCGCATCGACCACGTTGAGGACCGGCTGGTAGGAATAAAGTCGCGCGAAATCTACGAAGCCCCAGCGGCTACTGTACTACTGCAGGCACACCAAGCGCTTGAGGCGATGACCCTGTCCAAAGACCAGCTCCGCTTCAAGCAGAAGGTCGCTGTGGAGTATGCCGACCTTATCTACAACGGCCTGTGGTTCAGCGCCCTCAGCCGCGACCTGTCTGCCTGTGTGCTCAGTTCCCAGCGCCACGTTACCGGCACGGTTCGACTCAAGCTATTCAAGGGTAATAGCAGTATCGTTGGCCGCCAGTCCCCCAAATCGCTTTATAACCTCGGCCTGGCTACCTATGATAAGGGCGACCAGTTCGACCAGAGTGCCGCTATTGGTTTCATTCACCTTTGGGGTTTGCCGGTAAAGACCCAGGCTCAGACCCAGCTAATCGGTGACGCCGATAGCCCCCTCAGCCTCCCACCACCGCAAAAAAAGGAGGAAAGCTAGGATTATGACCTCGGACAAACGCCAGGCGCTTGAAGGGTTGAGGGTGCTCGATTTCGGCTGGGTTTATGCTGGCCCCTTCGCTGGCAGACAGTTTGCTGACCTTGGAGCTGAAGTGATAAAGGTTGAGCCTTATGGAGTAGGCGCTCTGGAAAGAAACTACTACCTCGTCATGGAACGAAATGGAGTGAAACAGAGTAGTTACTCAGTATTCCTGAACCGTGGTAAGAAAAGCCTGTCCATAAACCTGAAAAGTGAAAAGGGACTGGACATTGTTAAGGCTCTTATTCATAAGTCAGATATAATGATTTCAAATATGGCGCCCGGTGCAATGAGAGACCTCGGGCTTGGCTACGAGGACGTAAAGGAAATTAGTCCCGGCATCATCTACTGTACAATCTCATGCTTTGGACACACTGGTTCATACGCCAATGAACCCGGCTTCGATTTGATTGCCCAGGCTGCCAGTGCTTGGTGCGGTCAAACCAATCCCCCGGTACCGGCACCGTTGGCTATTGGCGACTCAAATGCCGCCATGCACGCCACGGCGGCAATACTGGCCGCCCTCTACTACCGTGAAAAGACAGGAATTGGCCAGAATATTGATATATCTATGACGGATTGCCTGTTTCATTCCCATGAGAATACTCCACCCGGTTACCTGTTCAGTGGGCGTACCGTTCCCCCCGCCCGACACACCAGGTGGGCTTCTGGTTATGCCCCCTACGGGTTGATGAAAGGTCGGGATGGCTCTGTTGCTGTCGCCGCCCTCAGCGACAACCTCTGGGAGAAACTCATTGGAGTAATGGGTAAAGACTATGAGCACCTGCTTACTGACCGTAGGACCAGCCAGCTCAGTAAACGCATGACCTACGAAAGTTCCGCTTTTATACACGAAACACTTGAAGCATGGGTCAACAAGTTTGATACCGTCCAGGAAGTGGAAGACCTGCTCAGGTCCCACGGCGTACCCGCCATGAAAATCCGGGGTTTCGAGGAGGTTTCAAATGCTCCCTACATCAAGGACAGGGAGATGCTGGTAAAAATGAAACAGCCATTCGCCGGCGAAATCGAGACCTACGGCAGTCCGTTCAAAATGTCGGAAACACCCGGGAGAGTAAACGGCTACGCGCCGCTTATTGGCGAGCATAGCAGAGAGGTTCTCTCCACGGTTTTGGGTTACAATAACGAGAAGATAGAAAAACTATTTGAGGATGGTGTTATATACAGAGAAGACGCGGTAGACCGGCTTGATGAAGAGCTTAAAAGGTTGGAGGGAAGCTAACATGAGCCAGATACGCGGTCGATTTAAAAAACAGCCCTCTAAATCAGCCCAGTCCTATACCGCCTCTGTCCACTTTGACTGGCGTCTGTACCCTTACGATATCGCTGGTTCGATTGCCCACGCCAGGATGCTGGCAAAGCAGAGCATTATCTCCAGGAAAGATGCGGAGACAATCATCAGGGCCCTTACTTCCATCGAGAAGGAAATAGAGCAGGGCAAATTCAGCTTCAAGCCTGAGCTGGAAGATGTCCACATGAACATCGAGGCCAGGCTCATTGAAATGGTCGGCGAATTAGGTGGCAAGCTCCACACCGCCCGCTCCCGGAATGACCAGGTAGCCCTGGACCTGCGCCTCTACACCAAGAAAGCAATATCCGGCACTATAACCGCCCTGAACAGTCTCCAGCAGGCTCTGATTAACCTCGCTGAAGCCAATAAGAGTATCGCCATTCCCGGGTATACCCATTTACAGCATGCACAGCCTGTCCTGCTGGCTCACCACCTCCTTGCCTATTTTGAGATGCTCCAGCGGGACGTGGGACGCTTCACCGACTGCCTGAAACGGACCGATGTTATGCCGCTCGGTAGTGGCGCCGTTGCCGGCGTCGCCTATGACATCGACCGCGAGTTCCTCGCCCGAGAGCTTGGCTTCAGCCGGATAGGTCAAAATAGCATCGACTCTGTCTCCGATAGAGACTTTGTTCTGGAGTACCAGTCTGCCGCCAGCCTCTGCATGATGCACCTCTCCCGGCTCGCCGAGGAGATTATTCTGTGGTCTTCTGAGGAGTTTGGTTTCGTTGAACTTGACGAGGCCTATGCCACTTCCAGCAGCATTATGCCCCAGAAGAAGAATCCCGACGTCGCTGAACTTGCCCGCGGCAGGACAGGACGTGTCTATGGCAATCTTCTGGCTCTGCTCACCACCATGAAAGCCCTGCCCCTGGCCTACAACCGCGACATGCAGGAAGACAAAGAGGCTCTCTTCGATACCGTGGATACCCTGCTGTCCACCTTGGAAGTATTTATCGGTATGCTGACAACCCTCCATTTCAATCCTGAGAATATCGGGCAGGCATTGAAGCAGGACTATATTCTGGCTACTGACCTGGCCGACTATCTGGTCAGGAAGGGCGAGTCCTTCCGTACCGCCCACGACAAAGTTGCCAGGCTGGTAAGCCACGCTATGGAAAAGGGTAAACTGCTTGCCGAACTCAGCCTCAACGAGTACCAGCAGTTCTCTCCCCTCTTCGGTGACGACGTTTACTCCATAACGGTTGAATCATCAATTGCCGCCAGGGATCACATAGGTGGTACCGCCCCGGAGCAGGTAAAACAAGCCCTGGCCAATGCCAGAAAAATACTCGGGGAATCCACCAATGACAGGTAGCCCGCCGGTCAAGCTTGCCCCCTCTATTCTTTCCGCTGATTTTGCCCGTCTTGGTGAGCAGGTAGCCGAGGTTACCAGAGCAGGTGCCGACTACATTCACGTGGATGTCATGGACGGCCAGTTCGTACCTCAGATAACCATCGGTGCCAAGGTAGTGTCTGCCATCCGTTCCTGGACTGACCTGCCACTGGATGTCCACCTGATGGTTGAAGAGCCGGAGCGCCAGATTGACCAGTTCGCAAAGGCTGGTGCCGACATCATCACCGTCCACATAGAGGCATGCCCCGGCATCCGTCAGGCCATCCAGTCGATTAAACAGCTCGGGATTAAGGCTGGGGTTTCCCTCAACCCGCCCACCCCGGTAGGTATGCTGGATGAAATCCTGCCCGAGCTTGACCTCCTCCTGGTAATGACCGTCAATCCCGGTTTCGCCGGCCAGCCCTTCATTGAGGAAACAATCGAAAAGATTAGCCACTTTCGCAAACGGCTGGATGAAATGAAACTACCCACTGAGCTGGAGGTAGACGGTGGCATAAACGCTGAAATCGCTCCCAGGGTGGTAAAGGCTGGTGCCAGGGTTCTGGTAGCCGGTGCCGCTGTTTTTAGCACGGGACAGACTATGGAGGAATCAATCAAAAAGATACGGGCTAGCTTGGACTAGCCTCCACTACTCTTGCCGCTTTATGCTGCGTTCGCAGGCATCTGGTGCACAGCTTCATTCTTTTCTGTTCACCGTTGATAGTGATGGTAACACGGTGAATATTTGGCACCCAGCGTCGTTTCGTGTGCCGCTTTGAGTGACTCACATTATGCCCGAACTGGGGTGTCTTGTCACATAAATCACACTTCAATATCTTTGCTCCTTGACTATTAGCGCAACTTGCAGTATTTTATTAACATACTATCACACTAGCGGTGAATAAGCAATCAGGAAGGACGGCGCAAGATGAAGCAGGTTAACTCTATCACTGGGCAGGATTTCCGCGAAATGTTCGCCTGTGCCACTGCCTGGCTTGAAAAGAGTGCTTCGGATATCGATGCCCTGAATGTTTTTCCTGTGCCAGACGGTGATACTGGCACCAATATGCTTCTTACTATGCGCTCTAGTATTGAGGAAGCTTACCGCGCTCCGGACAACAGTGCCTCAGCAGTAGCTCAAGCCTTCGCTAAAGGGGCACTGATGGGAGCCAGGGGTAATAGTGGTGTTATCTTATCGCAAATTTGGCGCGGACTCTCCAAAACCATGGCTGATAAAAAATTATTAACCGGTCCCGACCTGGTCGATGCCCTGGAAGAAGCTGCCGATATGGCCTATAAGGGGCTTAGCAATCCTGTAGAAGGGACCATCCTTACTGTAATTAAAGATGCATCACTGGCTGCCCGGAATCAGGCTGTCAACGGCGATACTGACCTGATATCAATAATAGAGGTTGCCGTCAATGCCGCTAATCAGTCGGTAGCCAATACTCCCGCTCTCCTCCCCGTCCTGAAAGAAGCCGGAGTGGTGGATGCCGGAGGCCAGGGTCTCTATACCATTCTCGAGGGTGCCCTCCAGTACCTCAGAGGTCAGGCAGAACAGATGCAGTTCCGCAAACCCCAGATGATTGCCAGCAGTATCCCACTGGTAGCCAGACCGCCACAGATGATAGCTGCCGACGAAGTGCCCTTCGGGTATTGCACCGAGTTTATGCTTAAAGGAGAGGGATTCAAGCCTGACAAAATCAGGAACAGGCTGGACAAAAAGGGTGAGTCACTGATTGTGGTTGGTGATGACTCGACCGTCAGAATTCATATCCATACCCTGGACCCGGGCAACGTTATCCACTACGCCGCCTCCCTGGGTACCATGCATCAGGTATCAATCAGAAATATGGACGAACAGCATCGCGACTTTCTGGAGATGCAGAAAGACAAAGCACCGGCCGTTGACATTGCCACCGTCGCCGTCGTCGCTGGTGATGGGCTGTCTGAAGTCTTTACCAGCCTTGGAGCATCAGCTATTGTTCCCGGTGGACAGACAATGAACCCTAGCACTAAAGATATACTCCAGGCTGTGGAGTCTGTGGCATCGGACAATGTCATTATCCTGCCCAACAACAAGAACGTCATACTCGCCGCTCAGCAAATCAAAGACCTTACCTCGAAAAACATCCAGATAGTTCCGACACAAACAATCCCTCAGGGCGTCTCCGCCCTTCTATCGTTTGACTACGAAGCTGATTTAAAAATAAACGCTAAAATTATGGAACAGACGATTTCGTCGGTGAAGTCTATTGAAATTACCCGAGCTGTACGCTCAACTGAGCTAAAAGGGCTTAAGATCAAGAGAAAACAGGCTATCGGTCTTCTGGATGGCGACCTGGTGGTCGCCGGCGACAATACCACTGACGTACTTCACGAAACCCTGTCCAAACTGGATCTGGATAATATGGAAATAGTCACCATCTACTACGGAGCTGATACCAGCCGCGATGAAGCTGAACAGGTCAGCTCCACCATCCGCCAGCAGTATCCCCAGCTTCAGGTTGAAGTGGTTCGAGGCAACCAGCCTCATTATGAATATATTGTCTCTGTAGAATAGCAAGGAGGACTATAGCCATGACCGTCAAGGTTGTCACCGATAGCTTGTCCGATATTACCAGTGACATGGCTGAAGAACTGGGAATTACCATCGTCCCCCTCACCGTGTTTTTCGGTCATGAAGCCTTTCTCGACCGCGTTACCATAACCACCGATGATTTCTATCGTCGATTGATTCATGGCGATATCTGGCCGACCACTACCCAGCCTCCCCCCAAGGACTTCGCCGATGTATATGAGAAGCTGGCTGAGGAAACCGACGAAATACTCGTTATCACGCTCTCATCCAAACTCAGTGGCACCTATCAATCAGCCATCGGTGCCAAGGGCATGATAAAAAAGGAATGTCGCGTCGAAGTAATCGACTCACTGACAGCGGCTATGGGTTTGGGGTTGGTCGCCATCGCCACCGCCAGGGAAGCCCAAAAAGGGTCAGGGCTGGATGATATGGTTAAGTTTGTCCACCGGGCTACAGAGCGGTCACACTTTGTCGCCTATTTCGATACCCTCAAGTATCTCGCTAAGGGAGGGCGTATCGGCAAGGCTCAGGGACTGCTCGGCTCCATGCTGTCAATAAAACCAATGCTCACTATCAAGGAAGGCGAGATGTCACCGGTTACCCGGTTACGGTCCCAGGCGGCAGGCATGGATTATTTGTACAACTTCGTGACTGGCTTTCCCAACATTGAGTTGCTGGCTGTCGAACATACCACCCTGCCCGACGAGGCTGATAAGCTGGTGGAGCGCCTCAGCAAGTCATACCCAGGTGAGATTATTTACCGGTCAACGGTTAGCCCGGTCCTGGGGACATACGCCGGTCCCAACGCTATTGCAGTAACTGTTCTGGAGGCAGAAGGAAGCACTTAATGCCGGTTAAGATTGTCACCGATAGTGTTGCCGATTTGCCACCCGGTCTGGTTCAGGAGCTGGGGATTACCGTAGTCCCGCTGAACGTTCGGTTTGGAGATAAGGTCTACCGGGATGGTATTGACCTGACTACCGAGCAGTTCTATAAGAAGCTGGTTAACAGCCGGGTCTTGCCTGCCACATCGGTTGCATCGCCCGCAGCCTACGCCGAAGCCTACGATAGGCTGGCTGAAGAAACGGATGAAATAATGGTTATTACCGTTTCCGCGAAGCTAAGTGGCACGTATGACGTAGCCTTACAGAGTGTCGACCTCATGAAGAAAAAATGTCGGGTAGAGGTCATTGACTCACAGTGGGCTGTTATGGCAATGGGATTCGTGGTTATGTCTGCCGCTCGCGCCGCTAATGAAGGAGCTAGCTTTGACGAAATTCTCGAGTTAACTGGACGCAATATCCAGCGCGTCGATTTTCGTGCCGCCTTTGATACCCTGGAATACCTCAGGAGGGGAGGCCGTATCGGCCGGGCCCAGGCCTTGATGGGCTCAATGCTTAAGGTAAACCCCATGATAACTCTTAAGGATGGACTCGTTGAACCTGCTGGTAGAACGCGCTCTCGTGCCAGGGCAATAGATCTTTTGTACGACTTTGCTGCCAGCTTCTCTCATGTTGACGAGATTGCGGTAGAGGACGCCGACTGTCCCGACGATAGCGACTTACTGGTAGAGCGTCTCAGTTGCTTGTTCCCTGATAACTCTATCTATCGCTCGAAACCGACCCCCGTCGTCGGCACCCATACGGGTCCCGGCCTGCTGTTGGTTGCTGTGATGGGAGATAGAGCTTAGTTCCATAGGTGAGGCGAGGTTCTTATGACTGCTGTTATTACTAAAGACGTCGCCAGAATAACGTCCAGCATACTTCATCCCTACCTGTTCCTGTCCGTTGTCGTCGGTATGATAGCCTATCAGAACAGCCCTGTTCTGGCGCTCTGGGCTAAATGGACAATAGTTACCTTGCTGACCGCCTATCTTCTACCAGTGATATATATGCGGCTGAGAATATATACGCTCAGCCACACCACCGGAGTTCAGAGCGACCTTCACCACTTCTTCCGGGAGCGACCGCTTGAGATGGCAGTCCTGGCATGCATCTTTGGCATACCCAGCACCGCCCTGATATATTACCTTAACTATCCATCCAGCATAATAGCCACTATAGTCGCCGTAGCGGTAACCACCCTCGTGATTGCCTTGACAAACCTTGTCTATCGAGCAAGTTTCCACCTGGCTCTTTTTTCCAGCGCAACGGTCCCCCTTATGATTACCTTCGGGCTTCCCGCACTCACAGTACTGCCATTTATGTTTCTGCTGGGGACCGCCAGGTACTATCTCGGTGAGCATACTCCCCTGCAACTGACCGCCGGCTTTTTCATCGGTGTTGTCGTCACTGCCGCCGTTTTTTATGGGTTTGGTATCCTGAAATGACCGTGAGGTACTAATTTGTCAATAGATACTGAGTCTCTACGAAAGATTCTTGAGCTTGAACACCAGAAAGGCTATCTGGACTCGGCTGTAATCGGCGGCCTGGACAGGTTCCTTCAGAATTGGGCTGGCCCGGCTATGGAGTCAGTAACCAGCCCCCGCCTCCTCAACCGCTTCAAGAAGCTCGGGCTTGTCAACTCCGGCTACGCCTCTTTGACCAGACAGCAGCGTAAGGAATGGATAGCCAATACGCTCGACTTCCTGGATGAAATTGAGCACCCGGAAGAGAAAAAGGGTAAAGCAAAACCGGCAACGCCTGCTATCAAACCGTCTCCCCACACCAGAACCCGTAAGACAGCCATCGACCAGTCAAT
>SMTZ1_10011902_pt1 | contig 10000 bp, 7 predicted proteins | sample DeeMarSWOR136_30_FD_25667 | JGI IMG/M metagenome (IMG submission 25667)
CAGCACCACCTACTCAACATAAGTGAACTTTCCGTCACTCTGTGCCTCCGATCACGAGATCGGCTATGTGGAGCACCGACACAGAGGCACCACTTACGCGAATCGAAACCGAGTGGTAGAGAACACGCTTGTGCCACCACCGATTATTAGCTATATTGGAATGCAATCCGATTCTTGTGCTCGATTAAAAAATAAGGACATTCCGAAGATTTGTCAAGAGCTGCACCATGGACTTTTCCTGCAGCGCCAAGACTCAGTGAGACAAAGCCAGCTCTTCACAAATCAGGGGAAATCGTTTCAAATTTGTTTCAACTTTCGGTGCTAATTCCCATTAACAACCATAATCAATCGCAATAGCCATAATCGAAAAACCTGAAGAAAACAGGGGATTTCCGTGTAAGTTCTTATGTGACACTTCACTCGGAAATCCCTTGGTATCGGATTAGAAATCCGATGCTCTATCCATTGAGCTACAGGCGCGCGATAGGCTTATGGCGTATTGCTGATAGCCAATAGCCAGCATCCAAATATATACATACTGTGGAGCTGCAGTCAACCACCACCGGCGCTCTCCTATCAGGACGGCACTGAATGGCATGTGTGGCTCTATCTCTTGTCCTCTTTGATAGAAGACTTAGGCTGGTGGCGGAAGAAGAGCGGGAAGTGTCCCTGTTTTGTGGGTGAGCCGCAGTGTCAGCGCCTACGGGATGCTTCAATCACCAGGAGTGTATCGCCCTCTCGATACGGTGTGAACTGGTAATCACCGAACTCCTGCTTCACTTCAAAACCAGCTTCCTTCAAGGCGCTATGGATTCCTTCACGACTGGCGATACCTATGAGTCCCCTTTCTTCAATCCTCTTCACAACCTGACCCCCTTCCCGCAATTCGAAGACCAGGACGATTTCCCTTGTTCCATCTTGCAGGATCTTGCCACCAACGAATCGCTGCACCTGCATACGCCCTACCCGTGCGCAACCGGCAGGAGAGAGCCGTCTATCCTCCGTCTGGAATAGAGAGACATCGAAGACAAGAACACCGTTCTCCACGAGATGCCTGGCTATGTTGGCCAGGGAGCCAAGACGTTCTTCGTCATTCAGGAAGTGATCGAACGTGCCAGAGAGAAAAGCCATGGGGAATCTACGAGGAACCTCGAACGATCTCGCCTCGCCAGCGATCAACTGGATGTAGTCTCGCAGCTCAGGACACGCTCGGAGTTTCTTTTCGAATTCCCGCCGCATGGCGGGCGACGGCTCTACACAGCAAAGTGCTATTTCTTTCTCCGCAAGTGGAATCGCAATTCGACCTGTCCCTGCGCCCACATCGAGGGCCTCACCCGTCCGATAAGCATAGTGACAGAAGAAGTCGATGTTCTTCTTTTGATCGAACAGATCATAGAGGTGCGCCGACTTGTCATAGCTACGGTTCTCTGGTCGGGCGGTTACCATCTCTCCTCGAACAACACTTTGCTATCTTGAAGCCTCTTTCCAGCATAGCAACCCATGAATGGTAGTCAATTAGTGCCGGGACGGCTCCTGCCCGGGGATCGTTTTAACACCCGGTCGGAGTCATGCCCCTCACGATTTCTTCGTTCGCCCGGTAACTTTCTTGATGTTTCTGACATCTCTGCGGAGTTCTTTGATTTCTTTCTTCGAAAGGTAGATCTTGCGCAGTTTCTCGTCGAGTTTCGATGCGATTGTGCTCATGACCTTCTCAGCTTCCTCCAACTGTATCTTCGCCAGAGAGCGTTGTTTCTTTTTCAAGAAGACTCGCCCGAGGCCGCTGTGCGCCTGCCACAGAAGTTCCCTCAGTCCGCTCTTCTGAGCAATTCTAATCGCCTCGCGGCCGTGGGATTCTGCTCTCCCAAGGTCAAGTGCAAGTAGCCCGATATGGCTGAGCAGAAGATGCGCCTGAGCCACGTCCGGGATACGTGCTTTCTCGGAAGCCAGCTTGAGCGCCTCCCCAGCAGTGTCACCCGCCTTCGATTCTTCCCGACGTCGGATTTCTATCCTGGCGGCGACCAAGAGTCCTTCGATTGTCGCGTCTATGTCATTCATTTCCCGAGCTATTCCCACTCCTTCATCAGACCGGAGATGAGCAGTTTTCAGATTTCCCCTCGTGAATTCCATCATCCCTTCGTCAATCAGAAACCACGCACGTCTGCCCCCCACTCCGAGCTCGAGAGACATTTTCCTCGCCTCTTCAAACATCTCCAACGCTTTCTGCAACTCCCCAACATCCAAGTGAAGTCTGCACAGATGGCGAAACGCTTCCCACTGGCCTTCCCTGTTCCCTATCTCCTGATGAACCTCCAGCGATTGCATGTAGTATTTGAGCGCCAGACTGTAGTCCGCTCGGTACCGGTGAAGAAGTCCGATGTTGCTAAAAAGGACACCACTGTTTCTCTTATCTCCGATCTGTCCGCTGATTTTGAGCGCTTCTTCGAGGCAGCTCAGCCCGTTTTCATAGTCTCCGCGGCACGTGTGGACGAGCCCCATACTGCCCAGTGTGTAACCCTCACCCTCTCTATCTCCAATCCGCCTCTGAATCTCCAGGGCTTGAGCATGACAGCTCAGGCCAGCTTCGTAATCTCCACGGCTATCATGTATGATGGCGATGTTATGGAGCGTTGTGCCCTCACCGTACTCATTTCGCAGCCGCCTTGCGGCCTGCAGAGCCTGACTATAGTAGTCGAGTGACCTTTCATAATCGCCAAGATGCCTGTGAATGAGTCCTATATTGTTCAGAGCGTTTCCCTCACCCCGCCTGTCGCCAATCTCTCTCTGAATTCCTAGTGCCCTCTGGAAACAAGTAAGAGCCCAGTGGTAGTCCCCCTTTCTTCGCAATGTAATCCCGAGCCCGTTCAGTCCGTAGGCCTCTTCTTTTCTGTCTCTCAACGCCTTTGAGAGTGCCATTGTCTTCCTGTAGTCCGCCGCCGCATCTTCGTAGTGACCGATCAGATTTCGTACCTCAGCTCTTGCTTTGAGCAGATCGAGCCTCTTACGTTGAAGGCTGGTACTGGGACGTTCTTTAAGTTGCTTGCTTACAAGCTCAGTGCCTTTGTCGAAATACTGGATCGCCTCTTCATTCGCAAACAGCCTCTTTGCATGTTCCCCTGCCTTGACCAGATACGGGAGGACTCTCTCTTCTTGATGGGCTTCAAGCAGATGACGGACAATCTTTCCTGCGTACTCTGCCGCTTCTCCGAAATTGCTGATCAGGTACTCTCCGAGATGTCTATGGTATTCTCTCCTGAGTTCCGGAATCAGGCTGTCGTAGATGACCGTCCTGATCTTCCCATGCCCGAAGTGATATTCGTTCTCTGACGAGTGGATAAGGTGGTGACGTCGCTCCAGAGTCTGTAAACCTCGAAGCACCACCATTCGAGGAAGTCCCAGGCAGTAGCACAGCGGGTCTGATTGAAAGGAATCCCCCTGCACCGACGCAGCATCGACCAGACTTCTCTCCTCTGGGTTGAGGCTCCTCAGTCGATCGGCGATGACATCATTCACCCGATCTGGAATGGATATCCTTCCAACAGAACGGGTCAGATTCCATCTTCCGTCTTCCAAATAGATCACCTGCTCGTCCTGAAGCATCTTCAAAGTCTCCAGAATGAAGAGCGGATTTCCCTCGGTTTCTTTGTAGATTAGTTCGCCGAAGCTCTGGGGAAGATCGGATTCTGTGAAGACCGATCTGATCACGTCCTGGGTTTGCTGCCTATCCAGCCTATCAAGACAGATCTCCCTGTATAGCTCCTCTTTCTTCATTTTTTTCAGCACCAAGATGAGAGGATGAGGTTTTAGTTCATCTATGAGTTCTTCCGGACGATACGTACCTACAAGTAGCACCCTCTCTCCGCGAAGGTTTCTTGACAGGTGGCTCAGGAGGTGTAGCGTAGGAAGGTCCGTCCACTGAAGATCCTCAAAATGAATTACTGTGGGTCTATCCTGAGACATCATCCTGACCAGCTCCATGGCTGTGTCCCAAAGCTGCTCCTTGCTGATCAGTTGCGTGTCCTTATCTCCCTTCATCAGAAGAAAGCTCTGGATTATCTCCAGTCTCTGAATGAGATGGGGAGCTTTCTTCTCGATGAGATCACGAATTCCACGGGGATCTCTCACCACTTTCAGTCTCAGGTAGGAGTGAATGACCTCAAGGATGGGATGGTACGGAAAACCTTCTTCTCCATAAAGGCATCTCCCGATCAGATACCGGGACTTCTCCTTTTTCGCCTTTCGGCCCAATTCCCAGACAAGCCGAGACTTACCAATCCCCGCCTCTCCACTCACCAGCACCGTCGAACCTTCTCCCCTGAGCATCTGAGCGAGGTGGCTTTCCAGAACTTGCATCTCCCGCCGTCTTCCCACAAGGGAGGAGTAGATTCCTCGAGCTTCCTCCCCAAAAGCTTCTTCACTGGCAATAAGTTCGAGAGCACTCCCTTTCAAGATTTCTCTCAATCTTTCCAAGTCAGATTTTAGTTCCCCCGCACTTTGATATCGGTTCTTAGGCTGCTTCTGAAGCGCTTTGAACACCACTTGCTCCACCTCAACGGCAATTCCTTTCCTCAATTCTTCGATTCTCAGTGGATCGGAATGAAGTATCGAATGGATGATTGCACCCGGATGGTTGCCCTCAAAAGGGAGGACATTGGTGAGCAGTTGGTAGAGTACGACGCCCAGGGAGAAGATATCGCTTCTGGCGTCGATCGGAGCACCCATAGCCTGCTCGGGAGACATGTAGTATAATGTACCAACAATCTCATCCTTCTCAGTCAGCGTAGAAGCCTCCGCTATTCTTGCTAGTCCAAAATCCATAATTTTGGGGGCGTCATTACTCACCATGATGTTGTTCGGTTTGATATCACGATGAATGATCCCCTTCTTGTGAGCGGCCATCAGAGCATCTGCGATCTTAATCCCGAGATTGATGGCTCTCTCTGGACCAAACGTCTCGTCTAGCATGATCTCATCCAACCTTTTGCCCTCCACCAGTTCCATGGCTATGAATGGCTGCTTGTTCTCCTCTCCCACCTCATACACCTTCACAATTGCCGAATGACTCAACGCCATGCCTGCCCTGGCTTCCCTCAGGAATCTTCTGCGCGTGATCTCTTCCGATGAGAGGTGATCAAGGAGCATTTTCAAAGCTACGGGTCTCCCCGTGACGAGGTCCCTAGCCTGATAGACCGTGGCCATGCCACCTCGACCTAGCTCTTTCTCGAGCTCGTAGTGAGAGAAGGTTCTCTTCATTCCCGTGAAGGCTGGTCTCCTCCAGCATCCCTCCAAAGCGCCATCTGTCTATTGTCCTGCTTGTTCATACATTCCCAAATGTGGGAGGAGGTGTCAAGAGCTATTCGGGCGAAGTAGCGTTCATACTTCTGTCAACGAACTATGTCCTATATGGGTCCTAAATTTGTCAAAATACATCGTAATAGATCAAAACAAATGGAATAGATGTAATTGAAAAATGGTTGGGCTATAAAGACTTAAATTGTATCTTCAAGGGGTGCAGGAACATTGAAAAAGCGCCCGAATCGGATTAGAAATCCGGTGCTCTCTCCATTGAGCTACAGGCGCTCAGGAAAGGATAGTAACCTCTCCCCTACCTGTCAACCGTCGCCAGGGTCTGTTCTGAGACTAGGAAGAGGGGCGCAATCTGAACCGCAAGACTGTGTCCTATATGGGTCCTGAATCTGTCAAAGCAGATCGCAATAGACAAAAATGGCTATACTCAATCAGGAAGTTGGTGGGAGTACAAAACCCTCATTTGCGTGGCAGCAACCTGCCACTTCTCTCCCTCTCTAATGTATGAATGTGCTCGTTCTTGTACTTTGGAATTGCATAAACCTTAGAGAACTTCAATCCTGGAGTTCTCTTGGATTTGGTCCTCCTCGCCAAAACCAATCTGAAGCATAGGGTTGTCCTCTAGCAATCTCTCATTCTGAGGCGAAACCGGAACCGGACCAACACCATAGAAGTCCTGGCAATGTTCGTGAACCAACTCCCCAGACTATTGGCACTCAGACTAGGTCTTGTATCTCAGTATGGCGCCTACACCACCCAGTTTCTCCAGTGTTTCATTTCCCTCGGGAACGAACTCCACATAGCCACCAGTGCTCTCTGCAAGACTTGTCAGCTCTTCGGAGGTATTGAAATCCAGGGTTTGACTCACAAGAAGGGTGTCTACTTGTCCTCTCTTTAGAGCTTGAAGGGTTTGTTCTGCTCCCGCAACAGCAGGACCGTGGCGTCTGAGCTCACCTAGCAGCTTTTCAAGCAAGTCTCTCTCCTGGCTTCTTTCCACTTCTTCAAGAACGGGTCTGATTTTGCGTAAGAACTTGTCATCGGGGGCATTCAAGTCCCAACGAACCGTGGCGACGACTTTATCCTGTAATAGCTTTGGCAACTCTTGCTCAATAGCCGAGACCATTCTATCTCTCCCTGCGATTAGAATTCGGTTGACTCCAGCTTGACGGAAGATCTCAACTGCTTTCTGGACTATATCTCTTGCACGATGTTTGACCTGCTTGGCTCTTCGCCTTTGATAACGCATCTGCGACCACCCACCCGCCTTGGACAGATGGTGAATCTTCTTGCACATTGAATCGACGTCTTCCATCACCTCACCAGCAGCGATCAGAATCCGGGTACAGAATGCATCGATCATTATCACGCCTATGGGTTCGTACTCATCCAGCTGAAGTGCAAGGGGGTGTATGATTGCCTCATCATCAACTGCGAGCAGCGGCTCGGGTGCTGCTGATAGCTCGACGCTCCGTGAGACGTGAGCTCCCAAATCAGCGAAGAAAGCCACGCCTTCACCAGCAAAAGCTTGGGCTCTCTTTTCATTCAGATAGTCAAGGAGCAAAGAAAGCGAGGCTTCAAATTGAACCCTTTCATCCTCATTGAGAAGGAGCAATAGTCTGCGAGACTCTTTCTCAATGAAGTGCTTTGCGGCATCCCAACCACTTCTGAGATCTAAGTACACAGATAGCACGGTGCGATCAGTCTCAGATAGTTGAGCCAGTTGCCTGAGTAATTCTTTGGATACCTTCATGACACACCTCGTCCCGCTAGAGAATAAAGAAAAGGCAACATCTATTTTCGTGCTGCTTGAATATATCGTACATTTGGATGAAGCCTGTGTCAATGAGGCGATAATCACCATGGCCTGAACACGCAGGCGCAGCCCAGATGAGCTGAGCTTGCGCCCTTCGAACGGTTGCCAGGTCTTCAGCCTATCTCACCAACACCATCTTCTTGGTTGCTGTGTAGTCGGATGTACCCAGATCCGTCCATGCGGACCTATCGCTATGGGCCTCAATCCCGTAGAAGTAGACTCCGCTGGCTGCCTCGCTTCCCTTGGTGTTATTTCCATCTCACTCGACACCGTTGTACCCAGGTTTGTGCTCCGCATCGATCAAAGTGCGCACCAACTGTCCTGGACAAAGGAGTTCTGCTTGGGATAGAAATGAGAAAGCAGCAGTGGAAAATACGAATTCAGTTCTTAGTCACATACAGAGTCTGTGTGGGGTAGGCAAATTCGATCCCACGTTTTCCAAATTCCTCGTTGATCGCGAGGTTAATCTGCTGTTGAATGTCCATATATTTATTGTAATCGCTGCTCAGGACATAGTAAACTATTTCGAACGTCAGACTGAAATCGCCGTACGCAGAGAAGTGTGCACGGTCGAAAGCCGTATCTTCAATGCTGTCGATGGTATGCTTTATCATGGTCGGTATTTCCTTCAAATGTTCGAAACTCGTTTGATAGGTCACCCCGATCTTGAAAAGCACACGCCGTTTCTCCATTCGCTTATAGTTCCGCACGCGAGAATTGGTCAGATCCGTATTTGAGAACACTAGTTGCTCTCCACCAAGACTCCGAATCCGTGTAGTCTTGACACCAATGTGTTCAACCACTCCTAAGTACTCGCCAACGATAATGAAATCGCCAATCTCAAATGGATGATCAAGCAATATAGAAAAGTAGCTGAAGAGGTCTCCAAGAACCGCCTGGGCTGCTAAAGCAACAGCTAGACCACCGATACCCAGACCTGCAATTACGGTAGATATTCTTACACCTAAGTTATCCAATAGAAACGTGATACCAATGCCCCAGATGATTACGTGTACTATTGGCATGATGGCCCTGACGGTACGCTGCCTGGCTGTTGTTTCTTCCTTCTTCAGCCAATAAGTTTCTAGTGAGTATCTAATTAGGGCTGCCAGAAATCGTATGCCAAAGATGGTCAAGAGAATCACACCGAGAACGTCAACTACTTTCGTCAGCTTAGGGCCGAGAGTCAAACTGCGAACGGAGAAATAGAAAACTGCAAGGTAGAGAATGGGTAGGACGGTCTTTTTGACAATATGTATCAATAACTCATCCACGAGAGTGGTGGGTTTCTTAGCCCATGCCATAAGGCGTTTCAGAATGGTCCGTCTGATTATTTGAATGGCAAGAAGTCCCCCCATGATGATTGAAAGAAAGATCAGGTAATCCAGAACACGATTCTGGAAAAAGGCTCGCTGCAAAATATCTTGAAACATATATGACCTCCTTTCTCCTTCATAAGTCTAAACTACGATATAAGCTCCACTTCACACACGATCCAACAAGTGAGAGCAAGCTGAATTGACTCCAGTGTGCTCCCTCACGGTTCTGCTTTCAGATTCTGATTGTATTTCTGCAGAGGCAGACTTGGAGGGACTACCGAAGAGAAGTGCCACGAAGAGAATGCTCAGATGCAGCACAGGCGAGGTTTTTTCTGCTCTGATTGTCTCAGTCATAGCTTCCTTTCTCCGCGGCTCAGACCAGACCCAGTCTTTCGAAAACAGAGGCTCATCTCCTCTCTGAAGATTCGAAACGTGAACTACTTGTCTTTGGGTTCCTCGAAAAGAGCCTTCAAAACCCTGAGGGGGCCATACACAACTGGCCTGTCACCGGCCTCTATCCTCTCTTGAGCTTTCGGAATGGGAATCCAATCCCTGCCGCGTTCTATGCCCAGAACTAGAATCTCTTTCTCGGTTAACTTGCACGCAGAAAGAGAACTCCCGAAAGGCAGAGGATTTCACGAGCCTATCCTCGATGAAGCTCTCCCATCTTCTCATCAGTCTCGTACGAGTTGCGACTTTGTAGATGATGTACACTCCACCAGCCAGGACGATCAGGCTAATGGGGAAATAGAATCCTCTGGCAGTGACAAGAGAGGATGTAGCGGTTACGATAACCGTCACAAGCCCTACGTTGCCTAGTATCATCAGCCATGTGATGATCCGTCGCCTCGAGGTGTGCCTGACCACGGACTCAGCTTCTTTGGTAGTGAATCCCGTCCCTGAGAACGCGGATAGCGCCTGAAAACCAGCTCTTTTCTGGTCGAGTCCGGTCATCATCAAGGCAATAGACCCCGCTCTCACCACAAGAAAAGAGATGAATATCACCAGCAGTGTGGGAAAGAGAAAATACAAACCAGCCATACTCAAGCACCTCCTATAGCCATTTCTTTCTCCTAAAATACGCTAACATGGATATACCGACCGCGCCCATGATGGACAATATAATGAAGTAACCCCCACGCCACACCAACTCCGGCATATACTGGAAATTCATTCCATAGATGCCCGCGATGAATGTCAGAGGGATGAATATTGAAGCGAAGATCGTCAGCACCTTCATCACCTCATTCATCCTGTTGCTTATGCTCGAAAGGTAGGTATCGAGCAGTCCGGACACCATGTCACGGAACGATTCTACTGTATCGATGACCTGGATTGTGTGGTCATAGACATCTCGTAGATAGATGTGTGTCTTCTTTTTGATCAGAGCTGATTCTCCTCTCTCCAATGCGCTGACCATTTCTCTAAGAGGCCACACAGACTTCCGTAAGAATATCATCTCCCTCTTCATCCTGTGGATTGTCTGCAGGGTCTCCGGAGTGGGGGCTGTTACCACCTTCCCTTCCATCTCTTCCAGCATTTCGCCGAACTTCTCCAGAATGAG
>SMTZ1_10008939_pt1 | contig 9999 bp, 6 predicted proteins | sample DeeMarSWOR136_30_FD_25667 | JGI IMG/M metagenome (IMG submission 25667)
TTTCTACAAACTGCCGGCCAGGCGCAAATTCCTCAGAACCGCCAACACCGAATTGGGCCATATTACCGAACAATTCACACGCATTGCCCTGGCGAACGAAAACCTCGATCTGACGCTGGTCCATAACGGCCGGGAGCTGTATCGGCTGCTGAGCAAACAGGGGCTCTGCCGGCGAATCGCCGAGCTGTTTCCTGCCCTATCCGCCGATGTCGCGAATGATTTGATCGAAGCCGGGAATCACGAGAAGAACCTGCACGTTTTCGCCTTGCTGGGCAAACCGGATATTTCAAGAACAAGTAACAAATTTCAATATGTGTTCCTGAACGGTCGATTCATCCGGGACAAATTCATCTCCCATGCCATCAAGGAGGCGTACCGCGGGCTCCTGGAGCCTAACCGATTTCCTGTCGTCTTCTTGTTCATTCAAATGCCCTGCGAAGACTATGACGTGAACGTGCATCCGACAAAAATCGAGGTGCGTTTCTACAATGCCAACCTGGTCCACTCCCAGATTCTCGGCGTCTTTCGGGAGAAGCTGTTGGGCACAGACCTCCAGACACCGGGCCGACTGCCGGCGGCGTCCCAGCCGAAGAGCACGCTGCCTCGCTCGGCTTCCATGCGGGATCAGCGAATCGCCGATGCGATGGCCGAGTTCTTCAAAAAGCACCGACCTGCCCAAACCCAGCAGCAAATCCGGTTTCGCCCGCCATCCCCGGCCAAGACGGGCGGCGGGCCAACTGACAGGGCCGCGCAGTACGACAGAAAATTCCTGCAAATCCACGATAGTTTCATTGTGGCACAGACCGACGACGGATTTGTTATCATCGACCAACATGCACTTCACGAACGAATCGTCTACGAGGATTTGTGCAAACGGATACGCGAACACAAACTCCAGTCGCAGAAGCTGCTGATGCCTGAGAGCTTTCAAGTCAGCGCCTCCGGGGCTGACGCCCTCCGAGCCAACGCCCGGCTTATCGAGAAACTGGGGATCGAGCTTGTCCCTTTCGGCCCCAGGACCATGGCCGTTCAGGCGTTTCCGACCCTGCTGTCGAATGTTCAACCGTTGGATTTCGTCCGGGACTTGATGGATCTGCTGGACCGCAAGGACGCAAGCCTCGATGCAGAGACGTTGCTCGATGAGATTCTGAACATGGCGGCATGCAAGGCAGCGGTCAAGGCCGGCCAGAAACTCACCGACGCTGAAATCGAGCAGTTGCTCGCGGACAGACAAGCGGCGGAGTCTCCCACCCGCTGCCCTCATGGCAGGCCCACGGCAATAAAGTTTTCAATAGGTGAGTTAGAGAAGCAATTCAAGAGAACCTGATGAACAGATGGTGCTGGCTATTGTTGGTCATCTCGTGCTGGACGGTCTCCGGATTTGTTCTATCCGGTCGCGGGCACATTCCGAACAACGGTGACCCGGCCGTCCCGCATCAGACCATCAGGGTCGTCTCCATGGCCCCCAATCTCACGGAGATCCTTTTTGCGCTCGGGCTGGACGAGGAGATCGTCGGCGTCACGTCGTTCAGCGATTATCCCCCGGCGGCAAGAGAAAAAGACAAGGTCGGGACGTTCTGGCAACCGAACATCGAAGCGGTGGTGGCTACCAGGCCGACCGTCGTTATCACGCTGGGGTTCGCCCAGCAGAAGAATCTTGCTGAGCGCCTGGCGCGAATCGGGTATAAGAGCCTGACTGTAAACATCGAGACGACCAACGATCTCTTTGAGGCGATCGTGAGAATCGGGGCGGCGACCGGCAAACAGCACGAGGCAGATGAAGTCGTCAACGGCATCAGAACAAAGCTGGAAAAGCTCTCGGCGCTGATCGAGGCAACCGAAAAGGTCAGAGTGCTCTGGGTCGTCCAGAGAGAGCCCCTGCGCGTGGCCGGCAGAGATACATTCATGAACGAGATGATCGAGATGGCGGGTGGTGAAAATGCGATGGGACCAACCGTTTACAAATATCCGCCGGTCGGCGCCGAGCAGGTCATCGCCTGTCGTCCCGATGTTATTATTGAACCTGCAATGGGCCAGGAAGATCTGTCTGCCCAGCAAAGTAGCGTGTTCCAGCATTGGAGCAGGTTCAGAAATGTCCCGGCGGTTGCGAACGGGCGAGTGTATGTCATACCCGGCGAGACCGTCTCGCGGCTCGGGCCGCGACTGTATGAGGGGACGGAGACGATTGCTCGCTGCTTGAGGCCCCATCTTTTTGAAAACTGACGCGATGAGCCGATTGTTGACACCAGGAAGATTGATCGTGAGGACTGGGCTGGCCCTTGTGGTGCTCGCGGCAGTGATGTTAGCGTGCTCGATGATAGGCAGCGAGAAGGTCTCACTGAAAGCTGTATTTGGTGGACCCGGCGCCCGGGCAACGGCGAATCCCGACTATGAGATCTTCGTTCGGTTCAGGCTACCCCGGATTGTCCTGGCCTGCCTGGTGGGTGCCGCTTTGGCCTGTTCGGGCGTTGTCTTCCAGGCTCTTCTGCGAAATCCGCTCGCCGATCCGTATATCCTGGGCATATCGAGCGGAGCCGGTTTGGGCGCGATTATCGCGGTGATCAGCGGCCTGAGCTGGACACTGTGGGGACGGTCTCCCATCGCCGTTTTTGCGTTCGCCGGGGCGTTGGGGACGGTGTGGCTGGTATGGTTCATCGGCCGGCTGACGGGGAAGTTTCACGTCACGGGCCTGTTGCTTGCGGGGGTCGTGGTGAACGCGTTCTTCTCGGCGGTGATTATGTTCTTGACGTCCATAGCAAAAGCGGACCAGGTTCATGCGACGATATTCTGGCTCATGGGCAATATGGCCGAGGAAGATTTTCTTGTGCTTTGGATTGGGGCCGGATGTGTCGTCGGAGGCATCGCGGCATTGTTTTACATCAGTCCACAGTTAAATGCCTTGAGCTTCGGCCCCGAGGTGGCCAGGAGTGTGGGCGTCGATACCGCCAGAGTTCGGGTTCTTGCCTTTGGCATCGCAGCAGGGATTACGGCCATCGCGGTCAGCCTGAGCGGACTTATCGGATTTGTCGGGCTTGTCGTTCCGCACGGCGTCAGGCTCGTATGGGGTCCCGACCATCGCCAGTTGCTGCCGCTCAGTGCGGTTGTTGGCGCGATATTCCTGGTCCTCGCCGATACGCTGGCACGGATCATCGTCGCCCCGGCCCAATTGCCGGTCGGCGTGGTGACGGCTTTAGTCGGCGGGCCGTTCTTCCTGGTCTTGCTGATCAGATACAGCAGGAAAGTGAGTTGGCTAAGATGAGCGGTATCATAGAGATAAACGGTCTGAGCTTCGCCTACACCCCTGGGAACATGGTTCTTGAAGACATGAGCTTTGAAGTGGCGGCAGGCACATTTCTGGCAATAGCCGGGCCAAACGGAGCCGGTAAGAGCACGCTGCTCAACCTGATGTGCGGAGCGTTGAGGTCCGAATCGGGTGCGATTATGATCGACGGCGCACCCATCGCGTCGTACAGCCCCCGAACTCTGGCCGCAAAAGTCGCCGTCGTGAGGCAGGAGTACGTGCCGATCTTTGGCTTTTCGGTGATCGAAACGGTCCTTATGGCCAGAACGCCCTACTACGGCCCGGCGGGCTTTGAGCGTCAGGCCGACAGAACAATAGCCAATGAAGCGCTCGAGTTGACGGACACGGCTCGGTTCGCGTCGCGTCCCATCACAAGTCTCAGCAGTGGCGAACGACAGCGGGTCTTCATCGCACGGGCACTCGCCCAAAACAGCCCCATCTTGCTTCTTGACGAGCCGACGAACTTTCTGGACCTGAGGCATCAGGTTGGCATATACGATTTGCTGAAGGCGGCACAACTTGAAAAAGGCAAGACGATCGTTGCGGTAACGCACGACGTCAACCTGGCGGCGCAATACTGCCATGAGGCTGTGCTTCTCGGAACGGACCGCTCCTGCCGACACGGCCGTACAAGAGATGTTTTGTCCGCCGAGCACATCAGGACCACCTTCAACGTCGAGGTCTTTGCGGGCGAGATTGGAAGCGGACAATTCTTCCTCCCTCTGGGCGAGTATGCCAAAGACAGCACACAGCCCAAAGACAGACCAGGAAAGATGTGGCCGTAAGTCTCTCTATTACAATTATTTGCGATCAAATCGGCGATTTGCCTTGAATAATCTCGCCCCGTAGTCTATACTTGTCCGACTCGAATTGGCGTGTTCGACAACATAAACCTTCGCTGGATGTGGAGTGCATACCCAGATCTGACGATAGTTATTTCGACGGATGCATGACACGCGGGCGTAGAAGTTAGAAAGGTAGACCAACAAGTGGCACAGAAACGCAAGAAGATCTCCAGGAAAGAGGTCAGCGCAACCAGAAGAAAGAAACGCAGCCTGACGGCCGCCGATTTCAAGCGATTCAGAGACATGCTGCTGGAGAAGCGCAGAGAGATACTGAAAAATGTAACCGAATTCGAAGATGAGGCTCTTAAGAAATCCCGGCTGGACGCCTCCGGGGATTTGTCGAGTATGCCGATCCATATGGCCGATCTCGGTACCGATAACTACGAGCAAGAGTTCGCCTTGGGATTGATGGACAGCGAGAGGAAGCTACTCCGAGAGATCGACGACGCGCTGGGACGTATCGAGACGAAGACTTACGGCGTCTGCGAAGGAACGGGCAAACCAATCCCCAAGGCCCGGTTGAACGCGCAGCCGTGGGCCAGATACTGTGTCGAATATGCGCGAATGCTGGAACAGGGGCTCGTCAGCGAGCGAGAAGAATAAACCTTAGCATGGAACACCGATGTCCGGTCTGCCACAAGACCTTCCAAGCGCCGGGTAGAAGGCCATCCGAAGAAGCACGATTCTTCCCCTTCTGCTGTCGGCGATGCAAGCTGATCGATTTGGGCGCGTGGCTGGATGCCGAGTACAGAATAACATCCGGGCCCGAATCCCAGGAATCCGAAAAGCCACGCGACGATATCCGTCCCCGTTCGGACAAAGCGTGAGCGATCCGTGTTCAGTGACAAATTCTTGTTGAATTTGTCGCAATCGACCGATAATATCTGGTAGATATTTGTGTCTGCTCTCTACGCAACGGCGATTGTTACCTTACGAGAAAGGAAGCACAATGGTCAACGGCACAGAATCCTTTCGATTGTTTGACGACCTGCTCTTTCCCGGGATATTTCAGACTTTCCGCATGTCTATTCAACCGACAAAACTGATCATTGCCTCCTTGGCCCTGGCGGTGATATGCCTGGCGGGCCGGATCATGGACCTCAGCAAGACCGTCGTTGTCACGCCGGGCAGTCAGGCCAAGCTGACAGAACTGGACATCTATATGTCCGATCCCGGAGGAACAAAAGGTTACATCGAGACGTTCAGAGGAAAGGACGAAGGCGTCGGAGTGTTCAGCACGCTTTGGCACTTCTCCGCAGACAGATTCCAAGGCGCGGTCGATTCGGTTTTTGCATTCAATCTGCCGGGGGTCGTGCAGAATATCACAGGCTATTTTCGGGCCATGGCGTGGGCCTGGAGATATCATCCTGTCTACTGTGCCATCTTTTTCGTAGCGAAGCTCGCTGTGATCGCCGTCGCCGGAGGCGCGATTTGCCGAATTGCCTCCCTGCAATTTGCCCGCGGCGAAAAACCCGGTCTGACCGAAGCGCTGCGATTCAGCATAAAGAGATTCTCCAGTTTCCTTGCCACGCCGCTGGCGCCGATCGGGATTGTCGCTTTCATAGGCGCGTTCGTAGTTCTTTTGGGGCTGATCGGCAATATTCCCTTCGCCGGGGAGTTGATCGTCGGTCTCGGCATGCCGTTGGCTTTGGCGGCCGGTGCGCTGATTGCCGTGATCCTGATAGGAGCTGTTGCGGGCTTTAACCTGATGTTCCCCGCCATCGCCTATGACGGATCCGATTGCTTCGACGCGATCAGCCGCTCCTTCAGCTATGTCTACGCCAGGCCGTGGCGTATGCTTTTCTACACCGCGATCGCGGCCGTCTACGGTTCCATCTGCTATACGTTTGTTCGCTTTTTTGCCTTCTTGTCGCTTTGGATTACACGCTGGTCCATGCAGATCATCCTCTGGGCGGACGATAGCGTCGGACGGACTAACAAACTCACGGCGATCTGGCCGAAGCCGGAATTCAGGGACCTGCTTGGCTCGCCAGGTCCGACACAGACCAATCAGACGGAATGGGTGGCAGCCTTCCTGGTATATCTGTTCTTGCTGGTCGTTGTGGGGTTAGTGGTCTCTTTCATCATCAGTTTCTACTTCTCCGCCAATACCATCATTTATTCGCTCATGCGTAACAAGGTTGACAACACTCCTCGGGAGGACATCTATATGCCGTTTGACGAGGCGGACGTCGAGCCTGCCGGAAGCGAACGTGAGACTCGCCGGGAGCAACCCTCGTCGGAGTCCGAACCGCAGCCGGACTCATCCTCCTCAGAGCAATAAGCAGAGAAGTCTTCCGGGGGCAGGTGCAAACCGTGATGACGGGGAAGTATGCCTGAGACAGGAACAAACACGCCGCGAGACGACAAGAATCAGGACCTTGCAGAATCTGCGAATTGGCTCTCAACTGTGCTGCTTCGTTTCCGCAGACCTCTGATCGTGGTTGCTCACATCATCACGTTCGCTGCGTCTCTGATGCTGTCGTTTCTCGTGGTGCAGAATATGCAGTTCAGGCGGGAATGGCTGGGCCTGTACGCTCCTTTGCTCCTGTTCTTTCTTGTGGTCAAGCTACCGGTCTTTGGGCTCTTTGGGCAATACCGCGGCTGGTGGCGCTACGTGGGCATCTCGGACCTCCACGGCATCGTGCGGGCATCGCTCATAAGCACCGCCATTATCGTGGCCCTATGGTTTACGGCCGGCCGGATCGGGGCGGTTCGTATGCATCTGCCGTCCGGCATGGACAGACCTGCCGAAGGCGTATGTATAGCCGATATGTTTGCCACCGTTCTGCTGCTCGGCGGTTTGCGGATCGTCATACGGCTCTACTACGAGGCGTTTCGCACGGCGGAGGCAGGCCGACTGAAACGGTTTCTTATCGTCGGGGCAGGCAACGCGGGGGAAGCCCTGCTACGTGAGATGGCCCGCATGTCCGTGGTCGAGTATGATGTTGTCGGCTTCATCGACGACGATCCCGTCAAACAGGGCACTCATATCCACGGAATGCCGGTCCTCGGTACCGTCGATCAACTGCCCAAAATCTGTCAGGACCGCAAGATCGAGGAAATCGCCATCGCCATGCCCTCGGCGAGCGCCCGGCAGCTCAGACGCGTTATCCAGGTCTGCGAGGGCGCTAAGATTCGCTTCCGCACGGTGCCGTCCATCACCGACATCGCGTCCGGCAAGCTCCGCGTTTCTCAGATTCGCGATGTTGATATCAACGATCTTCTCGGCAGGGAAGCCGTGCAGCTCGATCTCGACCTGATAGAGAATTTCGCGAAGGACAAGACCATTTTGGTCACCGGGGCCGGAGGGTCTATCGGCTCGGAGATGTGCAGGCAGCTCTGTCAGTTCGGCCCGAGGCTGCTTCTGCTTATCGAGCAGGCCGAGAACCCGTTATTCGATGTGGAGCGGGAGCTGCGCAGGCGGTTTCCCACGGTGGGCATCAAGACGCTCGTCTGCAACATCACCGACGAGACCCGTGTGGGCGAGATTTTTGACGCGTATACACCTCAGGTTGTCATCCATGCCGCCGCTCACAAGCACGTGCCGTTGATGGAGTTGAATCCGGGCGAAGCCGTCAAAAATAACATCGTGGGCACGCGGATCGTCGCCGATGCCGCCGACGCACACGGCGCCGCCAATTTCGTGATGATCAGCACCGACAAAGCCGTGAACCCGACCAGCGTCATGGGCTCATCCAAGCGAATCGCGGAGATGTACATCCAGGACCTCAGCAGAACGAGCAAAACGCACTTTGTGACCGTGCGGTTCGGCAACGTCCTGGGCTCTGACGGTTCGGTTGTGCCCATCTTCAAGAAGCAAATAGCCGAGGGCGGCCCCGTGACCATCACGCATCCCGAAATGAAGCGCTATTTCATGACCATACCGGAAGCCAGCCAACTTGTCCTCCAGGCGGCGACCATGGGAAAAGGCGGAGAAATCTTCGTCCTCGATATGGGTGAGCCGGTGAGCATTGTAGACCTGGCCAGAGAGCTTATCACGCTCAGCGGCTTCAGACCCGGAGAAGACATTGAAATGGTCTTCACCGGCCCGAGAGTCGGCGAAAAGCTCTTTGAGGAGCTCTCCATAGAAGGCGAAGACATGCAGCGGACGAGGCATCCCAAGATCAGCATATGGAAGAATATTCCAATGGACCGCGACAGGCTCCGGGCGGGCATCGAGGAGCTGGTGGAGCTCACCCAGGTACGGCCTCGCAACGAGATAGCCGGGAAGATTAAGGAGCTTGTGCCTGAGTATACCGGCGGAAATGGAGCCGCCTGAGAGAGCCCGGCATGTGCTGGATAACCGTTTTGGGGCGGGAACTCACGTGTTTTGACCCTCTTAAGCATAAGAAGAAATGGAAGAGATACGCGGCCACACCCGCTGCTACCGCAGATTTCTCTTGACAGCGAGAGGCCGGATTTGGTACAGATAGAGTCGGTGGAGTTTATGGATTTCGGTCGGTTGACACGCGGAATCATCGCGTTCTGTGGGAGGATCAACGTGGCCGAAAACAGGCTGGACGAAGCGGAGAGTTGTTGGCTGAAGAATTGCACTTCGCAACGAATACTCCTGCTTTTCAAGTAGCAGTTGGCTCTTGAGGGAAGGAGGTGGCCGCAAATCGCAATGAATCATCCTGGGGGAAGGACAGGCTGAATAGAGTGTACGCAGAAACGACTATCAATCATCTCAATTGAAGGAGGCGTATTATGTGCAGAAGACTATTGTGTGTATTGTCTTTCGTCGTGGTGCTGAGCCTGGCTGGTGAAGCTCCGGCTCAGGATGTGGACGTGCTTATCCGCAATCCGGATGTGGGCATGCCGGTGATCGATGGCGTCATGGACGAGGTGTGGTCCTATGCGACGGAACAGGAGGTGACGATCACTATAGTGGGTGGTGACCCGAGTGGACCTGCGGATTGCTCCGGTACATGGCGCGCTCTCTGGGATTATGATTACATATATGCGTGGGTCGAGGTCAACGATGAGGCTTTGCAGGCCGATTCGGGCAGGGGCAGCTCATGGCAGGATGACAGTGTCGAGTTTTACATCGACGGTGATAACAGCAAAAGTGATACCTGTGACGAGAACGACCATCAATATACTTTCGCCTGGAATAATGGTGAAGTGGAAGAACCGAGGGCCTATCACCATGGAGAACCGAGCATAGTCGGAATCGAATACGCGGTCGTAACGACCGGCGGCGGGTATCTCTTTGAACTCAGGATACCTTGGACGAGCATCATGGGTGAGCCGCCGGTGCCGGGCCAATTGATCGGCATCGAGGTATTTATCAATGATGATGATGACGGTGGCGGTGAAGATTCGCAGATTGCCTGGTTTGGAACGGATGAAAACGGTTGGCAAACTCCCAGCATGTGGGCAACGGGCCTGCTCGTGGCCGGCAACAAAGCGGGAGCCCCCAATCCGCCGGACGGTGGCCTACATCCGGAGACCTGGGCGAGCCTGAGTTGGATGGCGGGACCGACGGCGGTCTCGCACGACGTTTACGTCGGCGATGATTTTGATGCCGTCAACGATGCGACGCGAGATTCAGACGAGTACCGGGGCAATCAGATTTTGACGTATTTCGTCGTCGGATTCCCCGGATTCCCCTTCCCGGAGGGCCTTGTGCCGGGCACGACCTATTACTGGCGGATCGACGAGATCAATGCCGAGGGGACGGTATACAAAGGCGTGGTCTGGCGCTTCTCGATTCCGCCCAAGACGGCGTATGCTCCCGATCCGGCGGACGGCGCCGAGTTCGTGGGCCCGGACGTGACTCTTGCGTGGACGTCGGGGTTCGGCGCGAAGTTGCACCACGTATATCTTGGCGACAACCGGGCCGACGTG